>QWCN01008266.1_pt1 | contig 10326 bp, 11 predicted proteins | sample 1972711 | NCBI WGS metagenome assembly QWCN01 (sample SAMN09866707, study PRJNA288562) | Human gut metagenome isolate term1_stool, whole genome shotgun sequencing... | isolation source: gut | host: Homo sapiens | place: USA: California | reverse complement strand
CGGTTCTCCTTGCGGGCGCAGAAGATGAAGGCCGCCACGATGCCAAAGTAGCCGAAGGTCTTGGTGAAGCCGGTGTACATCCACACGATGCCGTCCGAGAAGGGCAGCCCCATGCTGTACTCCATCATCATGACGATGTAGGAGCCGGTGTAGGTGGCATCGCCCACGGTCAGGCTGTTGCCCAGTGCAGAGAATTGGAAGGGGGTGTAGATGAGGTGGTGCAGGCCGGTGGGGATGAGGAAGCGCTCCAAAAAGCCGTACAGGAACAGGCCGAAGTTGCCGGAGGTGGCGATCAGATCGGTCAGTGCGCTGATCACGTTCTGCACCGGCGGCCAGAAGAAGCAGGAGCCAAAGCCGAACAGGATGGAAAAGACCACCATGCAGGTAAAGGACCAGCGGTTGCCGGAGTAGATCTGGGTGATGATGCCCTTGAACTGCTTTTCACAGGTGCGGTTGTACACCCAGCCGCAGACCAGACCCAGCAGAATGCCGCCGAACACGCCCATGTCCACCGTCTGGATGCCGAACACGGTGGACTGACCGGTGCCGTACAGACCCACCATCGGGTCAGCCTCGGCCAGCATACCCAGCTGGGTCAGGGTGACGTTGCCGGCGGTCAGATACATAAAGTAGCTCATCAGGCCGATGATGGCAGCCTGCTGCTTGTTCTTTTTGGCAAGCGCTGCTGCGATGCCCACGCAGAACATCAGGCTGAGGTTGTTGATGATGACCATGATGCAGTTGTAGATCAGCTGTCCCAGCAGCTTGATGGGGGTCCACTGCAGAACGGGGATCATCGCACTAAGGCTTGTGCTGGTAAGCAATGCGCCCAGCACAAGGATCAGGCCTGCTGCCGAGATATACGACAGCGGTGAGAGCATGGCTTTGGAGAACTTTTCCAATTCATCGTGTAATACTCCTCACTTTTTGACTTGACTGTTTTGGGGGATGATTTCTATTCCGCAGGGCTTCCGGACGCCCTGTTGAAGCGTTTTATCCTACGATCTTGGTCAGGTGGATGAGCAGATAGACCTGCTCCTGATGATCCAGCTCGTAATCAAATTCCTGCCGCAGATAGGCATTGATGCGCTGCAAGCACACCTCGTTGCGACTGTCGCGCTGCAAAAGCACCGTATACATGGATTCCAGCCCGGCGTCCTGCCAAGGAGTGTGCCGCAGAATGCGCGCCGCCAGAAACTTGAGGTGTACGGTCAGGCGGGTGGTCTCAAGGCTTTCTTCCTCAAAGGTGCAGTGATAGGTATCGCAGATGATCTCCTTGACCGCCTTGACGAATTTTACGGTATCATAGGCCAGCGCGCCGTCCGCCGCACCGGCTACCAGATGCAGGGCAATGTAGCCCGCTTCGTCCTCCGGCAGCTGTACGCCGCAGAACTGCCGGACAAGTTCCAGCGCCCTTTGCCCCACCGCGTACTCCTTCGGGTACAGCATCCGGGTCTCCGAAAGCATGAGGTTGGGCAGAAAAGTGCCCTTTTCCACACGTTCCAGCGCAAAACTGATGTGGTCCACCAGCGAGATGGTGCTTTTGCTGCTGAGCAGGATGCCCTGCTCCTCTGCCGCCAGCGAGATGCGCTCGGCGGCCTGCATCACCTGCGGGGTAACGTTATCCAGCATCTTGAGGAACTTGGTCTGCAGCTCGTTCTGCACATAGTACACCTTGGAAAAACCCAAGCCCGTTGCCCACGAGAATGGCTTCCCTGCCGTCCGGCATGACCACCGACACCGCATTGTTATTGAATACCTTTACAGCCTGCATCGCCGCATTCCTCCGCTTCCATGCCGCAGCTTTTATAAAAAGAAAAGGGCACAAGAACCAAAGGGATGCCGTTGCCGCCTTCCCTCTGATGCTCATGCCTGATCGAACAGTTACACGCACTGATAAATTCACTTGTCTGTTTTTGATTATACGAGCCAGTGCAGAAAATGTCAATGCGTGGAACTGCCCGAAATTCAAGCTGCATTTTTGTATATCCTGCACAGGTGCTGCTTGAAATTCGTCCTGCGCAGAACGATTGACAACGCCGTGCGCAGAACGTATACTTAGGGTGTAGATCCCGCTTTGCTCCGGCGGCTTGCCGGAGCACCAGTTACGGAGGTTTTTCTTATGACATCGAAATATATCCGCTCCCTTGCGCTGCTGCTGTGCGCCGCTTTACTGGGCTGTCTGCTGGCAGCCTGCGGCGGCTCTGCAAGCAGCCCCGCATCCAGCGCTGCGCCCGCCTCGGACAGCGCATCCGCTTCCGGCAGCAGTGAGCTGCCCTCTTCCACCACAGAAGCCAACACCGGAGAGCTGAACCCCGGCAACTTTGACGAAAACTCGGTGTTCTCCATCACTGGCACAGAAAACGCCTTTGCGCCCTGTCTGGGCTGGGGGCCCGGCGTATCCGGCTGCTCCTTGAAATCGGTCATCGCGGCGGCATCGCTGCTGCAGTGGGCCGAGGACGCACGGATGTCCAGCCGCTCCCCGGAAGCCATTCAGGATGCCTTTTACAGCTGGTACGACGGCCTGACCGACAACCAGCAGGAAGGCTTTGCCGAGGCTTGGCCGCTAATTAAGGACGCCGCACTGGACTTGCTCAGCGACAAGGACAGCATGACCGACCGCATCGCGGCCGCAGGGTTGGACGCTGATACCCTGCCCGGCTGCACCCTGAAAAACTGGCAGGCGCTGCAGACTGTGCTGGACGGCATTGTGCCGGAGACGAACGGCGAAGCTTAAACTTAATTTTTAAAGCGCAAAGGGGCGCTGACCGTGTGGTCAGCGCCCCATTTTGTCTTTATACCTTTTTCAGCACATACTGGCGGGTGCCCATGCCCACCTTCTCGGCCTGTTCAAGGGTGGCCTTCCACTCGATGTTGGGGTTGGAGTCCTTGAAGTTGTCGTGATAGCAGTTCCAGCCCGGCTTTGCAAGGTTTGCGCCCAGCTGGCTGTTGGGCAGCGGGGCGGCGTTCAGGCAGGCGTCCACGCAGGCCTGATCCAGCGCCACAGGGTCGAAGGACGCAAAGATGCCGATATCCGGCAGGATGGGTGCATCGTTCTCGCAGTGGCAGTCGCAGTTGGGGCTGATGTCCTGCACCAGAGAAACGTGGAAGCAGGGACGGTCGTGGCAGACTGCGGCGGCGTACTCGGCCATTTTGCGGTCCAGCAGCTCGTTGGCGCAGTCGTTGGGAGAATAGATGGCGTCAAAGCTGCACGCGCCGATGCAGCGGCCGCAGCCCTTGCACTTGTCGTAGTCGATGACCGCCTTGTTTTCGGCATTGTAAGTAATGGCGTCCGAGCCGCACTCCTTGGCGCAGCGGTGGCAGCCGCGGCACAGCCCCTCCTGCACGGCGGGCTTGCCGGCAGCGTGCTGCTCCATCTTGCCCGCGCGGGAGCCGCAGCCCATGCCGATATTCTTGAGCGCACCGCCGAAGCCGGTGGACTCGTGGCCCTTGAAGTGGGTCAGGCTGATGAACACGTCCGCATCCATGATGGCACGGCCGATCTTGGCAGTCTTGCAATATTCGCCGTTGGGCACCGGCACTTCCACCTCATCCGTGCCGCGCAGACCGTCACCGATGATCACCTGACAGCCGGTGGTCATGGGCCAGAAGCCGTTCAGCTGGGCGCAGCTCAGGTGCTCCAGCGCATTCTTGCGGCTGCCCGGGTACAGGGTGTTGCAGTCGGTCAGGAATGGCATACCGCCCTGCTCCTTGCACAGGTCTGCCACCACCTTGGCGTAGTTGGGACGCAGAAAAGCCAGATTGCCCAGCTCGCCGAAGTGCATCTTGATGGCCACGAACCGGCCGTCCATGTCGATGTCCTTGATGCCGGCGGCAATGCACACCCGGCGCAGCTTTTCCAGCAGGCTGGTGCCCACCGGACAGCGGAAATCCGTATAGTAAACTTTGGATGCTTCCATGGTGTTTTTCCTCCCATATCCTTCCGGCGGCGTCTGCCGCGCGGTCTCTCTTTTGTTCAGTATAGCACACCCGGGCGAGCGGTGTAAACAGAAAATGAGCAGCGCCGTTTTTCTCTGCCCATTTTGGGGTTGACAGCCCTGCCCTGCGGTGTTATCTTATATCGGATCCGAAAAACAGAACGGACGTCAAGATACAGGAGTACTTTCTATGAACGATTTTGATACATTCTGGCACGAAGCGAAAGCCGCCCTACGGGTGGCGCTGCAATGGTTCTTTCTGGCGGTTCCCATGGGTCTGCTCTGCGGGCTTCTGGGCACCTTATTCCACCTTGCTGTCGAGCACGCGACAGAACTGCGTGCCGCGCAGCCCTGGCTGCTGTTCCTTTTGCCTGTGGCGGGTCTGCTCATCAATGCCCTTTATAAGGTAACAAAGTGCGAGGGCGTGGGCACCAACAACGTTCTCCGCGCCGTGCAGAGCGGCGAGCCGGTCAGCATTCTGCTGGTGCCCGCTATCTTTCTGGGTACGGTGCTCACCCACCTGTGCGGCGGCTCTGCCGGCCGCGAGGGCGCTGCGTTGCAGATGGGCGGCAGCATCGGCTGGAACCTTGGCACCCTGCTGCGGCTCAAGGACCACGACCGCCGCACCGCCACCATCAGCGGCATGGCTGCGTTCTTCTCTGCCCTGTTCGGCACCCCGCTGGCGGCGGCCTGCTTTGCCATGATGGTGGAGGATGTGGGCCTGACCTTTACCTCTGCCTTTGTCCCCGCCTTTACCTCTGCCCTCCTCGCCTACGGCTGCTCGCTGGCCTTTGGCATCGCACCCACCCACTTTGCCCTCACTGCACCGGAGCTGAACGTCCGCACCGCCCTGCTGGTCATCCTGCTGGGCGTGGCCTGCGCTGCCGTTTCCCGGCTGTTCTGCTACACCCTCCACTTCATGGAGCATATCGTGCCAAAGCTTCTCCCGAACCCGTGGGTGCGGGTCTTTGCGGGCGGCGTGCTGGTCATCGGCTTTTCCTATCTCTTCGGCGTAGGGCGGTATAACGGCGCGGGCATGAGCGTCATCACCGCTGCCGTGGAGCAGGGACAGGCGCTGCCGTGGGATTTTCTGTGCAAGATCTTCCTCACCGCGCTGACCCTTGCCTGCGGGTTCAAGGGCGGCGAGGTGGTGCCCAGCTTTTTTGTGGGCGCTACCTTCGGCTGCGTGGTCGGCCCGCTGCTGGGTCTGCCCGCCGAATTTGCGGCGGCGGTGGGGCTGGTGTCCATCTTCTGCGGTGCCACCAACGTCCTGATCCCCTCCATCCTGCTGGGCTTTGAGCTGTTCAGCGGCGCCGGGCTGGAGCTCATCGCGCTGGGCTGCGGTATCTGCTTTATGCTCTCCGGCCACCACGGCCTGTACAGCAGCCAGACCTTTGTTACCAACAAACTGCGCTCGGAGTATATGTCCCACAAGTGGCGCGTAAAGGTGAAAAAAGCGGAAGAGTGAGCTTTCCTATCAAAACAGGGGCTGTTGCGTAAGCAACAGCCCCTGTTATCATTATAAGCTTTTCTCTTATGCCAGCGCGGTGATGGCTGCCACAGCCAGCACGATAGCACCCAGCACGATGCGGTAGATGCCGAAGAACTTGAAGTCGTGGCGCTTGACATAGTCCATCAGGAAGCGGATGGCTGCAAGGCTGACCACAAAGGCCACAACGCAGCCCACCAGCAGCACAGCGATCTCGGTGCCGGTGATGGATACGCTGGAGATGACGAACTTGACCACCTTAAGCAGGGATGCACCCGCCATGACCGGGATGGCCAGATAGAAGGTGAACTCTGCCACGCAGGCGCGGGAGAGCCCCAGCAGCAGACCGCCCACGATGGTAGCGCCGGAGCGGGAGGTGCCGGGGATGATGGCAAGGCACTGCCACACGCCGATGAGCAGCGCGTCCCGATAGCTGATCTGTTCCAGCTTTGTGACCCGGGGCGTGGTGCGGCGGTTCTCCACCACAAGGAAGAGCACGCCGTACAGGATCAGCATGGCGGCTACGGTGATGTAGTTATAGAAGTGCTCCTCCATCCAGTCGTCCAGCGGGCTGATGACCAGCACCGGCAGGGTGGCGGCTACCACCTTGAACCACAGGTTCCACACGCTGGGCTTGGAGATGACCTTGCCCTGCCGCAGCCCGAAGGGCCACAGCTTATTCCAGAACAGCACCACCACAGCCAGAATGGCACCCAGCTGGATGACCACCCGGAACATGGACATGAATTCTTCACTGGCATTGAACTTGACGACCTGCTCCACAAGGATCATGTGCCCGGTGGAGGAGATGGGCAGCCACTCGGTAATGCCCTCCACGATACCCATCAGGATCGCTTTGATGATCTCGAAAAACGTAATAAATCCCTCCTGCAGCACCCCGCTGGGTGCGTAGTTTTTTCAAAAGCAGTTCCAGTATACCATACTATGAGCCGCTGTGCATACAGATTATAGAAATTTTCCCCCGGGCGCTGTATTTATCTGCCCCGGGAAATGTGCTATACTATAAAAATAAGAAGTCTGTCCGCTTTCTGCGCCCGGCGCTGAAAGCTCTGAGAACAACGAGGTGAACCTTCATGAACATACTGGTGATCGGCTGCGATCAGGTGGGTGCGGCGCTGATCCGCGATCTGGAACGCATCGGCCATGATATCTCGGTGGTGGAAAAGGATCCTGAGCAGCTCAAGCGTCTGGATGCCTTTGACGATTATACCTTTCACGGCACTGCCCTTGTGGGCGACCCTACCGACCCGGACACCCTGCGCCGGGGCGGCGTGGAGAACTGCGACGCCGTGGCGGCGGTGACCGAGGAGGACTCGGTGAACCTGATGGCGGCGCAGCTGGCGAAGAACATCTTCCGCCGGGATAAAGTCATCTGCCGGGTGTCCGACCCGCATCTGCAGATCTTGTACCACAAAGCCTACGAGCTGGAGACCATCTGCCCCACCGTGCTGACCGAGCAGGCGGTGTTCCGGGCACTTTCCAAGTAAAACAGCCTGTTTTTTGCTTTACAGACCGTAGAATGAGGTAACGATATGAAAGTTTGTATTGCCGGCGGCGGCCGGGTGGGGATGTATCTTGCCCAGAGCCTGCTGTCCCACCGCCATAAGGTGACCATCATCGAGCCGCAGGAGGCGCTGTGCCGTACCCTTGCGGATACGCTGGACATCCCGGTCATCTGCGGCGACTCCTTGAGCTTTGACACCCTGCGCACCGCCGATGTGGCCAGCTGCGACGCCTTTGTGGCGGTGACCAACACCGACGAGACCAATCTGGTGGCGTGCCAGATCGCCAAGCGGGAGTTCGGCGTGAACCGCACCGTGGCGCGCGCTTCCAACCCCAAAAACCGGGACATCCTGCACACGCTGGGCGTGGACACCGTGGTGTGCGGCACCGACAACCTGAGCCACATTCTGGAGCGGGAGATCGAGACCGACACCATCCGGCAGCTGCTGTCCCTGGGCGGCGGCACTGCCAGCCTGAATGAAATTTTGCTGCCGGAGGACTTTCAGTTTGCGGGCAAGGAGATCAAGGAGATCCCCATTCCCGGGGACGCCATTCTGGTCAGCATCACCCGGGATACCGAGTTCATCATCCCCCACGGCAGCACGGTGCTGCTGCCGTGGGATAGACTGCTCTGCCTGACACAGGACGACACCCTGCATCTGCTGATGGATGCATGGGGTCTTTCCTCCCACAAATGAGCGAGCAGGAGCTGCTGCGCACCGCGCTGGTGCTGCCGCCCCGCGCCCGCCGGGTGCTCTGCGTCTGGGCAGCTGTGCCCGGGCTGGTCTGTGCACCTTTTGCCTTCTGGCAAAGCGTGTGGGCGGGCGCGGTCTTTTGCGTTATTTGGGCGGCGCTGGTGGCGCTTGTCCGGGCGCGCTGCTGCAGCTTTGTCGCCGCCCTGACGGCGGACAGCGTCACGGTGCAGTCCGGGGTGGCTATCCCTGTGCTGCACCGCATCCCGCGCCGGGCGGTCACCGGGGTGCAGCTGCTGCGCACCCCGCTGCTGTGGGCGGCAGGGTGCACCGTGCTCCTTGTGCGCAGCCCGGGCTTGCAGCTGGTACTTCCCGGCATCCCCGCCGCACAGGCGACCGCGCTGGCGGCGGTACTGATGGAGGGCAACGTATGAACCGGGAAAAGCACTTTCACCCGCTGGCGGCACTGCATCTGCTGCGCAAGACCCTGCTGGTCTACCTTCTGCCGCTGGTACAGGTGCTTTTTGACCGCAACTGGGACGCCCTGCGCGCGGCGCTGCGGCAGGACCTTGTATTGCTCTTCTTTATCAGCGCCGTGTGCTGGGCTGTGTACTATGGCGGCCGCTGGCAGGTGGATGCCGAGGGCACGGTGCACGTCAGCTGGCGGCTTGGCGTGCGGCTGGACCGCGCCCTGCGCGCCGAGGGGCTGGCGGCGCTGATGCTGGAGCAGCCCCTGCTCTACCGCTTGACCGGTGCCTGCCGGGTGGTGCTGTACCCTGTTGGGCAGACCAAGACCATCACGCTGTATCTTACCCGGCAGCAGGCCGAGGAACTTGCCGATGTGCTGCTGCCGGTGACAGACCCGCTATGGCACGCGCCCAAGGGCGGCGAAAAGCTGGCCTTTACGGTGCTGGGTGCCAACGGCCTGTCTACCCTGATTTTATGGTGGCTGGCCATCCACCAGACCCAAAGCTACGCCCCGGATGCCCAGACCGCTGCCCTTGCGCAGCTGGGACAGCTGGCGGCGTTTGCCGCCCGCTGGCTGCCGCTGGGCACGGCGTGGCTGCTGGTGCTGGCGGGTACGCTGTTCTGCATCAGTCTGGTGCGCAGCGCTTTGCAGGCGGTGCATTATACCGTCTGGCGCACCGATACCCAGCTGGGCAGCCGGGGCGGGCTTGTACGCCGGTACGAGATGCGGCTGCGGCTCTGCCAGCTGAACTACGCCGACCTGCGCCGCTCCCCCGCCACATGGGCACTGCATTACTGCCCGGTATTTGTCTCGGCAGGGGCGTGCCGCCCGGAGCTGCCCTTGTTCGTCTGGCGGGAGGGCACTCCGCTGCTGCGGGAGCTGCTGCCCGAGATGGCGCAGCTGCCCCCGGACACCCGCGCCGACACCACTGACCGCAGCATGGTATTTTTTCTGCCGGCGGGCATCCCGCTGGCGCTCTGTCTGCTGCTGACGGCGGTGTCCCGCACCACCCTGCCTGCCCTTACCCTGCCGCTGCTCATCCCCACCGGGGTATTTGCCGCCCTGCTGGGCGCTGCCGCCGTGGGCTGGCACCGGGAGGGCGTATGGCAGCAGCAGGGACAGCTGCTGCTCTGTCGGCAGCACCGGTTCCATCTGCACCAGCTGTGCGTGTTCCACCCGGACACCTGCTTTACCGCGTTGCAATCTCCTTGGGCGGTGACAGTGCAGCGTGCCAACCTGACCCTTGTATTCCCGGGCAAAGAAAAGGTCACGGTGCGCAGCGTGCCGCTGGCGGCTCTTGATTTTCTGGAGATATAGAAGTATACTTGCGATGCCCCGCTGAACCTACGGTCGGCGGGGCATTTTTGTAACACAGAGCAACGGAGACTATTTTATGATAAAGACTGTATTATTTGATCTGGACGGCACCCTGCTGAACACCATCGACGACCTTGCCGATGCCGGCAACTGGGTGTGTGCCCAAAACGGCTGGCCCACCTTTACGGTGGCACAGTTCAAACTGATGGTGGGCAACGGCATCCCCAAGCTGGTGGAGCGGTTCTCCCCCGCTGACGCCCGCACCCCGGCGCAGCTGGCGGCGACACTGGCGCAGTTCACCGCCCGGTACGATGCCCACAAGGAGGACAAGACCGCACCCTACCCCGGCATTCCGGCGCTGCTGGACGCACTGAAGGCCGAGGGCATCCAGTGCGCGGTGTTCTCCAACAAGGCTGATGCCCTGTGCGGCGGCATCATTGCCCACTACTTTGGCACCGGCCGCTTTGACGCCGTGCGGGGCAACCGCCCGGGCGTGCCCACCAAGCCCGACCCCACCGGGCTGTACGCCCTGATGACCGAGCTGGGCGCAGACCCCGCCGCTACCCTTTTTGTGGGCGACAGCGACGTGGACATCCTCACCGGGCACAACGCGCAGCTGCCCGCCATGGGCGCGCTGTGGGGCTTCCGCGGCCGCGCCGAGCTGACCGCCGCCGGTGCGGATGCGCTGGCAGAGGTGCCGGAGGACATTCTGCGGTATGTGCAGGAGCAGAACAAGTAAAATCACAAAAGGAACACCGGACAGATGCCATCTGCCCGGTGTTCTTCTTTATACAAAGCAAAAACGCCCTTGCGCATTGCGCAAAGGCGTTTTTATGACCCGTACGGGAATCGAACCCATGTTACAGCCGTGAAAGGGCCGTGTCTTAACCGCTTGAC
>QWCN01006793.1_pt1 | contig 10328 bp, 9 predicted proteins | sample 1972711 | NCBI WGS metagenome assembly QWCN01 (sample SAMN09866707, study PRJNA288562) | Human gut metagenome isolate term1_stool, whole genome shotgun sequencing... | isolation source: gut | host: Homo sapiens | place: USA: California | reverse complement strand
AAAAGAGAAATAGAATTGCAGCATTGCTTCTTGCCGTGACCATTCTGGTCATCATGCTTTACTCTGCTTTTTTTGTTGCGGCAGAAGCCGACCACGATTGCGTGGGCGAAGGCTGCCCGATTTGCTATCAGGTTGATGCTTGCCAAAACACACTGAAAAGCCTTTCACTTGCTGTATGCGTCACAGCTGTTGCTGTTGCGTTTACATATATTTTGTGCAGGTGTATTTCTCTCTGCACGGACTATGCACAAAGAGATACCTTGGTATCTCTCAAGGTGAAGCTTTCGAATTAAATAAGAGCCTTTTACAAGGGTGAAGTCTATCTGTTTTCGGATAGGCTTTTGCGGCGTTGCCGTTACCCTTGTATTTTTGTGCCTATTTTTAAGTTCTTATTATAATTCGGAGGTAAATATAATCATGAAAAAGATAACTGCGCTGCTGCTTGCGCTTTTCATGCTTGTCGGCGTTCTTGCCGGCTGCGGAAAGCAGAATGATACCAATCAGACTGATAAACTGAGCATTGTCACCACCATTTTTCCTGAATATGACTGGGTTAGGGAAATCCTTGGTGACAAGGCTGACAACGCAGAAATCACAATGCTGCTGGACAACGGCGTTGACCTGCACAGCTATCAGCCCACGGCAGATGATATTGTTAAAATCTCGGATTGCGACCTGTTTATCTATGTAGGCGGCGAGTCCGACGAATGGGTGGAGGATGCCCTGAGAAATGCCGCCAACAGGAATATGAAGGTTATCAATTTGCTGGAGGTACTGGGTGATTCCGTAAAAACGGAAGAAATCGTTGAGGGGATGCAGGAGGAGGAGTACGAGTACGAGGAGGAAGCTGACGAGCATGTTTGGCTGTCCCTGAAAAATGCCAAAATGCTGGTCAGGGTGATTTCCAAGGCTTTGCAGGAGCTTGATCCCAATAACAAGGATATCTATGCCGCCAATGCCGATGCTTATGTAAAGAAGCTGTCTGCTCTTGATGCAGAGTATCAAGCAGCCGTGGATGCAGCAAGTAATAAAACCATCCTGTTTGGCGACCGTTTTCCGTTCCGCTATCTGGTGGATGATTATGGTCTGCGCTACTATGCCGCTTTTGTTGGCTGCTCCGCTGAAACCGAAGCCGGCTTTGAGACCATTTCGTTTCTTGCCAAGAGGGTGGACGAATTGAAGCTGCCCTGCGTGTTGACTATTGAGGGCGCACAGCACAAGATTGCCGAAACCATTGTCTGGAACACGACAACGAAAAATCAAAAGGTGCTGACGATGGATTCCATGCAATCCACCACTACTCAAGATGTGAAAAATGGCACGACTTACCTCTCCGTTATGGAGAAAAATCTTTCCGTGCTGAAGGAAGCATTGAGATAAGGAGGTAGGTTCATGGCTCAGCTCACTTGTCAAAGGCTCTGCGTCGGCTATGAGGGAAAGTCCGTTCTGCAAGAACTCAATTTTGAGATTTTTGCAGGCAGCTATCTCTGCATCGTAGGAGAAAACGGTTCCGGCAAGAGTACACTTATGAAAACGATTCTCGGCTTGCAGCCACCTATCAGCGGCAGAATTTTGACAGGCGATGGGCTGAGGAAAAATGAAATCGGCTATCTGCCGCAGCAGACCGTTGTCCAGAAGGACTTCCCGGCAGCCGTGAGAGAAATCGTTCTCTCCGGGTGTCAGGGACGCTGTGGCAGCCGTCCTTTTTATAGCAAAGAAGAAAAGCAGCTTGCGGCGGCGGCTATGGACAGGATGCAGATTGCACAGCTTGCAAAACGCTGCTATCGGGAGCTGTCCGGCGGACAGCATCAGAGGGTTCTGCTTGCTCGTGCGCTGTGTGCCACCCGAAAAATGTTGCTTCTCGACGAGCCTGTTTCCGGACTTGATCCCAAGGCAACAGCGGAAATGTATGCGCTTATCGAAGAACTTAACCGGAACGATGGCATTACGGTAATTATGATTTCGCACGATATTACTGCCGCAGTTCAATATGCCAGCCATCTTCTGCATATTGGAGACACCGTTTTTTTCGGAACAAAAGCGGAATATCTCAGAAGCCCGCAGGGGCGGCTGTTTGCCGCAGAGAAGGGGGGTGATGTCCAATGACTGCTATTTTGGAAAAGCTGACCCTCTATTGGACATATCCCTTTGTCCGCTATGCGCTGGTAGTCGGTGTGCTGATTGCGCTATGCTCGTCTTTGCTGGGCGTGACGCTGGTGCTGAAACGGTTTTCCTTCATCGGCGACGGACTTTCCCATGTGGCGTTTGGCGCAATGGCGATTGCCGCCGTGCTGCAAATCACAAATGAAATGCCGCTGGTAATGGTCATTACGATCAGCAGCGCCGTGCTGCTTTTGCGTACAGGGCAGAACGCGAAAATCAAGGGCGATGCGGCGATTGCCATGATTTCGGTGGGAGCGCTTGCCATCGGCTATCTGGTGATGAATATTTTCTCCACCTCATCCAACCTTTCGGGCGATGTGTGCAGTACACTGTTTGGCTCCACCTCCATCCTGACACTGTCTCCTGTAGAAGTGTGGCTTTGCGTTGGAATGTCGGTGCTGGTTGTGGTGGTGTTTATCCTGTTTTACAATAAAATCTTCGCTGTGACCTTTGATGAGGACTTTGCAAGGGCAACCGGCACAAAGGCAGGGCTTTACAATCTGCTGATTGCAATCGTTGTTGCCATCATCATCGTGCTGGCAATGAACCTTGTCGGCTCTCTGCTCATCTCCGCACTGGTAATTTTCCCGGCATTGTCCGCTATGCGGATGTTCAAGAGCTTCCGCAGCGTGACGATCTGCGCCGTAGTTTTGTCGGTGTTGTGTTCGCTGATTGGTATTCTGGCATCTATCCTCGCCGGAACACCGGTAGGCTCGACAATCGTTGCTGTTCAGATTGTCGCTTTTGGTCTATCGTGGCTGGCAGGTACGGCTATCGGAGGTGTGAGAAAATGAAAAAACTGTTTTGCGTAGTATTGATTATCCTGATGCTTTGCTCTCTTGTCGCCTGCGGAGGTGAGGAAAATAAAGAGACAGCCGATAATCAGACACCGAATGCCTCTGCTTCACAAAATCAACCGATGGAAAAGGAATCGGTGTCTGCGCCTGCTGCCTCTGAGTCTGTGCAAAGCACAGACGGCATTGATGTTGATCTGACAAAGCTCAGCAGTACGATGGTCTATTCTGAGGTTTACAATATGCTATACACCCCTGATGACTACATTGGGAAAACGGTTAAAATGAAGGGTGCTTTTGCATATTACGAGGACCCCGAAACAAAGGAGCAATATTTTGCCTGTATCATTGCCGATGCGATGGCTTGCTGTTCACAGGGATTGGATTTTATTCCGACCGACGAGTACACCTATCCGGACGATTATCCGGAGCTAAACGCAGAGATAACCGTCACAGGAGCCTTCGAGATTTATGAGAAAAACGGAATAAAGTATTGTAGGCTTGCGAATGCTGCGATTGAGAGCTAAGGCTGATGGTGTGCTCTGCTTTCCGAAGGATGATTCAAAAAGTGGTGACAAGAAAATGCTCTGTATGCTGCATTATAATTTGCTATCAGAGAAGGGCTTATAATTAAATATCTGAACGAAACAAAGGCAGCTGACGAAAAAATTACAGCTGCCTTTGTTGTTTGAAAAACTGCGTATACAGGAGGGTAAAGGGCTGTTTTGTGTAAATGCAAGAAAAAAGCAAGAATATAAGCGTGGCGTTTTTTGCGAATGATGTTAAAATAGCAATATATGTATCGCAAAGGAGGAGCTATTTCGTGTCAAAAACAACCTTGATTGATTGTTGTATCAAAAAATACGCTTATCGTGAAATATCGGAAATTTATAAAGAGATTGGGGCTTCCCCGCAGGGACTGTTTCCCGAACAGGTGGATGGCATGCTCCGGAGATACGGCGAAAACAGCTTTGCAAAAAGGAAGAAGGATACCATGCTGCGCTGCTTGCGTCGTGCCTTTATCAACCCGTTTCATATTATTCTTTTTGTGCTTGGGATGATTTCCTTGGCAACCGATGTTGTGCTTGCCTCTAATTTTGCCAGAAACGCCACCACTGCTATCATCATTTTCTCCATGATTTTGACGAGCGGTGTAATCCGTCTGATTCAGGAGCTGCGGGCGAAGAATGCGGCGCAGCAGCTGGAACGGCTGATTCACGAAAGCATTACGGTTCGGCGAGCGGGAGAGCTGCAGGAAATCGCAGCGGAAGAATTGGTGGTCGGGGATATTGTTCTGCTTTCGGCAGGAGATCGCGTGCCTGCTGATATCCGTTTGACGAAGGTCAGTGATTTATTTATTTCGCAGGCTGCCATCACGGGTGAAAGTGCGATTCTGGAAAAAAATTGCAATACCCTCAGCTATGGCAGTACGGAAACGCTGACACAGCTTGAAAACCTTGCCTTTATGGCAACAACGGTTATCGGCGGCAAGGGCGAGGGAATTGTGCTTGCGGTTGGGAAGGATACGTTATACGGCAGCTTTGAAAAATCGGATGCAGAGGAGAAGCAGTCGTTCCAAAAGGGTGCCAATTCGATTGCATGGGTAATGCTTCGCTTTATTGTGGTGCTGATTCCCATTGTGTTTGTGCTGTTAAGGCTGACGGGCGGAAAATGGTTGGAATCCTTTGCGTTTGCGCTTTCCGTTGCGGTAGGGCTGATGCCGGAAATGCTGCCGATGGTAATTACCGCCTGCCTTGCGAGGGGCAGCCTGAGCATGAGCCGTAAGCAGACCATCATCAAGGATATCAACGCCATGCAGGGCTTTGGCAGTATGGATGTGCTTTGTATGGATAAAACGGGAACGCTGACGAATGAGAGCATTTTGCTGGAATACTACATGGATGTGCTAGGGAACGAAAGCACAAGGGTGCTGGATTTTGCCTTTTTGAACAGCATATATCATTCGGGTGTCTGCAATCCCATTGATAATGCAATTCTTGCGTGCCAGACAATGCCGGGGCGCAGTGCGTATTATACAAGATTGCTTGCGCAGTATCAAAAAACGGACGAGATTCCATTTGATTATGCCCGTAAATTTGTCAGCACGCTTGTGACGGAGGCAGACGGAGCAGGGCAGCTCATTATCAAGGGGGATATTGCGCATGTTGTGGCGCGCTGCGGCTTTGTGGAATATCGGGATGCCATTTTGCCGATGGATGAGGATAAGATGCGAAGCGTGGCCTCTGTGGTGGATGAAATGCTGCAGGATGGGATGAAGGTGATTGCTGTTGCACGAAAGAGGATAGAAAAGCAAAATCGGATTTTGCCGGAGGATGAACAAAGCATGATTTTGATGGGCTATCTTGCCTTTTTTGATGCACCGAAGAAAACCGCAAAAACCTCTGTGGAGGCGCTCAAAAGGCTGAAGGTTACCCCGAAGATTCTGACGGGAGACCAAGCAGATGTGGCAGTTTCCGTCTGCCGCAGGGTAGGGATTCCCTCCGAAACGGTGCTGACAGGTGCGCAGATGGATGAGATGACGGATGCAGTACTTGGCGCAGCCGTTGAAAAAATCCATGTTTTTGCGGAGCTGACACCGGGGCAAAAGGTGCGTCTGGTTTCCGCCTTGAGCCAAAATGGGCATACTGTCGGATTTTTGGGGGATGGCATTAACGATATTCCTGCACTTTGTGAGGCAAATGTAGGCATTTCGGTGGATACTGCCGTGGATGCGGCGAAGGATGCGGCGGATGTGGTGCTGTTGCAAAAGGATTTGGGTGTGCTGGAGCAGGGCATTTTGGAGGGGCGAAAAACTTTTACCAATATGCTCAAATATATTAAAATTACAGCAAGCTCGAACTTCGGCAACATTTTTTCCATTGTGTGTGCCAGTGCGTTTTTGCCGTTTTTGCCAATGACCTCCTTGCAGATTTTGCTGTTGAATCTGCTGTATGATGTGCTGTGTATCATTCTGCCTTGGGATAATGTGGATGAGGAGGAAACTCTTTCTCCAAGGGATTGGTCCGGGAGGACATTGGGGCGGTTTATGCTTTCCTTTGGGCCGATCAGCTCTTTGTTTGATATCGTGACGTTTTTGTTTTTGTATTATATGCTTTGCCCGATGCTGTGCGGCGGAGTGACGTATCAAAGTCTTACCGATTCTGTAATGCAGCTGCAATATATATCCCTGTTCCAGACGGGGTGGTTTTTGGAGTCCATGTGGACACAGGTATTGATTCTGCATTTCCTGCGCACACGAAAGATTCCCTTTGTGCAAAGCAGACCATCTGCACCGGTGATTTGCATTACCCTTGCGGGTATCATTGCTTTTACCGCAATTACCTTTACCAAGGGGGCGGCATTTTTCGGCCTGACGCATTTGCCATTTTGGTATTTCATATTTTTGTTGATTGTGGCATTGCTGTATATGCTTCTGACAACGGTGGTTAAGGCCTTTTATCAGAAGAAATATCATGAGCTGATTTGAAAGGAGGAATCCGTCGTGAAAAAGAAGATTGGTTTTGTTTCAATGGATTCTGTCCTTGCACAATGGCTGCTGGAGAAGCTGATACAGGAGCCGCCGGAAAGTGAATGTGCGGAGGATTTGCTTTCGGGCATACATGATATGCTCAGCGGAGAGGCAACGTCACTGCTTTTGAGTACCTCGAAGGAGGCGGAGTCCTCTCTTCCGTCCTCCGATGAAATACGAATCGGTGCGCTGGAAATTTATCCGAAGAGCAGGAGAGTAAGGATGCAGGGGACGGAGGTTTCTCTTACGCCGAAGGAGTTTGAAATCCTCTATTTTCTTGCACAAAACAGAGGAGAGGTTTTTACAAAGGAGCAAATTTATAAGGCGGTTTGGTCTGAAAATTATCTTTTGGATGACAGCAATATCATGGCGTTCATCCGAAAGCTGCGAAAGAAAATCGAACCCAATCCGGATGAGCCGAAATATATTCTGACGATTTGGGGCATTGGGTATAAATTTAATGATCGGGTGTAACAAATTTGGCGGGCATATTTTTGTCCGCCAAATTTCTTGCTAAATCGCAAGGAAATCGCAAGGTTTTAATCATGTGATTTTCCTTGCGATTTTTGTATTCTGTGAAAGGCATCGAGAGAAATGGTACCTACAAGCCATTGGTTTGCGATTGCCATGATTGCATGGTTCATTGTGGCAGGCTTTGATGTTTGGTATATCGAAAAAAGCAATCGGTATTACAGAAAATAATCGCAGAAAAAGGAGGTATGAGAAATGAACAAGAAAGAAAACCGCATGGCTGTGCGGCAGACGGTGGAAAAGGCAGTGCTGCGGGATGAGCAGAACCAGCGTATTCAATTTGCGGCTGCCAATCCTGTGCAGGAGGTTTTGAAAAGCCTGCATACCACCCTGCGGGGACTGGATGCAGAGGCAGTGGCGGTCAGCCGCACCAAGTACGGCTCAAATAAAGTGACACATGAGAAAGAGCAATCTCTGGCGAAACGTCTGGCAGGTGCTTTTATCAATCCATTTACGGCGATTTTGTTCTGTCTGGCTGTGGTATCCACTATGACGGATATGGTGTTCCCTTATTTTGCACTTTTGGGGAGCGCGCCGGAGGATTTTGACCCCTTAACCGTAGTCATCATTTCGACAATGGTTATCATTTCCGGCACACTGCGCTTTGTGCAGGAATCCAGAAGCGGCAATGCAGCGGAAAAGCTGCTGGCAATGATAACAACGACCTGTACCGTCACTCGCAGAGAGCAGGAAAAGATAGAAATTCCGATGGATGATTTGGTTGTGGGCGACATTGTGCATTTGGCGGCAGGGGATATGATTCCTGCGGATGTCCGCATTTTAGAGGCGAAGGACTTATTCATCAGCCAATCCAGCTTGACGGGCGAAAGTGAGCCTATCGAAAAAACACCGAGCAGAAGTGTGCAGAAGGAGAGTATAACCGATTATACCAATATTGCATTCATGGGAAGCAACGTGATTTCGGGCAGTGCAGCTGCGGTTGTTGTCAGCACCGGAGACGCTACGCTGTTTGGCTCTATGGCATCTGCGATTGCAGGGGAGGCTGTGGAGACGAGCTTTACCAAGGGGGTCAATGCGGTTTCGTGGGTGTTGATTCGGTTTATGCTTGTCATGGTGCCTCTTGTTTTCTTTATCAACGGGATTACGAAGGGGGACTGGCTGAATGCCTTTTTGTTTGGCATCTCGATTGCTGTCGGCTTAACACCGGAAATGCTGCCCATGATTGTGACAACCTGCCTTGCCAAAGGTGCGGTTTCGATGAGCAAAAAGCAGACTATTGTGAAGAATCTCAATTCGATTCAGAATTTTGGTGCGATGGATATTCTTTGCACCGACAAAACAGGGACACTCACGCAGGATAGAGTTGTTTTGGAATATCATTGGAATGTAAACGGCGAGGATGATACAAGAGTACTGCGCCATGCCTACTTAAACAGCTATTTCCAGACAGGCTATAAAAACCTGATGGATGTGGCGATTATTCATAAAACGGAGGAGGCAGAGGAGACCGATTCCAGATTACTGGATTTGTCCGAAAACTACGTGAAGGTGGATGAAATTCCCTTTGATTTCACACGCCGCCGTTTGACAACTGTGGTGCAGGATAAAAACGGAAAGACGCAGATGGTAACCAAGGGGGCTGTGGAGGAAATGCTCTCCATTTGTGCCTATGCAGAGTGCGACGGCAGTGTGCATCCTCTTACGAAGGAGGTTCGCCGGCGGATTTTGAAAACAGTGGATGAGCTGAATGAAAAAGGCTTCCGTGTGCTTGCGATAGCACAGAAAAGTAACCCTTCTCCTGTAGAGTCTTTTGGTGTGAAGGATGAGTGTGATATGGTGCTGATTGGATATCTTGCCTTCTTAGATCCCCCGAAGGAATCCACGGCAGATGCCATTCGCGCATTGCAGGCGCATGGCGTGACAACAAAAATTTTGACGGGCGATAATGATAAGGTAACACGCACCATTTGTAAGCAGGTGGGGCTTGAGGTACGCAATATGCTCCTTGGCTCTGATTTGGACGGCATGACGGATGAAGCCCTTGCAAGAGCGGCAGAGACAACGGATGTTTTTGCAAAGCTGACACCCGACCAGAAATCCCGCGTGGTTTCGGTTCTGCGGGGAAACGGGCATACGGTTGGCTTTATGGGGGATGGCATCAATGATGCCGCCGCTATGAAGTCTGCGGATATCGGCATTTCTGTAGATACTGCGGTTGATGTGGCAAAGGAATCGGCAGATATCATTCTTTTGGAAAAGGATTTGATGGTTTTGGAGCAGGGAATCATCGAGGGGCGCAAAACCTATGCGAATATGATGAAGTATATCAAAATGACAGCATCTTCCAATTTCGGCAATATGTTTTCGGTATTGGCGGCATCTGCACTGCTGCCCTTCCTGCCGATGATGAGCGTGCATTTGATTTTCCTGAATTTGATTTATGATTTATCCTGCACAGCAATCCCTTGGGATAATGTGGATGAGGAATTTATCGCAAAGCCGAGAAAATGGGATGCCTCCAGTGTGGGCAGCTTTATGATTTGGATTGGGCCTACTAGCTCCATCTTTGATTTCACAACTTACATCTTTATGTATTTTGTGTTCTGCCCGCTGTTTATCTCGAAGGGGATTTTGTTCAATGACTTGGCGGCGCACTATAATGGCGCAGAGCTTGCGGCAATGCAGGCGCGGTATATCGGGCTGTTCCAGGCAGGGTGGTTTGTGGAATCCATGTGGAGCCAAACACTGGTTATTCACATGATTCGTACCCCTAAGCTGCCGTTTTTGCAAAGCCGTGCCTCTGCCTCTGTGACACTTCTGACTATGACAGGCATTGCCGTTTTGACAGTGATTCCCTTCACGGCATTCGGAAGGGTGCTTGGGTTTGTGGCTTTGCCCGCTGCATATTTTGCATATTTGATTCCCTGTATTCTGCTGTATATGATATTGGCAACCAGCTTGAAAAAGGCCTATGTTCGTCATTATGGCGAGCTGTTATAGGAGGTGTAGGAAATGATGAATTGGAAAGAAATCTGGGTATCGCTTTTCGGAGACTGTGAATGGCTTGGCTTGAATATCGGCTTTTGGGTATCCATGGCTGTGGTAATCGGGATTGTTATTCTGATGAATGTTGTATTTTGGGGCATGAAGCCGCAAACGCAAAAGAAAGAAAAATAAAAGCAGGAGGTCTTTTTCGCTTTTGGAAAAGGCCTTCTGCTTTTTTGATATAGCTGTATCCATCCCTTTTGCAGGGTGCTTTTGCGTTGGCTTTACAAACATTTAACGGAAAGAAGGGCTTTTATTTTACAAAAAAATCTTATCATAAGACTGTATCTTTTTGCCATGAAGCA
>QWCN01006791.1_pt1 | contig 10330 bp, 9 predicted proteins | sample 1972711 | NCBI WGS metagenome assembly QWCN01 (sample SAMN09866707, study PRJNA288562) | Human gut metagenome isolate term1_stool, whole genome shotgun sequencing... | isolation source: gut | host: Homo sapiens | place: USA: California | reverse complement strand
TTATTAAAAATATAAGTAAAGTTTTTTTATTAAAATATTTAAACCTTTTCCTTTCTATATTTTTAACTTTTACTTAAAAAAACAAATTTAAAATCACTAGCATTTTTTATTAAATTGCATATGATAGTGTATAGTTTTTTACATTTAGTAGATACTAGTTTTATTAGAAAGGAGCGTTCCATTAATGAAATCTTTATGTATTAAAACAAATAATACTAATACACTAGAATATCTATTAAATGAATTTAAATTATTAGAACTTAATAACATATATTTTTCACAAAATGAATTTAAACATTATAAGAACATAATTATTCATTACACTGGAAAAGATAATAATTTATTTATAAATAAAATAAGCTCTATATTATCACTATTTGTAATTGATGAGTTAGAATATGATTTATTAAATAAAAACCTCATACAAAACTATTTTTATTTTGACTCTAATGAAAGAAAAAAAATATTAGATCTTTGTTTCGAAATAACTACAGATGACTTTGGAACACTTTTTGATAAAAAATTTAATTCCTTACACAACGAATTCTTTAATTTTATATCTGAAAACAAAACAATTGTACTAAATGGATTTATGAATTTTAGAATAAAAAAATATTTAGAAATACTAGATGAAATATCAAGCGAAGCTGTAAATAATTTCATCATAGAAAAAGAATACCTAGAATTTATATCTTTACTAAAATTATACATTAACACACAATCAAGCACTTGTAATGTAGTTCATATAATATACTCAAATGAAGAATCCATATTATTAGATCAAAACAAAAACAAAATTGACATTCAAACAGAACTATTTAGTGCAAAATATCTAAGTGATATAAGTTTCTCATCTAATGACTACACTTTAAATTCTTTGCTAACACTATTACCAAAAGAAATTTATATTCATTTAACAGACAACTACATTGATGAATTTATAAACACATTACAATTAATATTTGAAAAACGAGTGCATATATGCATGAACTAAATTGCCAAGATTGCTGTCGGTTCCGGGTTTGATTTGCCAAGTTGCCAAAAAGGTCCGTCTCCCAGTGGCAATTGGCAAATCAAACCCGGAACCGACAGCAATCTTGGCAATTTAGTTTAATTTACTGCGTAGTTTATTCCTCTTGCTACTATGTCTTTCATATTTTCTATCAAATCATCAATTTCTTTTGGTGTTACAATTAGATTATAATCTTGTGGTATTAATGCCTGTTTTATTTCTTCATAATTATCTTGTTCTTTTAATTTATTTAAATAATCATTTGATTTTGCTTCTTTTTGTAATTTTGAAATAAATAAATCTAAACTATCATTTACTAATACCGCTGTTTCTACAACTGTTGGTATTCCTATTGCTATTACTGGTATCCCTAAAGTGTTTTGACTTATTTCTGATCTGGCATTTCCTACTCCTCCTCCTGGTATTATTCCTGTATCTGATATTTGTACTGTACTACTAATTCTTTCTATGCTTCTTGAGGCTAAAGCATCTATTACAATAACTAATTTAGGATGTGTATTTTCTACAATTCCTTTTAATATTTCAACTGTTTCTATTCCTGTTGTTCCTAAAACTCCCGGCGCTATTGCACTTACGCTTCTTGTTCCTTCTTCTACATATTCTGGCAAATAGTTTATTAAATGTCTTGTTACATCAATTTCATTTATTACTTTTGGCCCTAACGCGTCTGGAGTTACATATACATTTCCTAATCCTAATATTATTATTTCATCTTGTTTTTCTATATGTTGTTCTAAAAGTGTTCTTAATTCATTTGTTAATGTTTCTGATGCTTTTTGTATTTCATCTTCTCTTGCCAATTTTAATCCTTTTATATCAATAGTTATATAATTACCTATTGGCTTTCCGTATTGCTTTTTCTCCTTCTTCGTTTGTTATTTTTACTTTTTCTACTGATATTTTTTCATCAATTTCATTTTTTTCACTTTCTATCCCATTAATTTCATTTTCTATTTTATTTGCCTTTATATATAAATCTCTTCTTTCTGATGCCAAATCCGTTCTAAAATCAAATGATTTCAGTTCATTTTTCTCTTTTTTATTTATTGAATCTAATTTTTCATTCACTAAAAAAACCTCACTTTCTTTTTTATTATTGTGAGGTTTTTTCTTATTTTTATTCATTTACTTTTCAGGTTCTATTCTTGAATTTTGGCTTTTGTTCATATTATTTATATTTCTTGTTTGTCTATTTCCGATATCGTAGTGAAGACTTTCTTTAAATGATGAATCTCTCGTTTCTTTTGTTTTTTCTTCTCTAGACGAATTATATTTTTCAACTGCTGGAACACATTCTGTTTTTATATGTTCTTTTTCAATTTGAGCTATTATATATAAAAATTCTTTTGTTTCTCTATCATCTTCATCTTTAAAATTTGTATCTTCTATAAATTTTCTTAATGTTTTTCTGCCAGTTCTAGTTTTTCCATCTTTTCCTTTATAATGCAATTGTCCTAAACATTCCATTCTTGCAGATAAGAACTCTAAAATTTCTTCCTTATCTTTGGCTTTTATGTTCATTTCATTTTTTACTTTATCATATAACTTAGAATCAGATTTTTTATAATTTTTCGTATATGATCCTATATCTTCTTCCTTTATTGTTCTTATAATATATTCCAATATTTCTGGAGAAAAACCACCTTTGGTAGTATCTATTTCACCTTTAATATATCTCATAGCCTGATTAGCTTCTCTAACTTCCGTCATATCAACATTTGAGCCTGATAAATTATAATTAGTTATAACTTTACGAATTTGTTTTAAAACTCTTTTTTCTTCCAATTTTAAATATGCTGAATATAATGCTCCATCTTCATTTTTTATTTGTTCCATTTCTTTTGCAATACTTAAAACTGTTGCTTCATCTAATGGTTTTCCTTCTCCAATACTTTTACTATTAGCATCTATAATTGGATTTTCTGGTACATCTTCTTTTCCTTTCATATATGAAATCAAAGAATCTTTATGTTTATAAGCATCTTCAGGCGTCCTTATAGTTTCAAGTGTATTTACACGATTTGATAATTGTTCTCCTAACTTAATTATCTCTGGAGCTGACATTTCCTTTACAACATCAACTAATTTATCTATTTTCTCATATTCAATTTTCTCTTCTTTTATACTATAATCATCTATATAAGCAATTATATTTTTATCTAATTTAAACTGAACGTTTTTAGTAGAAAGATCTCCTAATTTACCTTTTATGTTTTTCTTAGCCTTTTCTAATTCTTCCTCATTTCTTGCCTTTTCCATTGTATCTACTGCATTTCTTATTTCATTTACTATTTCTTTAAAATTCATATCTCCTTTTTGTTTTTCAATATCTGTTCTCACATACATTTTTCCTATATAAATGTTACCATTTCCTTCATCTGAAAGCATTTCTATAGAATATTCTGTATCATTTCCACATCTTTGAGAAAATACTCTAATTCTATTTTCGTCTTTCTTTTTAGTATCATCTTCTGCTTTTGAATTTTTTCTATAATTATCAACGTTTCTAGCTGCTGGTAATGATTGCATTTTATTTTTTCTTTTAAATATATCCATAAATCCCATAATTACATTCTCCTTTTATAACTATTTATACTATTTAATTATAGTATTAAAAAGGTAATATGAAAATAACATTTATATTACCTTTTTATTACATTATTATTACTTTATTATTTATTTTCCTCTTTTGGAATTTTTATTTTATTTAATTTTTCATAGTTATAAATTTTATAATTTTCATTATCTTTATGATAATAATTTCCTTGAAATGAATATTCTAATGTAGTTTCATTTGCGAATTCAAGTATATATTTTCGTGTCATATCGCTATAAACTATATTTGTTCTATCTCCTATTTTTATATTTTCAAGTACATCTACAATCTCTTTTATTAATTCTTTATCCTCTGTTTTATAATTTACATATCCGCCTTCTGTTTCTTCAATAACTTTAACACATACAACTTCATTAACATTTGCATCATTTTCAATTAAATTTTTTTCTGTATTATTTGTATTATTTTCGTATTTATTGTTTTTTATCAAATTTAAACTAATAAATATTACAAAAACTATAATCAAAAAAACAATTAATATCCATATATATTTTTTCAATTTATTCTCCTATATTTTTATTTTTCTATATATCCTTCTATAGCTTTTGAATACATATCATCTGTTATTGATTTATATCTTTCTCCATCATAATCATCAGTAAATCCATTATATGCTTTATAAATATCTCCTGTTTCTGTATCATATACTCTTTCATAACCTAAAGTTGCATCACTTTGTTTTTGACTCATTCTGTCATATGCTGCATTTCTAGATTCCCATGAAGACATTATTCCATCTGAAATTTGATTTCCTATACTTCTTACATTTTGAAAACTTTTCATTACAGCATCTTGTTGGCTATTAAATTGACTAATAAATGAATCTGAAAATTCTAATGATGAAACCATTGTATTTAAAGTTTCTTCCCAGTTTATAAATTCATCTTTAGGTGCTGTAACAAATATTGCATTATATACACTTAAATAATATATATCGATTTTATCACCTGAAAATACATTTTCATTAACATAGTATGGTCCTGGATCATATACATATGCTGTAAATAGTCCCTCTGCATCTTTTCCGTTTTCATTTTTAAAACTAGCTCTTAATATGTCTCCTCCAATAGCAGCTGTTCCTAATTTTTCAATTACTGTAAAATTATTTATAGTAGGAAATGTAAATGATGCTGTATTATTCAAAGCTCCTTGTTCATTAAAAATTTTATAAAATCCCTCTGTTGTTTTATCTTCTAATACTGCTGTCTTTGCAAACATACTATCTGGATAATACCTTTGTTGAAAGTTTTTAGCAGCCTGAGATTTGTTGTATCCTTCTGTTTTCATGTTAAAAAACATTTGATATGATGGATCTTCTGGATTATATGCTTTTATTGTATAATGAATAGAATCTCCTATAGTATCAATTTTCCAACCTTCTGGCAATTTCATTGAAAATAATCCATTATTATAATCTGTAAGTTTAATTTCTTTAGCTTCGCTTTTCACAATTTTAACCTGGTCTTTTTTTGATATATTTCCAGCAATACTTATTTTAGAATCTTTTTCTCCGTTACCCATACCTTTTTTCAAAAATATCCCTCCTACAATTGCAATTACTAGTATTATTACAATACAAACAATTATTATCATATCTTTTTTGCTCATCTTCATTTAACTTCCCCCCTTTACTTTTTTGGCATGTAACACAATTCTATATTTGTTACTACTTCCACAAGTTGATAATGTTAAAATATTATCTTCTTCATTAACATCTATCCCAAAGTCTTTAATACTTCTACCTTTTATTTTCTCTGCAAAGTCTTTAAATTTATTATTTTCATCAAAATATGTTTGAATATAGTAATCTTCGTCTTCTATTTGATAAACTGAAAATACTTTATAAACACTTTTTTCTTTTTCTGTTATGAAATTTATACTTGTATTTTCTTCGTTATTATACCAATCTGGATCTAAAATATTTTTTAAACTTCCAAACATTGATCCATCTATTCTATTATGTCCATATATAACAATATTTTTATCTGTTCCATCATATAAATTTCTATAATCCCCAAAAATCCATCCTGCTGAATTTTCACTTTTATCAAAACTATGGTTTAAATAAAAACTATTATCTTTAGCCTTTACAATTGGATATTTAATATTTGTATTATTTACATTAATCCATGCAATAGTCTCATTATTTTGTTCTTTTAATTTATTAAAATCAACTGTATATTCATCTTTATCATTTTGAACTATTATTGTATCTTTTATTTCTTCTGCTATTTCTTTGTTTTTTTCCTTATCTCTATACCACTCATAAATTTTAATTCCTGAATATATTAACATAGAAAACAATAATAAATATATAATAAGATTTAAAATTACTTTTCTCCTCTTATTTATCTTCAGCCTTTTTCCTTTTTCCATTTGCTTTCCTTTCTTACTGTTTGTAGCTACATCTTTGTCTATTTATTTACTATGTTGTTTTTTTCTATTAGCTACTGATATTGTAACTATTCCTAATAGACTTATAACAAATATTATACTATATGCCAAAATATTATCTCCAGTTTTAGGATTAGAATTATCATCTTTTATAGCTTCACTATTTTGTTCTAAAGAGTTTGTTTTACTTGCTATTGCATAATTTGAAAAACTTGTAGTTGCAAATGTTATTGTATTAGTTTCTTTATTATAAGTTGTTGGTATTATTTCATATGTTCCATCATGTTTTTCGTGAACAATTACAACTTCATCTCCGTTAATTCCTTCTTCTAAGTTTAATGTGATTTTAGCTGGATTATTTAAATTTTTTAATTCATTCTCCCAAAAACTACTAGCTGTTCCTTTATATATAACTTGTGATAAATTAATATCTAAATATGAAGATATATTATATCCATTTGCATTTCTTTCAAAATTTGATATTTGTTCATTATTTAATTCCACATCATTAACTGATAAAACAACTGAACCAGAATTTATCTCTTTTCCTCCAAGTTCTATTGTTCCGTTTTTTACCTTACTAGATTCAGCATTTACTTTGTCATCTACTTTTTCAAATATTCCACATATATGAACATTAGTGTTTGGCATAATATATTCAAAAGTTGATTCTTCTTTTCTTGCTACTAAAGTTTCATCATTTATTTTAATAGAAGTTAGTTGATAGCCATAATCTGGTTTTAGTCTTAATATTACTTTAGAACCAGGCACTATACTTGCCCATCCATTATTCTTTGTTAAATTTTGTTTTACATCTTTTAATCCTATTGATTTTCCTTCTTTATCTTGTATATCTAGTATTTCTATTGTTCCATTTTTTAATAATTCATTATCTTTTAATGATGTATTGTTTAATTTATCAGATTCCCATATTATTGTTCTTGGTATATTTGATGTATCTTGGCTTTTTGTAACAACTATTATGTATTTATTTGCTGGTTCAACTGTAAATTCTACTCTATCTTTTGTTCCTTCAGGTAAAATTATATTTGTTCCATTTACTGATACACTTCCAATATTGCCATCACCAAATGCTAATTGAATTGTAATTATATTTTTCACTTCTCCTGTTGCATATCCTTTGGCTGTTCCTCCTATATTTGTAGATTCTACTCCTACTCTTTCTCCGTTTAAAGATATTTCCATACCAAATCCATTATATGTTCCTTCAATTTGAATATCGTCAGGATAAGTAACAGCATATGATTTATTTTCAATCATAGGAAATATTAAACTAGCCATTAAACAAATTATAAGAAACATTGATAATACTCTTGTTTTTTTCATTTTTTTTACCTCTTTCTTTAAATTTAATTTATATATTGTTATTCTATCATATATTTTTTTATCCTCAAGTATTTTTTACCATTTTTTCCATGACAAATTGGTAATTGATTTTTTTATCCCTATATGCTATGTTATAATAATTAGTAATATAATTAATTTTACTATTATGGAGGTTTTTTATGACTTTTTGTGAACAATTAAACAAATATATAGAACAACTTGATTGTTCTTCTCAAGAATTAGCAAATGTATCTGGTTTGTCTTCTACTGTAATTAGTCGTTATCGTAATGGTGATAGAACTCCACGTATTAAAAGTAAACAACTAGAACATTTAGCAGATGGCTTATATAAAATAAGCTGTAAAAATAATATTAATATAAAACGAGAAGAAATATATTTTAATTTATCAAACACACTAAATGATATTTCTATCAATTTTGAACAATTAAGTAAAAATCTAAATGAGTTAGTTTCTACTTTGAATATTAATATTGCAAAATTATCACGTTTTATTGGATATGATGCTTCTTTTGTCTCTAAAATTCGTACAGGAAATATAAAACCTTCTAAACCTCAAGATTTTATTGAAGCAGTGTGTAATTTTGTTGTAGAAAAATTCAACTCTGATGATGATAAAAAAACAGTTTCTCTTCTTATCGATTGTCCTGTTGAAGAATTGAAAGATAACAAAACCTACCTTTCAAAATTAATAACATGGTTTTCTACTAATACCACACCTGCACCTGATTATATTAATAATTTTTTAAAAAACTTAGATGAATTTGATCTAAATCAATACATAAAAGCAATACATTTTGATGAAATGAAAGTTCCTTTTGTACCTTTTTATAAATCAACATCAAAATCTTACTATGGTATAGAAGAAATGAAAAAAGGCGAATTAGATTTCTTTAAATCTACTGTACTTTCTAAATCAACAGACCCAGTTTTTATGTGTAGTGATATGCCAATGGAAGATATGGCAAAAGATGTTGAATTCGGCAAAAAGTGGATGTTTGCAATTGCAATGACTTTAAAAAAAGGACTTCATCTGAACATTATACACAATTTAGATAGACCTTTTAATGAAATGATGCTAGGTTTAGAAAGTTGGATACCTATTTACATGACTGGTCAAGTTTCACCTTTCTATTTAAAAGGATTTCAAGATTCTGTATATTGTCATCTTAACTATGTTTCAGGTTCAACCGCTCTTACAGGAGAATGTATTAACGGTTACCATAAAAACGGAAAATATTCTTTAACAAGTAATAAATCTGAAGTCTCTTACTATAGAAAAAAAGCCGAATTATTATTAAAAAAAGCTCAACCTCTTATGGAAATTTATAGATATGATTCTAAAAATTCTTTTAATGTTTTTTTAGAGTCTAGTTCTAAAGAAAAAGGAAATCGTAGAAGAATTCTATCTTCTTTACCCATTCATACTATTTCTGATGAACTACTTTTAAAAATCTTAAAACGCAATAAAATTCCTGATAATGATATTCAAAATATATTATCAGCTGTAAAAGTACAAAAGAAACTAATGGATATAGTATTAAGTTCTAGTATTTTTAAAGATGAAATATCTGAAATTTCTAAAAAAGATTTTCATAATAACACTCCTACACTTTCACTTTCAGATAGCTTTTATGAAAATAAAATCAATTATACTTATGATGAGTATTTGGAACATTTAAAATTAACAAAAGATTTTGAAAAAAATAATATTAATTATAAATTGATAACTAATACAACTAATATTTTCAAAAATATACAAATTCTTATTTGTGAAAATAAATGGGTTATGATTTCAAAAGACAGTAGTCCTTCTATCCATTTTGTAATTAAACATCCTAAACTTAGAGATGCTATTGAAAATTTTGTACCATTAATTGTAGAAAAAGATATAAAAGATTAATAATTTTTGAAAATAATAAAATAAAAATACACCTAAATATTGATAAATTTTTATCTAATACTAGGTGTATTTTCATTTTATATATGCTCTTAATATTCTAAATATTTTTTTAAGAATTTTCCTGTATAACTTCTTTCATTTGAACATACTTGTTCCGGCGTGCCTATTGCAACTACTTCTCCTCCATTGTCTCCGCCTTCTGGTCCTAAATCTATAATATGATCACATGTTTTTATTAAATCCAGATTATGTTCAATTACAATAATTGTATTTCCTGTATCTACTAATCTTTGTAGAATTTCTACTAATCTATGAACATCTGCAATATGAAGTCCTGTTGTTGGCTCATCTAAAATATATAATGTTTTTCCTGTTGCTTTTTTTGATAATTCTGTTGCAAGTTTTACTCTTTGTGCTTCTCCTCCAGATAATGTTGTAGATGGTTGTCCAAGCTTAATATATCCTAATCCTACATCACTTAAAGTTTGAATTTTATTTTTTATTTTTGGTATTTTATCAAAAAATTTTAACGCTTCTTCAACTGTCATGTCTAAAACATCAGCAATTGTTTTTCCTTTATATTTAACTTCTAAAGTTTCTCTATTATAACGTTTTCCTTTACACACTTCACAAGGCACATAAATATCTGGCAAGAAATGCATTTCTATTTTATGAACTCCATCACCATTACAACTTTCACATCTTCCACCTGCTACATTAAAACTGAATCTTCCTTTTGAATATCCTCTTAATTTTGCTTCTTCTGTACTTGCAAAAATATCACGTATAAAATCAAATACTCCTGTATATGTTGCTGGGTTTGATCTAGGAGTTCTACCAATTGGAGATTGATCTATATTTATAATTTTATCAATATTTTGAATACCTTTTACTGCTTTACATTTTCCCGGTTTTAAGTTTGATCCATTTAATTCTTTTGCTATTGTTTTATATAAAACTTCATTTACTAAAGTAGATTTTCCTGAACCTGATACTCCTGTTACACAATTAAATACT
>QWCN01006789.1_pt1 | contig 10330 bp, 18 predicted proteins | sample 1972711 | NCBI WGS metagenome assembly QWCN01 (sample SAMN09866707, study PRJNA288562) | Human gut metagenome isolate term1_stool, whole genome shotgun sequencing... | isolation source: gut | host: Homo sapiens | place: USA: California | reverse complement strand
GGCATGGTGGTGGTGATCTGCTACTTGGAGGAGGACGTCATGGTCTACACGCTCTTCACGCTTCTGCTCGTCCGTCCCGCGTCGCCGCCTCACGCGTAGATCAACCTCTATACCACTATCCGCCTCCACCCGCGCTGGTCGCACGCCTACAAGTACTACACCGCCGCGGGCAGTCTCTTCGTCGTGGCGCGCTTCGTCTCCCAGTTCTCCTGGAACGACAAGCGCGGCTTCGACAAGTCCACCAACATCGTGCTGACGTAGCGCCCGCGGCTTGGCATCACTCGCAGGCTCCTCGGTCTCAAGAAGTACGTGCCGCTGGACGTGCCGCAGGAGTACCCGCAGCTGAGCTCCTCGGTGTTCTGGGACTTCACCTTCGGCTCCTTCCGCGCCGTGTTCTACTACTTCGCAGTGACGGCCATCTGTGGCCTGAGCCGCCTCGTGGACGAGATGGGCGAGGCGCTGGTGGCGAACCTGCAGGAGGCGGAGCGCACGGAGGGCGTGGAGAAGGACGACCTGAAGGTGCAGGTGGACGCGAGCTACGACGAGGTGTACCGCCTGAGCACGCTGGTGATGCACGGCATCTTCAAGAACCGTGAGGAGGAGATCCAGAGGGAGTTGGATAAGTGCCACAGCGATGCCACCACGCCCAAGCCTGTTGCCGCTGCTGAGGACTCTGAATACTCGGAGTACTCCGAGTACTCTGAATACTCCGACGCAGAGGCCGGCGACAAGCCCAGAGAGCCGGAGGAGCCGGAGGAGCCGAAAGAGTTCAAGGAGCCGGAGGAGAGCGTGGAGGAGGTGACGGCACAGTCGGGGCACAAGAAGCAGCCGTTCGTGTTCCGCATGTTCAACCGGTACGTGACGGAGCACAACATCCCCACGCCGCGCGTGTTCTGGCTGAAGCTGAAGAAGAACAACCTGCTGTTCGTGTACGAGCTGATCTACTTCATCAACCACAACCTGCTGGACATCCTCCGCCTCATCAACATCGGCATGATGACCATTGCCTGTGTGCGCGCCTCCCCCACCTGACGCCTAGGCGGTACGGACAACTTCGACTCGCTGCTGAACATCATCCTCATCATTCCGCTGACCTACAACCTCAAGTCGTACATCGTGGCGCCCGTCATCGCGGTGATCCTCTCCGTCCTCCTCTTCCTCGAGTTCGCGCTCTACATCTTCCCCGACAAGGAGGTGCTGGCGCAGTTCTTCCGCCTGGACTACATCGAGAGCGCGCAGTGGAAGAACTACCTGATGATCGCCAACATCTCCTCCGTGTACATGATCCCCAACACCATCACGCTCTTCTGCTGCGTCATCCAGCATCAGATCAACAAGGAGCGCCAGGCCGAGAAGCCCACCGCGGAAGAGATGAAGGCGATCGAGAGTGCGGACGAGAAGCCCATGACGCTCGGCCGCGAGAGCCGCGCGACGCTGATGGAGTCGATCAAGACGTGGTGCACGATCCAGCTGCACAACATCATGCTCATCGTCATCTTCCTGGCGTCCGTCATGAACATCAACCTTCTCAACCTGGTGTATCTCGTCTTCTCCCTCTACTTCTTCTTCTTCCCCGCTGCCATCAAGAAGGTCGACAGCAAGCCCGTGCGCTTCCTCAAGTGGTACGCCTTCGTCCACCTCGCGCTCATCGTCGTCTACCAGATGCCGCTCTTCCCCGAGCCCTCGCAGTGCGAGCTCGCCTCCTCCTGCATCGCCTGGCACAAGCTGCTCGGTCTGAACAAGATGGTGTACAAGGCCTACGACGGCTGCCCCACCTGCCAGCTTCCCACCGCCGCGCAGACCGGCACGGCCTGCCCGCACCCGTACAGCTTCGAGGGCGTGATCAGCATCGTGGTCATCAACATCATCGTGAACATCAATGTAGGCATATGGTGGTGGTGTGACCCGTAGTACCTGCTGCAGTCCAGCCCGGCGTACGCCATCGTGGCAAAGCGCGACGCGAAGCTGCTGGTGATGAAGGGCATGAACAAGAAGAACCTGATCAACGTGTGGAAGAAGCGCCTGGACCTGCGCGACCGCGAGGTGAAGACCATCACCTCGCTGCTGTACAGCCAGCTCTGCATCATCTTGAGCAAGGTGCTCTTCGTCGACAAGCAACTCCACGCCGCTAGTACGCGCCGCGATGGACGATGACGCGTAGAGGACGAGCGCTTCGTGCTGGCGCCGTCGATCGTGCAGGTGGAGCCGGACGGCTGCTACGGCGCGACGCTGACGGTGCGGCTGCACGAGAAGATGTGGGACACGGAGCAGACGATCAGCGGCTTCATCGTGGGCATCCGCACGGAGCGTAGCGACGACCTGCCGAACATGAACCACGTGGACCTGGAGGTGTTCCACCCGAACGACGACGTCATCAGCAACCACCTGGTGACGCTGCACGTGACGCAGCTGAAGCCGCAGACCTCGTACAAGTTCAACGTGTGCTGCCTGTACCCGCAGGGCCGCAGCTCCGTCGCGGTGAGCGACGTGATCACGACAGAGGCGACGCCGGTGATGGACACGTACCTGTGGTCGCGCGTGCGCGTGAAGATCAACAAGTTCGTGTACGACACGATGGACGAGATGCAGAAGCTGGAGGGCTTCCACCCGTCGGAGCCGGTCGTGGACCTGGAGGAGCTGGAGACGATGCACCGCACCAACACCGTGGAGGAGTTCGGCGCCAGCATGCACGCGCTGCAGATGCACCGCAGCGCGGGCTCCTCGAAGAGCAAGGTGCAGGTGATGTCCGTGAGCAGCGCCGACATGAAGGAGCTGATCGACGCCGACCTGATTCTCAACACGCAGACGCGCGAGTGAGCGTCGGAGGAGCGGCTGACGCGTAGGCTGCTGCTGCGCAAGAAGGCGAAGGAGATTGGCAAGTACGACCTGTGCCGCGTGGTGAACGCGCGCTTCTTCCCCGACTCGGAGGACCCCAACCGCGACTACATCCGCCTGATCGTAGCGGCGCGCGCGGGGGCTGAGGCGTAGATCCAGTGGGACTGCCTGAAGCAGGACTACCTGTACCTGTTCCGCGCGAAGGAGCACGCGAAGAGCAGCACGATCTTCCAGCTGGCGGAGTGGCTGAACATGCTGCTGCCGATGAAGATCATCATGAACACGCGCGAGGTCGAGGAGGAGATCAGCGTGTCGACCAAGGACACCGCCAAGCAGGTGCTGAACCTGTTCAAGAAGCCCAGCTTCGAGTTCTCCAAGCAGTGGAAGCATCTGCAGCGCCTGGAGAAGGTGTTCACGGTCCTCTTCTTCCTCTTCCTCCTCATCCGCAACGACCTCTTCACCATGCTGCTCATGCTCTTCTATCTCTGCTACGCCTCGCTCTTCTCGCTCCACATCCCCTTCGTCTTCTACTACTGGAGCAGCATCGCGCTCTCCATCTGGATCGTCCTCAAGTTCATCGTCCAGTCCTCCTTCGTCACGCAGTACATCCGCGACGGCGTTTGGCACTTCAGCGGCATGGTCCACGAGAGCGACAAGGGTCTCATCCCCAACAGCTTCCAGTGGATCTTCATCCTGGGTCTCTACAAGACCGAGAAGGACTACGTGGGTTTGTGTTGCGCCGCTGACGCCTAGAGCCCGCCGTTCATGTGCTCGCTGCTCTGGGACCTCCTCTTCCTCCTCCTCCTGCTCTACTGCCAGTCGAAGCTCCGCGTAGCGCAGCGGCGGCGCGCTAAGGCGTAGGCGTTCGCGCTGGACAAGAAGTGCGCCGACGACATCCTGATCGACGACCTGAGTCGCAGCATCGTCAGCGAGAAGCAGGACACTGTCAACGCCGACGTCGTCGACCCCAGCATGCCCGTGAAGGAGTGCGTCAGACACACCAGACTCAGCCGTAGTCTCATTCACAACGCCGTCGATCCCGAGCTGATCCGCTTCCGTCGCTACCCGCTCTGGTTCCAGAACTTCTTGCTGAAGCTGTTCCCCGACATGTACAAGTACCGCGACCCCAACTCCTCCACGCACCCGTTCAAGTTCGGTCACGACTACTACCTGTGAGTGTCGTTGCCGGCGCTGACTCCCAGGCCCACGCTGATCATCCAGATGGTGCTGGTCTGCTACACCTTCCTCTGCTTCAGCTCCATGACCGAGATGAACGTAGCGCCGCCTGCCTTGCTTGACCGTAGTACGCCTTCTCGCGCTCCATCGCCTCGGGCACCATCCAGTCGGGCACGGTGCTGTGGATCTGCCTCATCGTCATCACCATCGTCGTCGAGCGCATCTTCTTCGTGAAGGTGGCGGCCGCCTCCTCGCCTCATGGCTAGCGCATGCTCCGCGCGAAGTACGTCATGCACCTGTGCTACACGGTCTGGATCCACCTGTACTGCTTCATCATCCTCCCGAACAGCACGCAGACGCACTTCCTCAATAACTTCCGCCTCGTCATCTTCTACCTGCTCTGGCTCGTCTACCTCTGGCTCAGCGTCCTCCAGATCCGCCACGGGTGACCGCGCGTTCATTGGATGAGGCGTAGCTACCCCACGAAGGACCAGTACATCCAGAAGGTGGTCGCCGCGGACTACAGCTTCACCGCGTACATGCTCAACATGGTGTACCGCTACATCCCCTTCCTCTACGAGCTGAACTGCCTGATCGACTGGGCCGTCACCGACACGGCCACCGACCTCTACGGCTACATGCGTGTGGAGGAGATTCGCAACATCCTCTTCATCGACAAATACCGAGTGGGCGTGTGGCGAGCGGCTGACGCATAGGCACTCAACGCGCAGAAGGACACGCTGAAGAACAAGGGCGAGAACCGGCCGCTGATGGAGAAGATCGAGTGGGGCTTCAGCATGATCCTGCTGATCGTGCTGCTGCTGCTGCTGCCGCTGATGCTCTTCTCCTCCGACTCCTCCGCGCTGGTGTCCAACCCCGTGAAGAGCATGTCCATGGAGGTGAACCTTCTGGTGAGGGCTGCGATGAAGGTTGATGCGCAGATTGCAGGCGAGCCGCTGAACGTGTATTCCTTCCAGAACAGCGGCACGGTGGAGCAGGTGTCGAAGGAGGAGTACTACACGTGGCAGAGCATGTTCCGCGACACTACCGGCAAGGCGATCCTGTTGCCCAAGTGGGTGACGGAGAGTCAGAAGATCAACATCCCCTCGATCGTGCGGGCGTCGCGGCCTTCTCATATGTAGTCGAACAAGCCCTGGACCATTCTGGAGGAGTACACGGAGCGTGTGAAGGACATCGTCGCGCACAACTGCTCCGCCACGCAGCTTCAGATGAAGATCGACTTCCACCGCGACCTGCCTTCCGTGGGCGACCGTGCGGGGCGTGAGGCGTAGGACAAGGCGACGGTGAGCGACGAGCTGCTGATCCCCTTCAACGACGAACAGTGCGACGCCCTGATCAGCATGCTGAGTTTTGCGGCGGGCAATGCAGACAATGCTGGCAACAGCACGACGAAGCTGACCTTTGAGCACATGTGCGTGTGGCGGGGCAAGTTCACCGTAGCTACCCGCGGCTGGTGTACCTGTACGACTCGCTGACGCCCGAGGTGTACGACCTGACGGAGTCCAAGTTCAACTCCGTGCAGCTGGAGCTGAAGGTGGCGGAGTCGCGCGTTTTCGGCAAGCAGTTCTACTGGGTGGTGAGCAGCGACGACCCGTACCACGAGGGCGATTTCAGCCAGGGCATGAACTTCTGGGTGATCAACGAAACCGTCCTGTCACGTCGGAACGCGCGGGCGGCGTGAGGTGTAGAGATGCTGGCGAAGTCCATCTCCTCGCTCGGCTCGGCGTCCATCACGGGTCTGTACGTCATCGTGCTGATCACCGTGGGCAGCTACTTCCGTTCCTTCCTGGTGCCGGACGTGGCGACGATCGGCTACGTGACAATGCCCGACCCCATTCCGGTGCTGGAGCTGATTTGCGGTCTGTATATCACTCGAATCGACCCGTATAAGTGGGCGTGGTGAAGGCGGGTGAGGCGTAGGGGGCACTTGAAGGACGAAGCGAAGATTGCTGATTTGGTCATTACTATCTTTAGAAGCAACGAGCTGCTGACGCACTTGACGAAGGTGAAACCGCTGTACGGTGTCCTCCAGATGAAGGACGAGTTGTACACTCCGATCAATCCGTACACGAGCGATGCGGAGAGCAACTCGACGCTCCTGCCTCTGATCACCTTCGTCATTAAGAATATGCAGGTTCTGTAAGGGAGAGTTGTTTGTTTGTATCAGGGTGGGAAGAGGATTCTTTGAGGGGTTGTTCTGTTCTATGCAATTGTCATGAAAGGGCAGGCAATTGCAGGATGTTGCTATTACGCCGTAGATGACTAGGCTATTGACAGAAAAAAACTCACACAGGTGTGGCATTTGCATGGAGCTACAAACCTAAGAGAAAACGGGAAACACAATGGAACCAATCCACTCCACATTTGAAGGTCTTTCTTCCATCCAATGACTCACTGCAAGTTACTACATGGGATCGCTTAAATGGCAGAGCAATCCTTCTATAAACGACGTAGAACGTTCGACACGCGCGGTGCTGTGCGCACGACGCTTTCATTTTGAAACGCCCGTTGAGTACAAAACAATCAAGAATCGATTCCCTGGGTGTTGCTGCTTTGAGATCTGTAAGAAGATTCGGGGTTGTGTGTAATCGATGCCTCTGCTCAAGAAAAGACCCACACTCCAGCTTAATTGCCAGGTACGTGCGACTCCTTGCAGTCAGCCATTAGGACGATGCTGTTATTAAAATCCGCGACCACATTTTCATCGGGCATTCGCGTTGCGCCGAGAACGAATCCACTCTCCGCGCCAACAATATTACCCACGTAATCAACTTGGCAAAGCGGGATACAGAGTATCCTTTCGTAGGAGAGGTGGACGTAGCGTGAGGTGTAGCGTGTTCAAACCCTCAGGGTGGTCATCAGCGATAACAAGGACATGGACATTCTGCCCATCTTGCCCATCACAAACGCCTATATCGAGTGCGCTTCCAGACAGGGGAATGTCCTGATCCACTGGTGCGCGCATGTCGCTTCGCTGACCTCTAGTGAGAAGGGAATTTCGCGCTCTCCCGCTGTCATTGCTGCGTACTTGATCAAGAAGGATAACATGTCCTTCGAGGATGCGTATAGGCTGTTGAGGAGCAAGAGACGTTGTGTGCAGATAAACGAGGGTAGATTTGCAGGCTCCTATCCAACGCATAGGGTTCACCCATCAATTGTGTTGCTACGAGAAGGCGAACGGAGATTTGTTCAGAGCAGAGTCCATTTTCAACAAGGAGCTCTACTCCGAAGATGATTCTTCTAACAAGAATGAAGTGATGTCTGATTCGTCCGAGGGCCTGTGTACTCCTACACGGCCCTGCTCTTTTTCCAACCCGGAGGTTTACTTTTGTCCCACTCCAAAGAGAACTATTCCCATTGCGATCACTCCGCCGTTTTCATTTCCCCTATCTTGTAGCAGCTGCAACAAGCTGATTTTGCAGCGTTACAAGTGCCTCTTTCGCCGCCCTCTCACCCGTAGTCTGATTGTCAACGGATGGAAGTTTGACGAGGACGTCAACCTTCTCAGCCGAATCTGCACCATCTTGGACACACCCGCAACGAATGATACGCAGGACTCGAATGAGGATCGAAATGATGACTCTTTGTTCGCTCGCTCGTGTCCGCTGATGTCTAGGTATTCCTGTTTGGTCGAGGTTTTAAGCGAGAACACTAGTTTTTGCTCCTCTCACCAGCACCTCTTGAAGGAGGCGATCGCTGCCTTCCGCAGCAACTGTCACGAATGGACACTCTTCCTCGAAGAGCAGAAGGAGATCATTTCCGACAGTGTGAGTAGAGGCGACAGTCCGTACGCCTGTCCCTGCAGCGCTTCTCACGACAACCATCTTTAGTAACCGCCTACGGGTCTTCAATTATGCTCTCTGTAATTGCTCCTTGTTTGTTCCAACTAACACAACCCCCTTAGTTCTGTTCCTTCTTCTTCTCCTCGTTCTCGATAAACTTCATCAGGTTCTTCGCCGTCTCCGGGTCCTTCTCCACGCCCTCGCCCAGCAGGTACATCGACGCGATCTACGCCTCAGCCGCCCTCCCCACTCCCACGTTCTTCAGCGCCGGCAGCGAGCCCAGCGACGCCGCGTCCGAGTAGATCTGGAACGCCTTCTTCAGGTCCTTCTCCTGGCCCTCGCCGTTGTATACCATCGCACCCGCACTGCACATGGCATCCGCCGACCCGCGCGCGCCCGCGTCCAGGAAGAGCTGCAGCGCCCGCTTCAAGTCCTTCTCCTCGCCGTTCCTACGCCTCACGCCCTCTCGTCACGCCCACTCGCCGCTGTACAGCTGATTGCCGCGGATGAACAGAGCCTCCGGATCGCCCTGGCGCATGGCGCGGATCAGATAATCCTGTGCTTTGCGAAGGTTCTTCTCCACCTCCTCGCCGTTCGAGTACATCTGGTACAGGTACAGCAGCGCCTTGCTGTGGCCACCGTCGCCCGCCTTCTCCAAGTACGACAGCGCCTTCGTCAGGTCCTTCTCGCACAGCTGCGCGCCGCCTTCGCCCGGCTTGCTGGTCGTCGGCACCTGCGCGTTGGGGTTGTCATTCTCGAACAGCCCGCGGTGGTGCGAGAAGCCCAAGAAGTAGCACGCCGACACGTCGCCCATGTCCGCCGCCTTCTTCAGGTAGGCGAAGCCCTTCTTGCGGTCCTTCTCCACGTTGTACAGACCCTCGTAGTAGATCTAGCGAATCATGGAAATCGAGGGGAATTACGAAACCGAGGTTGTACGTCGCATCCACGTTGCCAGCAGTGTCCGCCTCCTCGTAGATCTTCAGCGCCTGCTGCACGTTGTCGTTGGTCGGATCCTCCAGGCACATCTTCGCGAAGCCCACCTTGCTGGGAACGTGGCCCTGCTTCGCCGCCGTCTCGTACCACATCTTCGATTTCTCCATCAGGCTGTCGCGCTTTCTGGCGTCACTACGCTTCAACAACTCCTCCTCTGCTACAAGTCGGGCTTCATCTTCTCCTGCCAGTAGCGCTGCATGTACAGATTGCCCACGGCGAACTGAGAAAGCATATCTCCCGCATCAGCCGCCTGGACAAAGCACAGAATGCCCAGTTCCTTGGTCTTCTCGTCCATCATCAGACTACACGTCACACACAGCAGAAATTACCACTCCTCGGCCAGATCGCGGACAGCGCCGAAGTTCTTCTTCTTGATCTCATCGTTGATCACCTTTTCCTTGCCCGCATCGTTAATGCCGCAAGCATCGATCTTGGCCTTCATCTCCTTGGCAGTCAGCATTTCAGAAGAGAACATTCTTCTCTGCATGAACATCGACTGGCTCACCGAAAGGCCATAGCTGACGGAAGAAAAGCAGCGCGGAGTCATCACTCTCAAGTTGCGCACCACGGACGCCGGCTTCGCAACGTTGCGCATGGCCACCGCCGCCGATCGAATCAACTTCAATTGAAACATTCCCGTACACGAAAACTGGGGAATGGACAGCGCAGCATCCGTATTCCATTTGGAACAATCGAATGTGGATGGGGGAGAGTGAACAACAAACAGAAGAAGACTGTTCTTCCTTGTTCTTTAGATACTCCTGAACGACCTTCCACTGCTCCGAGCGGGTCACGGGCTCGTCTCCGTCCATTGAATCCACCAGATCATACAGATCGTTCAGCGCCTTGTCATACTCCTTCTCCACCAAGGGAATCATTCGCTCCGTCTGCTTCACGACCTCTTCCTATTTGCTCAGAATCAATCGAAACGAATACCATTTGCTTCACATCATACGCATCTGCGTTATTCTTCTTCATTTCGCTCAGCTTTGCCAGCTCCGTCTCTCGCTCCTTCACATAGCTCGCAATCTCCTTCTCCAACCTACGTCGATTAAGGCGGGGTGGGAGCGTCACCGGGTGCAGCGACCGTAGTTGATACGCAATTTCTTCTCGTTCTCCGATGGTTTCATTGTTGGTGTGGGATTATGTGATGATCCATCCTTCATGACTGGTACTGTATGGGTTATCTTGAAGTGAGGGGATAAACTAGTTCTCCGTTTCTTTGGTGGGAATGCGCGATGCATTCGCACAGCCTTCATAACTACCCTAAACAGACCTCTAACGTCCATGCATCAACAGACCTCTTTTCATTTCCCTTATTGCATGACAAAGAAATGAGGAGAGTTCCGGGAACGTTCCGAATGGCAAATCTCTCAATCCATGATTTCTCAATGGAAGACTATTCCTCCGCTTTCCAAGCCATTGGCCTCGACGCCAAAACCGTCGATAATCTGCTCAAGTCAAAGAAGAAGGCCGGTAGGGGATCTTGACAAGGAGGCGGACTCATCTCTAGCCGAGTTGAT
>QWCN01006781.1_pt1 | contig 10340 bp, 12 predicted proteins | sample 1972711 | NCBI WGS metagenome assembly QWCN01 (sample SAMN09866707, study PRJNA288562) | Human gut metagenome isolate term1_stool, whole genome shotgun sequencing... | isolation source: gut | host: Homo sapiens | place: USA: California | reverse complement strand
CGCCCAGCTCGTCGTATATGATCGCCTTGAAGTAGTGCTTCCGGTTCTCCGTGTGGTCGATTTTTCCTCTGATGAGGATCGTGCTCGGGCACAGAACGATCTTTCGGTAGCTTATGCTCAGCTGCCCCGTAAAACCCTTGATGCTCTGGAGGCAGATCATCAGGCCGAAGAACTGGTCCAGAGTGGACCCCGAGGCACCGCCGTGGAGAATTCCGCGATGGCCGCACATCTTCTTTCCATAGGTCACAATCGAGCAACTATTCCTCAAAAGGTGTAAACTCGTCTACACTTCAGAGTGGTCCTCGTTCGTGAAGGTGCGGAACTAGGAATCAGTCTCCACGTACACATCAACGCCTTCCACGAGGTCCGGCCTGTTCAGCCCGTCGTAGAACATGTTGTTTTCGGCAGGGTACATGAGGCTATCCACTTCCTTGTAACCCTCGCGGATGAGTTGTTCGGCAAAAACCTCCTCCTGGTTCTTAGACTATGCGTTATTGTTATGTTCGGAGGGTACTGCGCTCATTACAGAATAGTTGTGTTCCGATCGTCCAGTAATCACAATCTACTCGCGTCATGGAGATTGGAGAGTGCGTACAGCAACAAAGGAGAATTGACTCTTTTGTGGTAAAAGAAAGAGTTGGCGTGATGATGGGATCCCACAATTCCATTATCAAGGAGAAGCGAGAATTTGTGGGACCACCTCTTTTGAAAGAGACAGCCAAAAGTGAGGCGTTTTGAATACTCTCCCTTTCCCTATGCTCTCAAAGGCGTCGATCTGGAGTAACAATGTAGTGAATCCTCCAAAGCTCTTTGAGTTGGTCAGCTCGCATCTTTATCGCTCGAACATGATCACCGGCAACAACATCGACTTTATCGAGTCGCTCCATCTCAAAACAATCGTGTACATTGGCAATTCGCCTGTCGAGGACGCCGTTCTCGGCTTCATCCGCGCCAGAGGGATCCGTTTCGTTTGTGCTCACTTTAGCCTCTCACGTAGTACGCCATTAACGATTCGCAGCGGCCCTCTGCAGAAGATTGGAAACCGATCCAGGACGATACGGTGAAGCGCGTGCTGGAAGTGCTCCTGGACGATGCGAACAAACCCTGTCTCGTCATGTGCGAGTCGTTTTCTGGTTCCCTTTTCACCTGTAGCGACGGTTTCTCGAAGACGGGAGTGATCGTTGGCTGCTACCGTCGCATGCAGCATTGGTGCGTGACGAGCAGCATCCAGGAGGTAGTTGCCTGCGCGCTGTGTGAGCAGTAGTACCGGCGATTCGACCACGACTCCCCCACCTCCTTTAGCGCCGAACTGTACATTGAGTTCTTTTCTCCCGAGTTGCTTTCCTTGCGTGTTTGTTGAAGAAACAGAAAAAATACAGAAACTATACAATTTAGAAAAGAGACGCGTTCGCGTCGAGATCGAAATCAAGATTGAAGTCCATGTCGCTCCAGTTCACGTGCTGCTCCTCGCTCGTCTTCATCTTCTTCTTCGCGTCCTCCACAAGTGGCACCAGCGACGAGTACGGCCGCTGCCCCGCCGCCTCCATCATCGCGTCGTAGCGCACCACCTTGTCCCACAGACACCGCTTGTAGCAGTCCATGATCAGATACAGGTACGTCGAGTAGCTCACGTCGCCCCACGCCTTCAAGAACCCGTCCACGTCGTCCCACTGCCCGCGCTCCGCCAGTAGCTTCACAATCGGTTCGTAGTGATAATGGGAGGGCTGCACCGAGGCGGAGTGACGCACCTCGTTCAGAATCGCCACGGCACGGTCCAGCTGGCCGCAGCGCGAGTACAGGTCGATCATCGAGTGGTAGAAGAAGGAGGTCTTGGGGATGTTCTGCGCCAGCACCGAGTCCACACACTGCTGCCCGCGCACCAGGTCGTGGCACAGCCCGCAGGCGAGGACCAGCTTGGCGAAGGAGGAGGCGTCGGGCGCGAAGCCGTCCTCCATCATGTCCGAGAAGATTGCGAACGCGTCGTCCAGCTTGCCCGCGTTGCCCGCCGCCAGGATCAGCGCCTCGTAGGTGTAGCGGTTGGGGCGCTTGCAGTTGCGGTCGGCGGCGGGGCAGCTGCGCATGTAGTCGAACATGGTGAGCGCGTCCTTGTAGTTCTTGGCCTTGGAGCAGGTGGCGATGAACGCCGTCAGGATGTACTGGTTCGGCTCCACCTTGTCCTCCTTCATGCTGCTCAGGAAGCGCTTCGCCTGCTCCACGTCGCCGATCTTCGCGCAGCACGACATCAGCGACGTGTACGCGTGCTGGCCCACCACGTAGTGCCGACGGCTCAGCTCCGAGTGGAAGTCCACCGCGATGCGCAGCTTGTAGTGGTTCTCCAGATGCGGCGCCTTCGCGATCCCGCTGAACAGCGCGTTGGTGCACACGGCGCGCGCCGGCAGCGGGCCCTTCACGAGGTCGTGGTAGAGCAGCTGCAGGTAGTTCTTGGAGGGCGCCACCGGGTAGCACGCAGCCATCAGCGAGGAGATGGTGTACTCGTCGGGCGGCACGCTGTACTCCTCCATGTTCTGGCGCATGCGGAACGCCTCCAGCGGGAGTGCCTTGCGGGCGTAGTAGTCGATGACGATGTTGAAGACGTAGCTGTTCAGGTCGATGCCGTGCACGATCATCTTCTTCAGCAAACCCTCCGCCTCGGAGGGAACGTCCGCCGCCAGGCACGAGCGGATGAGAATGGACATGGTGTGGCGGTCCGGAAGCACGTTGTGCTCCACCATCGTCTTGTAGACATCGAATGCCTTGTCCTTGTCCTTGAACTCCTCGCACTTCTTCAGGTAGACGTTGAACATCATCACGTCGGGGTTCAGACCGCGACGCTCCGCCTCTTCCACCACGAACGACGAGAGCTGGATGGAATTGCAGGACTGCAGCACCTTCGTGTAGTCGCGGATGTCCAGCTCGTATGGGAGGGCGAGGAATTCCATCACCTTCGATTGCACATCTCCAGTTCCCTTGCTCGCCGTTATGCTGTGGATGAGGTTCTCCTTCTTGCTCCGCAAGTTGTTGGGGTTGAAGCGGGGGGTGCACTTCTCCCCCTCCTTCGGAGTCCTTTCCTTCTCCTGGTACTTTGGCGTAAACTCCGCCACGTTCTCGATTCCACTACAAGTGACCAACAGGCCGTTCCTCTACCAAATCGTCGAAAACGAAGAGATTGGCGTGGGGGGGGTCTGCTGCATCTGGCGCGCAACCCCCTTCCCAACGATCGTTCCGTAACGCTGAATTCCATTAATCGCGGGCTTGATTCCTTTACTGAGTGTAGAGGAAATGACCTGCGTACGAATGAGCTGCTTCGGAATTCTAGCAATTTTCAAACCGACAGCCTCCATGGTTGAACCAATTAGTGACTATTACGGAAAAGACGATTCGGGGAAACGTGGAAATGACTTCCCATTGAATGTTTGAAACAAATGAAATGAGTCGTTTTTTCCTCTTCTTCATCTGCACAACGCGATTACCACCCGATAGAGTCGTGCCCTCGCTGTTACAACGAACCGTAATCATTCCTGAGGTTCTCCACTCAGCATCACATTCTGCTTATCCCATTCACAGAAAAGGGAGTGGGGGAAGAATGGCCGGAATCACAACAATTCTTCGCGAGTTGAGATATTGTGAATATGTTTTCAAAAGTGGTGCGCAATAGAGTCGCTTTCCTTGTTCCACGTGATAACGCGTAGTCCTCAAACCAGATGCGATTGTTCTTGAGGGCAATTCGTCGCCTGGAATCCACCACGGGTGGAGCAAAGCAGGCTGAATCCGCCGCAAAAGCCACGGTTCATGAAGTGAGTGTCGTGTTTCGTTCTGGCTGTTTTGGATCGGTTCCTTTGCACGAAACTAACACGGGTGGTAGGCGAAACCGGCGGTGAAAGCGGAGATTCCCGGAAAGGTGGGAGCGGAAGCGAAGAACGCCCCTGTGACACCCAAGCCGCAGCCGTCTAGCAAATCTTCTAGCAAACACAGAATGGGAGCTGGAACCAAGGTGGTTTTGACAACCGTCATCGGTGTCCCCGTAATCCTTCTTGCAGGAATGAAGTGGGGATCGCACAGTGAAATCAGATCGTAGACTGTCTCCGAACTTCTTTAAGCGCTGCGAGAGGGAGTACCCCAACGCCGTGGGCTTTGTCCGCCGCCACATTCCGCTGGGATGGCCGGCGCCTGAGGAGGCGAAGCCCGAGCAGCCCTTTTCCATTTCGATGAGTTCGAAGGAGCTGGAGGAGGAAGTCACCCGCATTCTTCAGCAAGTGGATCCTGTTGCGGTAGAGGAAGAGAACGCTATTGAAGAAGCGATTGCTCCGGAGGAAGTGAACTCTGAGGAGATGAATCACCTGCTGTCTGTATTGTCCGCCGCTCGCTTGATGATGGAAGCAGAGATGGTAGAGAATGCGAAGAATGAGGCGGAGATCGTGGCTGAGGAGGTGCCAGTGAAGGAAGTGATTGTGAAGGAAGAAGAGAAGGAGACTCCGGTGAAGGAGGAGGTGATTGTGAAAGAAGAGGAAGTGCCTGTAAAGGAAGAGAAGAAGGAAGAGAAGGAGAAGGAAGGAGTGATTGTAAAGGAAGAGGAGAAGGAAGCTCCTGTAAAGGAAGAGGAGAAGGAAGAGAAGGAGAAGGAAGGAGTGCCTATGAAGGAGAAGGAAGGAGTGATTGTGAAGGAAGAAGAGAAGGAGACTCCGGTGAAGAAAGAAGTGATTGTGAAGAAAGAGGAGCCCTCGTCAGCCGAGCGCCAGGCAGCGGCGACGCTGGCAAACTTGACTGCGGAGGTGGCTGCCCTGCAGAGCCAGCTGAAGGCTGTGGCGAAGGAGGAGGCGGAGCGCGTGGCGGCGCAGCTGGAGGCGCAGAAAGCCCAGCTGGAGGAGGAGGTGATGATAGGAATGGGGAATGACTCGTAGACGGCGAAGCAGGTGGAGGCGATCCGCGCGCGGGTGTACGGCGAGGTGGAGGCGAAGAAGGCGCGCGAGGTGCTGGAGGAGACGAACCGCGTGCTGGAGAAGTTCCACGCGGGTGTGGCGAAGCTGCGCGACCTGTATCACTCCTCGCTGCAGGAGTACGCGGAGGAGACGGAGAGGACGGAGAAGGAGGAGCTCGTGGCCGCCGTGCAGCAGGCGGAGGACGCGTGGCGCGAGGAGATCGAGCGGCGCGTGCAGGGTGTGATGGCAGGCGTCAGCGAAGAAAGAGCAACGCGCGTGGCGCACGAGGAGAAGCTGAAGGAGGTGGTGCGTCGGCAGGTGGAGCACCTCCACACGCAGGACCTGGTGCTGGCGGAGCTGGAGGCCAACCAGGAGAGTCAGAAGGCGTTCATTCGCCTGCAGGAGGACGTGGCGCTGGGGCGGCCGCTGGGTGCGAGCGTGGCGGCGCTGGTGGAGGAGAGCGGGCGGTGTGAGGCGTAGAAGGAGATGTGCAAGGAGGACGCGATTATGGTGCATTTGCTGAGCCGCGTCCCGACCGCCGTGTTGGAGCAGGGCATTCCCTCCAAGCTGGAGTACTACACGCAGTACCGGTTGAGCGGCGTGTCAAGCGTAGGTTCCGCAGTGTGTACAAGGAGGCGCGCGTGGCGGCGAAGGTGCCCGAGTCCTCCGGCTTCGCGGGCCAGCTGCTGGGACGGACGGTGGTGGCGCTGGTGGGCAGCGAGGGCCTGAAGGAGGACGACCCGCTGGTGAAGCTGGAGAAGATGGACGCGCTGCTGCTGAAGTGAGGATGGGAAGCGAGGGTGAGGCGTAGCGGCGAGCTGGAGAAGGCGTATGAGGTGGGCGTGACGCTGGAGGGCAGCTCGCACGAGGTGCTGGAGGCGTGGCTGGAGAAGGCGAAGATGCGGCTGGAGTGCGAGAAGATCTTGGAGCAGGTGCGGCTGCACGCAAAGCAAAACGAGTGGTCTGTTTGTTAACAAACACGAGAGTCATAGGCGAGCGAGCCCGCGCACTCCAGCGACTTGGAAAGCAGCGCCTCCACCTCCTTCATCTCCTCCGTCTGCTTGTCCGCCTACGCCTCACTCGCCCTCTCAGCAGCCCACCGGAATCGCGTTGATCCGCCCCATCGCCTTCGTCAGCAGCATGTTCAGGTAGTACCCCTTCTCCTCCTTTGTCATCGCCGCGAAGTCCAGCGACTCCAGATCCTTCTCCGAGCGGGCCACCGTCTGGTTCAAGGCCGCCACGTCCGTCGCCGGCGCCTCAGGCAAGCTTGACGAGTTTGTGAGCGGCTCAGGCAAGCCTGACGAGTTTGTGAGTGGTTCAGGCAAACCTGACGAACTTGTGGGCGGCTCAGGCATGGGCGGCAGACCCAGGAGGGCCTCCACGTCCAGGTCGTCGTCTGCCGCGGGCATCATGTCGTTGATGCGCTGGCTGAAGCTGTCACACGACTGGTTCGGCGAGGTGTCCAGCGGCTCCGCCTCCTCGCCGATCGCCTCCAGGTGCTCCGACGCCGCGGCATGCGCAGGCTGCGCAGGCTGCACATGCCGCGGGTACAGGCTCGCCATCAGCGCGGGGTTCGGAGTGAAGGCGTTGTCTTCGTGCTGTGTCGGCAGGTTTTCTTTCTCTTCCGGCTTTTCATCAGCAGGCTTCTCTTCCGGCTTCTCTTCCGATTTCTCATCAGCAGGTTTCTCCTCCGATTTCTCTTCAGCAGGTTTCTCCTCCGATTTCTCATCAGCAGGTTTCTCCTCCGATTTCTCTTCAGGCTTCTCCTCTTCAGGCTTCTCCTCCTGCTTAAAGCCCAAGCGAGAACGAATGGACTACAGGGAAAGAAAAAGAAAGGGGACTACCTTCGGCTTCTTTGCAATGGGAAGGTTGACGTACTTGGCAGCTTCCTCCTTGCAGAAGTCCATGAGATCCCTCTCCTAGAGGTGATTGGCGCAGAAAGCAAGGCACAGCAGGCTCGAGATAGGTGAGACTCTCCAGAGTGGTCAGGTACAGCACCACTTGAGAATAGAGATAAGCATACTCCCTATTCCTCACCCTTCAAACCATCACCAACATCCGAATGACGTTTGTTTTGGCAGCCCCGTACGTGATACAAGCGTCATACGCGGCGCGGATCTTCTCGCGCAAAACAGTCTAGGGGTGACGATCCAGCGAAGAAACATACGCATCCTTCTTCTTCCGTGACGTTGTACGTGTGCTTGAGGGCGTGAAGCTGATCCATCAACTTGATTACGACTGTCTGGACATACGCCGACTCCTCCTTTGATAGGGTGTTCAGAAGATCGATGCACACCTTTAAACCCTTCCACCGCAGGTAGTAGGCCGCAATAAGGTCGTTTCGGAAGAGTGCGTATTCTCTCAACGTATCCGACTCTTCAAAGTACGGAATGGCGTCTTTGCAACAGCTCGGTAACTGAAAGATATCTTGACTACTCATCGCAACAAAGAATGACACTCCGTCAAACAGCGCGGAAGCTGCACGACCAACTCTTCACTCCAAAAACAACCTTAGAAAAGTGACTTCAGGCAACGACAACAAACACACAACGATACAGCTATAATGACACAACTTGACAACTAGAACAGATGGTTTCTCCCGGATTGATCTTCTTCTTGCATACTGTACAACGCCTATGTCTCACCCCGCCATGCCTCATCCACGGCTTCTCCTCCTTGGCAGCCTTCTTCTTCTTCCGCTGCTGCAAACGGCTCGGCACCTTCTCCCGCGGCTTCCTCTTCACGTTGGGTCCGAAGTAGTACTCGTGGTAATTCTCCGATGAGTACATCTACACCTCACCCGCGCACTCCGCCTCCACCTTCTTCTGCGTGTGGTACACGACGTACATCAGCACCAGCACCAGCACCACGCCCACTCCGTCGTACAGCACGCTGTCGCCCACCAGCACCAGCACCTCCTCCTTCCGACGCAGCACGCGTCGTAGCACCACATCCACCACGCTCACACAGAACACCGACGCCGCGAAGGCGATCGCCGCGATGAACGCGCGCTGCGATGACAGCGCCACGAAGCACCCGCCCACCGTCGTGGCGACGGGCAGCAACAACAACAGATAAAACTCCACCCTACAAATCAGGAGTTGTGACCGCAGGTACAGCGTTACGAAGCCCGTCACGTCGCTGAGGGCATCGCAGAGCACGCGGAAGACCATTGCACCCGCGTAGCAGCCAAGACTGGCGGTAAAGGCGCGCAGCGCGGTGCTGGGCGCGTGGTGACTCAGCCCGGAGCTGATCGTGACAGCGGCGACGGCGAGGACGAGGAGAAGGGGAAGGAGCACCCAGGTGTGGAGAGGGAAGAAAAGCAAGTAGAAGAACCCGACGGCGAGGGCGAGCAGGAGCAGGAAGAAGAGCGCGTTGTTCAGCAGCACCGCGTAGTACACCTGCCGGTAGCCCGCCACCGCCAGGAAGACGCCCACGCCCACCGCGCAGACGGCGAAGAAGAGCCAGAAGCGGCCCAGCGTGAGGAGGACGAGGAACGGCCGCATGGCACCGGAAGAGAAGGCGAGCTGCCCGCCCATGTACCCCGCGAAGAAGTTGGCGTACTCGTCGGAGAACATTCCCGCAGGAATCATCACGTCGTACTTGGCGTGGGCGCGGTACGCCTCGTCCACGTCGAACACGACCGTGTAGGGGTTCACGATCACATCTTGCGAGCCGACCACGCGCGTCACGTTGCCCGCGGCCTGCTGCACCGTCACCACGATGGCGGCCGTGGCAGCTACGTGCACGGTGGGCTTGTTGAAGGTAAGGGCGAGGAAGGGGCGGAAGCGGCGGCGCGCGAAGAGCACGGTGGCCCAGCGCGTGACCTCCAGCGCGTCGTCGTTCACCGTGACGGCCTGACGCACGTCGCTGCGCAGCGCGTTGCCGGCGAGGTCAGTGAGCAGGGCGCGCGGGATCAGAACGGACAGGCGGCTCTTTTGCGCGGCCGCCAGCTCCAGCGCGATGCGGTCGGCCTCCACGGCGGCGCTGAGCACGGTGCCGCCCGCGACGGAGATGCACTCGCCGACCTGCCCGGGCGAGCAGATCATGGAGAGAAGGCGCTCGGCCGTGCTGGTCTGGAGGTTCTCGGTGAAGGAGTGCAGCGGGTCGTAGAGCAGGAGGATCGGCTCGGAGAAGGCGAAGGAGAACCACAGGCGCTTGGCGTTGAAGTTGGCGGAGGTGGGCGAGGCGGCGAGCAGGTAGGGCGGCAGCGCGTCGACAGTGACGCACATAGAGATGACCTCCGTGTTGCGCAGGCCCGAGTTGGCGCCCACCAGCACGTCTATGGATCAGTGGAGCGAGCGAGACGCACCCTTCGCCGCCTCGATGCACATGGAACCCTGCACAGTGGAGCGCACCACCAGCGTGTAGTGGTAGGTGTTGGGAGAGTTGGGGTGACTGTCCACGTGCGGCGCGGGGTCCAGCGACACGATGAACCCGTTCTTGACGGTGAACAGCGCGTCGGAAAACTCGCGCAGCGGCTCCGTCGCGAACAGCCGGCACGTCACCGTGCTGTTGTTGGTCACGGGCAGCTGCGGCGACGTCAGCGTCACGGCGAACGGGCCCGAGTACAGCGTCAGCGTCAGCGGCGTGCTGCGCACGTTGCCGACGCCCGCCACGTCCGCCACGGCGCCCTCCATGACACTGACATGCACGACGGAGGTGGCGGGCCGGTTGGCGACGACGGCGAACTGGAAGACGCGCAGGCTGAGCCGCTGGAGGTCGAGCACGATGCAGCCCTCGCAGGCGATCTTCAGGACCTGGAGGTCGCTGACGGTGCGCGAGAAGGCGGCGAGCACCACGCGCTTCTCCTTCAGCACCTGCTCCTCCTCCGTCACGTCGTACAGCTCCACGAAGGGCCGGTTGCGCTCGTACACCACGTCCAGCGAGGTCACGTCGTTGGTGAGGAGCGCGCGGCTCGCCACGCGGTTCTGGTTCACGCGCAGTAGCTTCATCCCGGAGAAGTCGCTGGTCAGCCACACGTCGCACACCGTCTCGAAGAGTCCGGGGCGCGTGCGCACGTGGGTGACCTCCCAGCCATTGACGTCGAACCACTCCTGCTGGCAGTCGCCCACCTCCTGGTCCAGCGTCACGTGCACCACGCCGTAGCGGTCGTGGCTGTCTGCCGCCGGCTCTGCGTATGAGGAAGGAAGGAAGGAAGTGTCTGTGGGTTGTGAATCATCAGGTTGTGAATCATCAGAATATGAGTAGTCGCGTTGTGAATCATCAGAATATGAGTAGTCACGTTGTGAATCATCAGGTCGTGAGAAGTCAGTGATCGGCGTGTGAGAAGACGCTGCAGACACATGGATAAAGGAAGGAGGAACAGGGCGAGCGAAGGAGGCGATGAGGGTGGCCTCGGCGAGGGAGTGGAGAGTGATGGAGGGTCCGGGCACCATGCTGATCTGAATGGCCTTGGTCACG
>QWCN01008156.1_pt1 | contig 10345 bp, 10 predicted proteins | sample 1972711 | NCBI WGS metagenome assembly QWCN01 (sample SAMN09866707, study PRJNA288562) | Human gut metagenome isolate term1_stool, whole genome shotgun sequencing... | isolation source: gut | host: Homo sapiens | place: USA: California | reverse complement strand
AAAAATACCGCCCGTAGTCTCGTTTGGGCGGTACTTTGTGTAAGATTGGCAGTCCATTATTAAGTTTTTTATTATGTTCCCTTTGTACACCGTTGCAACAGTTGGCATATATATTGAATCTTTTACTCTGAACAAGAAACCGCTGCTTTCCGTATGGCTGCCGAGTGTATCAGCGGCAGTCGTTACGCTGGTTATGTACATTGGCGAAATGATTTTGCTCAGCGGACATCTTTATCGCTTTGGCGATGGGTTCTTTTTCGCAGGAATACCTGGGATTATACTTGCCCCGGTAGATATTGTTGTCATTCTTGGCTCTGGGGTCATGACGGCAATTATTACAAGTTTTGTTCGCAATAAAAATACATAGATTTGTTTACAGGCAATGGCATTGCGCCCCGGAAGATAGCGGTCACTTGCAAGCCCCTGTTTCACCAAGGGAGAAGTGTGCCATCGCGCGGCATCTAAATTGGCTAACACAAAATCGGCATCTGAATTGACCTGTAGACACATGATGCGTGTCTGATTTAGATGCAGGCACGAAAAAACGAAAAAACGGAGATTTCGAGAGATTTCTCCCGTTTTTTCGACTCTGAAGTTTTTCGAAATTTTGTAGATGCATTTCGGGGTTTTTTGACCCGTAGCCGGATTCGAACCGGCGAAATGCATTTTTTGATATAGATTCCCCACTGCACCAAATCTGTGGATAGATTCGAACCGCCACACACTTTCCGAAGCATTTCAAAAAACTTCTCGTTCAAAAAATATTTACAAAGCTGTAGATGCAACAACGCTTTGGACAGATTCGGACTACCCCACTTGAAATGTTTACAAAATTGTGGTATAACAAAGACACGAGAGGCGGTGTCTCCTCCGGTGTCTCCTCGATCAACACAGCAAAGGAGATTGCATAATGAAAAAACTAATTTGCTTAGTCCTGTCATGTTTGCTTCTGTTTTCCTTGACTTCATGTGCAATTATTGATCGTTTTAAGGGCGATATGAGCAAGCTTTCATATGATGATAATCATAATTTGTTATATGGCGATAACAGATATTATCGTACCGATGATTATTTTGAAGTTCATACAACGGCGGACGATACGGTGGTTGAACTCGGTTGGTATTCCCAATTTCCGTTCTTTCCCGATATGTATTACTATACTTTTGACGAAGAAAATCCAATATTTATTTTCTGCGATAACGAAGAGTCATCATTGTATAATAAAGGTCTTTATGTCAGGTCTGATTATGACATACAAAGTAAAATATTTACAATAAAAGATACAGATATAGAGATTTCTCTTTCATCCGTAATGAGAAAAAGCGACGTAACTGTTTCTTCTATAAATTATGAAAAATACACATCTTTCCAAATGTGTTTAAAAGATGACCCTTGCATCCAAATTGATATATCCGGCCCTTATAAATTCAATGATAACTGGTACTTTATATATAGCGGTGAAACCTATATTTTGAGCAATGAACTTGTTGAATTGTTAGAAGAACATGGTATAATCAATAAATAATTACATAGTTTCGTTTGCAAGCATGGCGTTGCGCCCCGGAAGATAGCGGTCATGTGCAACTCCCATCATCGCCAAACGGTCGCATCTAAATCGGACACACATCACATGATGACAAGTCAATTTAGATCCGGACGAGGAAAAACGAGAAAACGGGAGATTTCGAGAGATTTCTCCCGTTTTTTCGACCCTGAATTTTCTCGGAGTTTCATAGATCCCTTTTGCCCCTTTCGATGCTGTGTCCGGACTCGGACATATAAAACCGATAGACGGATTTAAAAAAATATGATATAATTTTATAAACGGAATGCACCCAAATTCAAAAATGCCACACTATATGGATGAAAGGAGGCGAGAAAATGCAGGAAACGAACGAAATGCGTGATAGGCTTGTGAGTGAATTTGCAGAAAACTATATGGAAAAGTTATTTTACTTTTGCCTGAAAAAGACAGGGCGTAGCGTTGAAGCGGAAGATTTAACACAAGATATTGCACTTCAGATCATTACCGCCTTGAATAAAGGCACACTACCGACGAGCTTTTCCGCATGGATATGGCAGATTGCACGCAACCGTTATTCCGTATGGGCAAAGGAAAAGCATGATCGAAACGAATCGGTAACCGGTTCCGATATCAGCGATTATGAACTTGAGGATGAAAGCAGAAATATCCTTGATGAAATGATATATGCAGAGCAAACGGCTCTGCTTCGGCGCGAGCTGGCGTTCATCAAAAGCGATTATCGAAATATTGTTGTTGCCTACTACATTGAAAACAAAAGCACTCGTGAAATTGCATTGTTGCTCTCGCTTCCCGCAAACACGGTAAAGTCACGGCTTCTCCGTGCAAGACAAATATTGAAAGAAGGTATGGATATGGCAAGAGAATTTGGAAAACTCAGTTACAGCCCTGAAAACATTGCATTTGTTATGAATGGGATGAATGGAAAAAACGGCGAACCGTTGAATTATATTTCGCGTTCGCTCTGCAAAAACATTCTGCTTGCGGCTTATAGAACCCCATCTTCAGCAGAAGAATTGGCAATGGAGGTCGGTGTCGCGCTTCCGTATATGGAAGAAGAACTTTCGGCGCTTGTGGAAGCTACTTTAATGAAGAAAAACGGTAACAAGTACGAAACCAATTTCTTCATTGTAAGTGCAGAAGCACAGGAAAAGATTTACGCACATTTGAGTGGAATTACCCCTGAGCTTACAAAAGCCGTAATAGAGGCCATGGAGTATAATATTGAGTGGTCAAACGAAAATGCCCCCGATTGGCATGAGGGCTATCAAAGCTATGAGGATATGAAATGGGCACTTCTGATGATCGAAGCGGATAACGTGTATTCTGATACCCTTAAGCCTTTTAATAAGAACGCGAAGGATGTTCCTAATATTGGTCCGTGGGGACATACGCTTCGTCCAAATGGCGGTGAATGGGATATACTGGGCATGGAAATATACCGCGGCGATGCGCCAGGTTTTGTGGGTCTTAGCGGCTGTGTGTCAAATCCGAGTGAAAAAGATTTGCCCGAAATCATGTTCCGCCAATTTCGCTACAAATGCTGCGGACTTGAAAAGCGTATACCACCCGTTCTGACTTATGCAGACGGGCAGGCGATGGTTGCAGTTGCCGAGGGAAAGAGTGAAGATGTAGACAATGCTATTCTAAATAGATTGGAATCCTACGGATATATCAAAAAAGCAGATGACGGCTATGTTCCGACAATTATGGTCATGCGGAAGGAAAAGTCACGCAGGATGCCTAATGAGATAAAGGAGCATTTTGAGTCGTTGCGGCATAAAGCGACCGATATAGCAACACGGCATTATTTGTTTTGCCGCGAGCAGATCTATAAAGAAATTCCCGAATTTTTGAATGAAGACGAATTTCAGATTGATCATGCGTGCGCGAATATCTTTGCAATACGCGGTGCTGTGCTTGAAGAAGCCATCAAACAAGGCTACTTGTCATTTGATAAGGACAATGACAAACAGATGCTGGGGGCATATTTAGTTATATAATTTTTTACCGACGTGAGTAGCCGTTGGTCGCTCTCGGCGGCTTTTACATAAGTCCGTTTACACGCATGGTTTTGCAAGCCCGCTCTTGCCACGGGAGAAGTCTATCCTTCGGGTGCATCTAAATTGGATAACACAAATTTGGCATCTAAAATGACCTGTAGACACATGATGACAAGTCAATTTAGATCCGAACGAGAAAAAACGAGAAAACGGGAGATTTCGAGAGATTTCTCCTGCCCCAATCCGTCAAAGCGGATTGGGGCTATTTTCTGACTCTGAAGTTTTTCGAAATTTTGTAGATGCATTTCGGGGTTTTTTGACCCGTAGCCGGATTCGAACCGGCGAAATGCTATTTTTGATATAGATTCCCCACTGCACCAAATCTGTGGATAGATTCGAACCGCCACACAGTTTCCGAAGCCTTTCAAAAATTCTTCCAGTTCAAAATTTATTTACGAAGCCGTAGATGCAAAGGCATTTTGGACAGATTTGAACTATCACATAGACTAATTCACAATTTTATGATATAATTATTTCAAAAAAATAAAGAAACCATCTTAACCGTTTTATCTTTCCAACGACTATATGTATGAAGGCGCCTGAAAACGGAAATGGAGAAACAAATGGATAGTATAAAGCTTGAACAACTAATAACGGAGAATATGAAGTCGATATTTGGCTTTGCATTGACAAGACTCGGAAATGTAGCAGAAGCAGAATGGCTTGTGAGTGATATTCTTTATGAAATAGTCAGATCAGCTCCAAACCTAAAAGATGAGGAACGTTTTTACGGCTTTATGTGGAAAATTGCGGAGAATGTTTATATGGACTATCTTCGTAAAAAGTCAAAAGACACAAGTCGTACAACGGAGCTCGACGAAAATATTGCCGACGAATCTGAGTCTGTGTTAGAGGAGATTGTCAAAAAAGAAGAACTCAATCTTCTTCGGCGCGAACTCTCATTGTTGTCAAAGCAATACCGTGAGTCAACTGTTTTATACTATATTGAAAATCTCTCCTGTTCCGAAGTAGCGAAAAAATTACAGATCAGCACGGAAATGGTAAAGTACTATTTGTTCCGTGCAAGAAAGATTATCAGAGAGGGTATGAATATGGAAAGACTATATGGAGAAAAGAGCTATCGCCCCAATATTTTTGAGATTGATTTTTGGGGAACAAAAGCAGAAGATGATCGCGAATACCGTGATTTCCAAAGAAGAAAGATCAAAGGGAATATTTTACTCGCGGCATATTACAGCCCAGTAACTATACAGGAAATCAGTATAGAGCTTGGGGTTGCGCTCCCTTACCTTGAGGACGAGATCAAATTGCTCGTTGACCGTCAGTATCTTGTTTGCAACAATGGAAAGTATCTGACGAACATTCCGATTTTTACGCTTGATTGCACAAAAACGATTGATGGAAAACTGAAAGAACTTACCCAGGAAAGCGCACAAAAGTTTATTGCTGTCGCTGATGAGTTCGATGCTCGCTTTGGAAACCGATTTGCAAACGCCAATCTCGCGCATTGGCAAAAGCTTCTTTTGTGCTTACATTATTCATTGATTGATACCGAAAACGATCTTGAAAGGAATTACGGAGAATTGCCCAAAGACGGACCGTATTCACTTGTAAACGGTGGTGGCGGACACGGTATTATTTGGGGCAGAAGTAACGAGAATGTTATTGGAGATAAATTACCAAGAGGTATTCAAGGTATTTACAATGGTTGCCCGGCAAGTGATGGGCGCGGAAGTGTTATCGCCATGAATTTCAGACAAACACTAAATGCACAGCACTTCGAAGGACAAATGACCGATCCCATAGTTTGCACAGCTGTTGATTGCTTTGAGTATTTGCCGAAGGATTGGCAAAAAGTACTGAATGATCTTCATTATGCTAAGGACGGCAAGGCTAATTTTGCTGTTTGGTCGAATGAGGAATACGATGAACTTCAGCAGATGCTGCAAGAGTGCATCACTATTGTTTCGGACTTGAACCGAAAGACTGCCGAGCTTGCCGCAAATATTACCGCGGATCTTGCTCCTTCTCATATCCGTAAAAACGCAGAATATGTTGGCGCATTTGTTTATCGCTTCTATTCGATAGACAAGTTAGTGAGTAAGTTGTTTGAAATGGATTGGGTAAAAGCGGTTGAAGATAATGAAAAACCCGCTGTTTGTGTTATAAAGAATTAAACAAATTTACTCGTAATGACTTGCGATAGTACATCGGCAAGAGCCGCCTCGATCAACAGTCTTGGCAAAGAAAGCCGTGACCGCATCTACGATGTGATAGATACACTTCTGCAGCATGAGAAAAAGCACAAATAACAAAACTGCCCGAGAGCGAAAAACTTTCGGGCAATTTTATAATCATGTCACACTTCACAAACGCGAGCAACGGTCTTATGACTTTCCGAGCGTCCAGCTCCGGCTCTCGGTCTGAAGCCGTACCATATGAGCGAAGATGCCGCCGGCTTGGAGCAGCTCTGCGGGAGAGCCCTGCTCGGCTACCGCGCCGTCACTCAGCACCACGATCCTGTCCGCGCCCGAAACGGTACGCATCCGGTGGGCGATGATGAGGACGGTCTTGTTTTTGATGAGGCGGGAGAGCGCCTCCTGAATGGCGGTTTCGTTTTCCACATCCAGGCTGGCGGTGGCTTCGTCCAACAGAATGATGGGCGCATCCTTCAGAAACGCACGGGCGATGGAAATGCGCTGACGTTCGCCGCCGGAAAGCTCACAGCCGTTTTCACCGATGTTGGCGTTCCAGCCGTCGGGGAGCTTTTCGGCGAACCTGTCCACATTGGCGAGCTTTGCCGCCGCGATCACCTCTTCGTCCGTCGCGTCCTTGCGGCCGATGCGGATATTCTCCAAAATCGTATTGTCAAACAGCGTGACATCCTGGAACACGATGGAATAGAGGCTCATCAGCTTTTCCGGATCGATTCCGGAGATATCCATGCCGCCAACGGTAATCCTGCCCCGGTCAATGTCCCAGAACCGCGCCGCCAGGCGGGAAACGGTAGTTTTACCTCCGCCGGAGGGTCCGACCAGCGCCGTGACCTCTCCCTGCTTTGCCGTAAAGGACACATCCCGAAGCACCGTTTCGCCGCTCTGATAAGAAAAACCCACATGGTCGAACACAATGTCACAGTTCCGGTTGGTGAGCTGTTCGCTTCCGGTCTGCACGGGGCAGTCCAGAATCTCATTCATGCGCTCGATGTTGCTGTTGGTGCCGATGATGGCGGCAAGGTTCTGCAGGGTGCCCTCCAGCGGGTCATACAGGCGGGACACCACCAAAAGGAACATAAAGAAGGTCAGGACATCCAGCTCACCCTTCACCAGCAGAGCCGCGCCCGCAAGGGCGGTGGTGGCAATCCCCAGCCGCAGGACAAGTCCCGCGGAAACCACAAAGACAGCCGTTCCCAGCTCGCTCCGGACGAGGCGGCTCTCTACGGCACGGATCTTCTTTTCCAGCCCCGAAAGGTATCGCTCCTCAGCGTTATTGGCGCGCAGATCGGGCATCGCTTCCATACACTCCTGAATGCCGTCCTCGCAGGCGACCTTTGCCGCCGTTGCTTTGCGAGAGAGCTTTTTCTGCACGTCGGAGGCAAGCAATACGATTGCAAATGCCACCGGCAGCGGCCAGACGGCGGCAAGCGCCATGCGCCAGTTGAAAAACAGCATCGACACGGCGATGACCGTGGTGGAGAGGATCGCACCGTACAGCGGCGCGACAAAATGAGATTGGCTCTGCTCCAGCACGGCGCAGTCGTTCATGATGGAGGTGGTCAGGTCGGCAAGGTCTTTCTTTCCGAAAAAGGACAGCGGAATCTTTCTCAGCTTCTCGGCAAGCCCCACCCGGCGCACACCCGACTCGACATAGGTGACAAGAAAGGTGTTGTCGTATTCCAGCCGTGTGCAGACAACAATGAACAGTGCCGCCGCGACACAGCCGATCACATAAAACGGAATTCTCCCTGTCGTCAGCGTGCCGTTCATCATATCGCTCACCAGCCGGTACAAAAGCCCCACCGGCAGCATGAAGGAGATGTTTTGCAGGGCACAGCACAAAATTCCTTTGATGTTGTCAATCGCTCCCTTGCGGGAAAGCGCGTAGCGTCTCTGTAAATATTTGATCATCGCTCAGACCTCCTTTTCCACTTTCCACCGGACGGACTGCTGATAGTCCTGCCACATCGTCCCGAACAGACTGTCTTTTTTTCCGGACAGCTCCGCAAAGCTGCCGCTTTCCGAAAGATGTCCCTCATTCAGCACAAAAATGCGGTCGGCGTTCACAATCGTGGACAGCCGATGGGCGATCATGATGACGGTGCGCCCCTTTGCAAGCTCGTTGAAAGCAGCCTGCACCTTCGTTTCGTTGTCGGGATCGGCAAAGGCGGTCGCTTCATCAAGAATCAGCACCGGCGCGTTTTTGAGCATGGCGCGGGCAATGGCAAGCCGCTGTGCTTCGCCGCCGGAGAGGTAGATGCCCTGCGAGCCGATGACCGTATGCACACCGTCCGGGAATTTTTCGATGATGTCCGTACACTGCGCCGCATGGAGTGCCGCCAGCACCTCCTCATCCGCGGCGTCCGGCTTGCCCATACGCACATTGTCCAGAATGGTGCCTTTGACAAGATGGCTGTTCTGAAACACGAAGGAAACCGTGTTCATCAGCTCGTTTTTTTCAATGTTCTTCACATTGACACCGCCGACGGAAATACTGCCGCTCTGCGGATCAAAAAAGCGGGCAATGAGCGCCGCCAGCGTGGATTTTCCGCCGCCGGAGGGTCCGACAAACGCCACCGTCTCTCCCGCGCCGATGGAGAGGGAAATATTCTCCACTGCATTTTTTGTGCCGTTATAGCTGAAGGTTACATGATCCAGCGTCACGGAGCTGTCCTTCGGATGCTTCGGTGTGCCCGGCTGAGAAAGTGAGGGGCTTTGCAGAACACGGTCAATGCGGGTGACGGCGTCCTGCACGATCATGCCGTTTTCGCTCATGAACATCAGCTTGGTGAGCGTCAGCGAGATGACCGGCGTGACGATGATATAAAAGAGCAGGTTCAGCAGCACGCCGCCGTCCGCACCGCCGCGGGAGAACAGAAAGCCGCCTGCAATCAGAAACACAAACACGCTGTTGACCGCCAGCGTATAGAAGGTCATCGGCCAGCGCATCTGCTTTGTGTATGCGATGACCCAACGCTCATAGTTGTCGATGGCGCCCTTGAACTTTTTGAAGGAAAACACCGTCTGACCGAAGGTCTTGACGATGGGAATCCCCCGCACGTACTCCACCGCCTCCCCCGACATGTCCGCAAGCGCGTTCTGATACTGTGTCATCTTCTCCTGCATCCCCTTGCCGGTCATGCTTGTCATCACGGCAAAGGCAAGCGCCACCGGCACAAGGCTGAGAAGCCCCAGCCGCCAGTCGAATGCCAGAAGAAGCGTCAGAAGTCCCGCAATGGTCGCCACAGCTCTTGCCTTATCGGGAAGCTGATGGGCAAGATAGGTTTCCGTTGCACCGGTCGTTTCCGAAATCGTGCGGCGCAGCTTGCCGCTGCCGAACTGCCCGATTTCCCCAAGCGGAAGCGTGGCAATATGCTTCGTCATGGCAAGGCGCAGATTGGTGGCGATGCGGAACGCCGCAAGGTGCGAGCACATCAGCCCCGCGATGTAGGTAAGCACGGCGGCAAAGGCAAACACCACCGCCATCCAGCCGTAGTGCGTCACATGGACGGCATTTTCATAGTTCGGCGCGACCTCGATGACCTCCCGCAGGATGCGCCAGATGTACCAAAACGGCACCAGCGCCAACAGTGCGCCGGCGGCGGCAAGCACCCACGAAAGATAGCATAGGATTCGGTATGTCCCCGCATAATCCAGCAGGCGGGACAGATTGGATTGCTTTTTCAAAACGGTTCCTCCTTGATTGTGTTTTTAGTTAGCAGAAGCTAACTAAGCAGCCTTTGAAAAGCCGCCGGAGCGGCGAGTCAAAGTGCATGATTTACTTTTTCAGAAAGGAAAACAGCCCTTTCCTTTCATACGGAGCAGCACGGATTTCTCCCGCCGTGTAGCCGGTGGCGTCAATGGCTGCGCGCAGGGCGGCTTCGTCAAGCGGCTCACGCGAGAGTATAACGGTTTCTCCCTTCGTATGGGAGGAAGACACCTTTTTCACTGAAAATGCGCGGCGAATCGTGTCGTTGATGTGCGCCTCGCACATGGAGCATGCCATGCCGGAAATCTTGACGGTTGTCTGAATCATTTTCGTACCTTCTTTCAAAATTAAATTCTACCCCAGCGCCACATCCAGCGTCATCATAATACTGAAGCCGATCGCAAAGAAAATCGTCCCGATGTTGGAGTGCCGCCCTTGCGACATTTCGGGAATCAGTTCTTCTACCACAACATAGAGCATTGCACCTGCGGCAAAGCTCAGAAAATACGGCAACGCCGGAATCACAAGCCGCGCCGCAAGAAGCGTCAGCACCGCTCCGACAGGTTCGACCACGCCGGAAAGAACGCCGCCTAAGAATGCCTTGCTTTTCTTTTGCCCCTCAGCCTTGAGCGGCATGGAGATGATCGCGCCCTCGGGAAAATTCTGAATGGCAATGCCGAGAGACAGAGCAAGCGCGCTTGCCGCCGTGATCTGTGAGTTTCCCGCAAGAAAGCCCGCATACATCACGCCGACAGCCATTCCCTCCGGAATGTTATGTAAGGTCACCGCAAGCACCATCATCGTGGTACGCCCGAGCTTGCTTTTCGGACCCTCCGCCTTATCGCTTCCGATA
>QWCN01006775.1_pt1 | contig 10347 bp, 5 predicted proteins | sample 1972711 | NCBI WGS metagenome assembly QWCN01 (sample SAMN09866707, study PRJNA288562) | Human gut metagenome isolate term1_stool, whole genome shotgun sequencing... | isolation source: gut | host: Homo sapiens | place: USA: California | reverse complement strand
ATCAACGAAGCTGCTGCTACATATCCTAACTTCAAGGCTGTTGCTACAACACTTCGTCAGGTTAAGACAGCTACAGTTAATGACTGGTCAGCAATCTGCTGGGCTGATGGAGAAATCTACAAGGCTGCTCAGTATGATGGACTTGAGATCATGGATAGAGTTGGTGGCGGTGATTCATTCGCTTCAGGTCTTGTATATGGTCTTATGACATTCGAAGATGCTGAGAAGGCTGTTAACTACGGTGCAGCTCACGGTGCATTAGCTATGACAACACCTGGTGATACAACAATGGCTTCTCTTAAGGAAGTTGAAGGTATCGTTGGTGGTGCTGGCGCAAGAGTTCAGAGATAATCTATTTAATTCATAATTTGGATTCTAACGAAATAAAGAGTTGTCCGGTTTACCGGGCAACTCTTTTTATATTGCTTATAATAATTAATTGTATGTTACATATATTCACTATCTGTACGAAATAGTAAATACAAGTGTATCTGTGTATGTACCGGCATATGCTTTATCCCAGTCTGATTTATCAATAAGTAATGTAAGCATTGTATTATCAGAATTCTCTGTATAAGATGCTGATTTGAACTCTTTATCTCCATTCATAAGCTTATAATGAATTGTCTTTGATGTATCCTTAGTATTCTTAAGTTTGCCACTTGCATCGACAGCCACATTTACACTCTTATCCGGCTCAAGTCTTACATTCTCGATTGTAATTTTTCCAAGGCTGGATGACTGCTCTCCACTTTTTATTGTTGTATTGGCAGGAATAGTAACCATGTATGTCGGGTCAACAGACACACTTATTGTTGTCTGTTTTGTATCAGAATCCTGTGCCATAACAGATGTAAAGCTTCCTAATACGAACATTGTACTAAGTAAAACTGCTGTGAATTTTCTCATAATAGCCTCCATTCTTCATTAATTAATGATGTATTTATTTTGCAACAAGAACAGTCTCAACATTAGCACCATTCATTGCCTTACCATCTGTAAGTGATGCAGTGCTGATTTTAATAACTGCATTATGCTCTCCTGCTGCAAGCCCATATTTAAGCTTCACATTTGTTATAGCCTTACCCGGCTCAACCATATCTGACTTATATATTGTTTCATTGGTATCTGATAAAACTATCTCAAATGTAAAGTAACATGGATTTTCCTCTGGATTGTAAAGATTCATAGTCACATTTTCTTTATCTGCAGCAATAGTAATTGAAGGATATCCAGGAATTCTTATAGCCTGTCCCTGCTGCCCTCCTGAATTGTTATTATCCTGTATATCTCCCGCATCAGAATCAAGAGTAGGAGTAAATTTATCATCATTATTCCTGTTCTTATTAATAAACAATACTGAAACCAATATTGCAGCAATCGCACACAGCACTATTATTACCGCTATCATCATTTTATTCTTTGATATCTTCATCTGAATCCCTCCTAGGAGTTCATACAGACCGGTCACATGACCAGTCTGTATGAACTATTAATTAATCAAATCTTACACTAACTCTGATATTGCTTAAATCATACTTGTCAGAACCAGTGCCATGCGCATCAAATCTGTAGCATACAGCATCAATATCATTAAGACTTATAGTGTATGTATGAGTCTTAGTTTTATTGTTATTCTTCTTAAGATCCACATCTTCTTCATGCCATCCGGTCCATGCCTTATTAGAATTCTTTCTGTATGTGGTATCTAAATCCGCATATCCATCATCTACCATCCTGATGTTATAGCTGATTGTAATAGTCATTGTACTGCAATGCTTCTTTATCTCATTTAAAGATATACCATCCATGAAGATAGAATTGGTTCGTGTATATCCACTTGTTGAAGTCCCTGATGCTCCATCTATGAAGAAATGTAACTTTACAGGCTCCTCCTTTGAGTTATCTGTTACACGGTAAGAATATGGATGACTGTAATTGAATGTCTTATTAAGACTCCATCCTGCATACAGTGTAACTGTTCCTTCACCTATAAGATTATCAGCAGATGTACCCGGTGCGTATGTGACAGTTCCTCCATCTTCAACACACCATCCAAGGAATGTGTATCCATATCTAGTTGCTGTAGGAAGCTGATATTTCTTATCATATGTGAATGTACGGTCTACAATTACATCGCCATTCTTGGTATCAAAATGTACTGTATAATTATTAGCTGTCCATACAGGATATAAAGTAAGTCTTTCATTATCACCTTCTGCAAGTCCGCTTATAACTTCGCTGTCATTGTATACCTTATCTGTACCAGCCTTTAATGACCAGCCTGCAAATGTATATCCTGTTCTCTTGAACTTATTAGCACTGATAGATACTCTGTCAGTATATTTTAGGTTCATGTCATCCATAGAGCCTGTTGTTCCATCTCCATATGGAATGAACTGGATAGTATAGCTGTTTTCTTTCCAGTTAGCTGTAAATTCTTTATCTCCTGTAGAACCTGTTGTTATTACCGGATCCATCTGTGTTCCATCAATACCTGTTCCACTCCAGCCAAGGAATGTATAACCTGAACGCTTAGGTCTTTCAAGTGTAATAACAGGACTGTCAACCTCATATGTATCCGGATTACCCGCTGTACCACCATCAAGATTATAAGTGATATTATATACATCTTTGCTCCACTTTGCAGTTAATACCATATTGCCAGCAGGCATATACTCAGGAATATCATTGTCCCATCCTATAAATGTATATCCCTTCTTAACCGGAATCTCATTTACAGTAACCTCAGTATTGTAATCCTGTGTTACAGGTGCAATATCACTACCACCATCAGTATTAAAGCTGATTGTGTACTGGTTAATACTCCATGTAGCAACGTAAGTAATATCCCTGTCAGGCATCTCACTTACAATATCACCATTCCAGCCTGTAAATGTATATCCTGTTCTTTCCGGATTAATAACATCAATCTTAGTTCCATACATGTAATCGTATACAACATCATCCTGTCCGTTATCAAGTACAAGAGTCAGTCTGTGTACATTACGCTTGTAGAAATATCTTACAACAGTTGTACCTTCTCCATTAACAATGGCTGTCTGTACTTCTGGCAGAGTAAACCCTTCCATATACTTAACTTCTGGTGTAACTTCACTGTCAGTATCTGCTGTATATACATTTCTGTCATATAATTCATATCCATTGCCATCAAGCTTTTCAATGAGATGTTCTACAGTGTAATTAACTTTGCCAACCTCCCATTTTGCATATAATATAATATTATCTGCCGGCATTATTCCGTCAAACGCTTCTGTACACTCTTTGTCAGTATACCATCCTGCAAATGCATATCCTGCTCTTTCCGGAACTGGTGTAATAACACCTGCACCCCATCTTGCAGTAATGTTCTCTCTGTTCACAGTTCCACCCATAGGATTAAATTCTATGTTAAATGTGTTTCTGTCATAATGTACTTTAAACGTAAGACTTCCGTCTGCCGCAACCACACCTGATGGAAGTTCCCCTGAAAGATGATATCGGCTGTTGTCATACCACTCTTTGTCAGCAGTTACAGTCTGTCCTGTTGTTCCTTTGCTTATCTTGGCTTTATCAAGTTTATAATTACCATTCTCATCTTCGAGGTAATATTTCGTTGTGTATACAACATCATCAGATTCTTTCCATACTGCTGTATAAGTTGTATCCTTTGCGGGAACTGTCTGTGTAACAGCAGGCTCCCATCCGACAAATTCATAACCTGCTCTGTATACATTAGGTGTTGGCATTAGCGTTCCGTATGTATACTGTCCTTCAGTAACAATCTCTCCTTCTGAGATGAATTTGATGTTATATTTATTTCTTGCATAATAATAATTAACAGTTGTACTTCCATCAGCATTAACAATCTGTGATAATACTGCCGGAGTCGCAAATCCATTTCTTACGTTAGGCTTTGGTGAAACCTTTTCGTCTGTCTTGGCAGTCTCCTGTCTTGTTGACAATACACTATATACGCCATCTGTTCCTTCAACATAATCAACAACATTATACGTTGTATCTGCTGCTTCCCACTTGGCATATACAATTCTGTCTTCATTAGGCATTACATCAGGAACATTATATTTCTTAGTGAATGCTTCATCTGTGTACCAGCCTGCAAATGTATAGCCCTGTTTAACAGGATCTGCCGGCTTGGTAATCTGTCTGCCATATTTAGCTACAATTGCATCTACCACAGAACCTCCGTTAGTCTGGAATGCAATATAATAACCATCTCGTAAATTATCCCAGTGAAGAGATATCTTTCTTGTAATTGGCTTGGTGTTAAATGATCCCTTCTGGTTCTTCCATGTGATTATCATCTCACCATCCTGCTGAGGTTCACTACCCGGATCAACTGCAATTATGTTAGTAGCCGGGTCATATGAGAATGCCGGATTGGTCATTACTATTACATAGTATCTGTCACTGTCATCATATACTTTTCTGAAATACTCGTCATTCTTATCAAGGCCTTCCTTCATATCCAGATACTGCATTTCAAAATATGTATCTGGAAGTCTTACAGTCTTAACATCTCTTTTCATCCTGACATCTTTTACAGAATCCTGATTGTATGCAAAATCACATACATTTTCAACTACGCCAACGCTGTACAGCGGCCACTGCTTTTCAAATAGTGTAGGATTATAGCTAAAAGTTCCTGCCAGTGCCTGTGCCAGGAATTTGACTTCCATATACATGCCAATCTCCATGTATATTGCACCCATTGAACTTGATGTTCTGCCCTGTGATGCAGCATATTTAAGCTGATAGTACAGATATCCCCATACCTGTGCATAACCTCCGACCTCTGCCGTGAAGCCTACGCTGGCAAGCTTGGTTGATATCAAACCGATAGAAACACTTAGCCTTATACCAGCACGGATTCCTATTGTTCCAATAGCATACACCGAAAATTCATACTGTTCTTCGCATAAGTCTATAGTGTCACTTGTTACCTTTCTGTCAAATACCATAATGCTGTAGACATATCTTTTAGCATTCTTATACCAGTACGTCATACCCATGGATATGTTGACATTAGCTGAAACAACAAATTCAACCTTAAACTCAATATCAATGATTCCGATTACACGGACATGAGACTCAGTTAAAGACTTAGTATAGAGGTCAACCCAGTCAGCCTCATCATCAAGCATGTCTGAATATCTCTCTGCAAGGCTCTTTGCTACTGATATCTCTTTATTCTCACCGCCATCTCCAAGTTCCTCAAGTCGCGTAGACATATCAGAATTATCAGATATATATGTAGTTCCCAGCTCCATCATGCTCTTTAATTCTTCAGCAATCCCATTGATTACTTCGTCAAGCTTTGATGAGCTTTCTTCATTATCATCCTCAGCAGTTCTTACATTAACATTAAAGTTAATTCCTGTGTAATCATACAGGTCAAGTGAAACAGCAACACGGTAATCATCAATATATGGGAATATTCCCCATACCTTCCAAATTGCTTTACCACTTACATTAATATTAATCTTAACTTCCTGTTCAAATGTAGCAGAAACAACTACCTTCATGTTAGAGAAAGAAATCTCAACTCCAATATCAAGCGCAAGTCTTAATCCGCTTACATTATCAAAATGCTTTAAACCAGTTGAAAGTTCTGCTCTTACATGATCAAGCTTTATTGTTGGTTTCTTACTTCCATATATAGCTATCTCACTATTTCCACTATCAGCTTTATAAAATCCTTCAACAGGTACAATACTGATATCTGCATTCATAGTCTGTGACAGATAGTCCTGAAGTTCCTGATAAGAATCTGTTCTTTCAACAGCCTGTGCAACTTCATCAACAACGGTCTGTGCAAATCCACTGTCAACAGCCTGCTGCTCAACACTCTGTTCAATACTATTTACATCCTGATTCTCTAATATACTTTCACCCTTGATATTATCAGTCTGATATACATCCATTGCAGCCTGTACTTCATCCCATGTTACCTTCGTATAGGCAATTACATAGTCTGCATTATCTGATGAAACACTGGTTATAAGAGCATACTGAATCTGATTATCACCAGCTTCATAAATTGCAAGATAATCTCCTGCATCCACAGTTGTATCTTCATCTAAACCAAGACCTGCATATGGGCTGTCAGCTCCATAAGTCATCTTGCTCTGTAATACTGTAATGCTGTCATTATCATAATCATTATCTTTATCATCGGCAATATTCACAGGAAGTACATCTGGAACAAAAAGTATCTCTTCTGCTGCCATTCCTCTATATGAATATTCATTGCCATTAACTGATGTAATCTCAAAGAAAGAAACATCATCTTCTGAAATTACATTGCCATCTAATTGTGGAACTACATCTCCATCATAGACTACAATCTTATCACCCACAAAAAGTTCACTGCCTGAATATGTAAAACTGCCTGTTGTCTTAGTTGCCTCCTGACTTACTTTACCATCAGAACCAACTGTCATCACTGTTACAGAAATCTTATCAGTTTTCTCTCCATTAACAAAAAGATTACTTAAACTTTCTGAACTGATATATTTAATATCATTATCAAGATTAACATTCTTTACATCTGGCTTGTATACTGTGAAATCGTACTCTCTTATTGTCGAATCATAACCTGTGAAGAAAAGTCTGTCATCTGAAAGCTCAAGACGGTATCCAGAACCTTCCTGCCATGAGCCATTGCATTTTATTATAAATGTATATGCCCCATCATCTAATACATTCCCCACAGCAACATCAATTGAAGTTTCTTCAGAAGAATCACTTACATTCTTAATTGTTAAATAATTCTTCACTTCTTCCTTAGTCAGCTTACCTGTCTTATCTGTTAATGTAATTGTAAATTCATTAGCATCAACATCATAACTTCTTGCATATGTATCAATGCTTACAGTCTTAAGTTCCTGTTCATCTGCCCATGATGCATACAGAACTATATCACTTAAAAGTCTGTCACTACGCTTAACATAATTCGTACACGCTGAATCATAACACCAGCCTAAGAATGTTGAACCTGCTTTTCCCGGAACTGGAAGATCTGAAAGCTTTGTACCGGCCTCAAAAACAGATTTTTCTAGTTCAATCTCTCTGTCCTGCTCATCTTTCTCTCCAGAATAAAGTGTTCCTCCGTTAGTTTCGTATTTAATATTGTATTTTGTTGTTTCAAATGTAACATCAAATGTAAGGTTATCCGTATAAGTTCCTGCATATTTAGGAACTTCTAACAGCCTTGTCATATATTTTCTTGTATTATCACTGCCAGTAGCTGTAAGCTCTGCTATTACTGAATTATTAACAAGAGACATCTTAATATCGTCATTGTATAACTCATATCCTAATCTGATATCTCCATTCTTAAGATTCCATTCATTATTAGAATAAACAGAAACACTTACTTTATCTTTCTCATATAAACCACCTGCATGTCCTGATATTACAAGATTATCCTTATCTGCATCAACGCTTGCTGGTATGTCAATATAATAATATCTCTCAATCCATCTGGCATAAAGGACAACTACGCCTTCGTACTGGTCATCCGTAATTGACTTCACAGGCTCACCTGTAAGCTCCTCATTATCATACCAGCCGCCAAACTCATAGCCCTGATTGACAATATCATCTTTACCCGGTAGTTCTGCAACCGGATATTCAGAAGGTGCTTCATACCCACTGACGTAATATCCTCCATTAAGCTGATAATCAATCTCCTTTAGCTGATTGCTCTCATCATAAGCAGACTGACTTTCAAATCCCTGTGCGTGGTACATCCCCGGTACTGACACAACAAGCATTGCAGAACATAAAAGTATACTCAGAAATCTTTTCATCTTAACGCCTCCTTTATGTTATAACCACATATTCTAATATTCAGTTTTCCGTCTCCTATATGTTGTATTTATAATACCTGAATTATGTGGTTTTGTGAGATTACCTGCGTGAATTACAAATATTTTGACATGAACGATTAAATTTACATATGGCAATTTGGTCGAATGCCATATATAATTAATTAACAGTTATTTAATATATTATTTATTAATATAAGGGAGATTACCATGAAGATTGCTGTATGTGATGACAACGAAAATGAATTAACAAGAATTAAAGAATTATTAGATGCCTATGCTTCCCGCAACAATCAGAATTTCATTATAAAATGCTTTTCCAGTAGTGTTGAACTTGCTTCAACTGCCGAATTTGAGAAATACGATATATATATTCTTGATATTATTATGCCTGTGATGGATGGTATAAGTCTTGCGAGGGAAATCCGCACATTTGACAAGTCATCACCTGTAATATTTCTTACATCTTCACCGGAATTTGCAGTAGAAAGTTACACCGTTAAGGCATTTAACTATCTGTTAAAACCCGTTGATAAGATACATTTGTACAATACAATTGATGATATTATAGAGACATTTCATAATGAACAGCATGACACATTTATCATCAAGAACAATTTCGGTATACATAAGATATATCTGGCAGACATCGTCTATGCGGAAGCTCTTAACAGAAAAGTTATACTGTATCTTAAGAACAATGAACAAGTGGTATCTACAGATGTATTCTCGTCTGTATGTGATACCCTGACGGCACATAAGGAATTCACTCTGCCACACCGTTCTTTTATCGTTAACATGAATTACATCAGAACTATTGATACTGAAAAGATTCTTCTTAATAATAACAAGACTATACCGGTTGCGCAGAGACGTGTGTCAGACATCAAGAAACAGTACCTTGAATTCCAGATGGAAGAATAGTATATATACATCAGAAAAGGAGAATAGCCATGAGTGCTGCCGCAATATTAAGCCTTATAAACTATGGTTTTGTTCTGATATTCGGAATCATAGTATCATTTTATTTTGCAGGAATATGCTGGGAAGATAATAAACGCCTATATATCCTTACAATTATAGCATTTGCCATATTTCAGACTGTATCTTACATCACGTTTGGCAAAGAGATTCTTTATAAATACTACCCTATATTCATACATATTCCTCTGATTCTGATAATCAAATATATATGTCATCAGAATATATACATATCCTCTATTGCTGTTATGTCTGCATATCTTATGTGTACTCCAAGAAAATGGTTTGGTACACTTGCTATGTATGTATTTCCTCATGTTTCTATGATTTCAGATATCACAACTATAGCAGTCACTATTCCACTTCTGCTTATTGTTGTTAAATACATTTCGCCATACATAATCAGGCTGAAAGATGAATCCAGAACAATTATATCTCTGTTTTTCCTTCTTCCTTTAACCTATTATATTCTTGAATATGCTTTCACTGTGTATACAGACCTTCTCTATACCGGTAAAGCTGTAATAATTGAATTCATGGACAGCTTCATTGTAATATTGTATTTCACTTTATCAATAGTTACGCTCCATCTGTCCAACAAAAAAAACACTGCTGAACGTAAGAATATTATTCTCTCTGCAGCCGCAACACAGGCAGAAAAAGAGATTTCACAGCTTACTGATTATCAGAAACAGGCAGCTATCTACAGACATGATTTAAGACATCATATGACTTTCATACAGAACTGCCTTATCAATAACCATACAGAACAGGCTCTGGACTATATCAATGAAATCAACACCAGTCTTGATAATACACGGATTACACGCTACTGCAATAACGAAGCTATTAACCTTATATTATCATCATATATAAGCAAAGCTAATAAAACAGGTATTACCACACAGATATCAGTAACTGCATCTGACTTCAGTGGGTATAAGATTACCGACCTGTGCAGCCTTCTTGCCAATGCTATAGAAAACGCATCAACGCCTGCACCAGCCAGAACAGTACTACTAATAATCCTCTCGCTGATTCTGAAAAAAATAACAGTCATCTTATTACCATCAGAATGTTTGAAAAAAACAATAAAATATGCATTAACATATCCAACACCTATTCTGACGAACCACAATTTGTCAACCAGATTCCTGTAACATCACAATTAGGTCATGGTATCGGAATACGAAGCATTATATCTGTAGTTGAAAAGTACAATGGCATATATGCATTTTTTACTAAAGACGGGATATTCTACTTTCAGGCATGTATATGATAAATTATGATGAATCTACCATACAAATAACGGGGACTGCAGTATTCGCAGTCCCCGTATTTTAATATCAATTATAACAATTATAATGTTACACCCTGCTTAAAGATTGCAAGATCATGGAATCCTGCTATCTCAGCCTTAACCTTCTTACCAGAAGCAACATCTAATACGAGCTGGAAGAGCTCCTTAGCTGCATCTTCAAGTGGAAGATCATCTGTAACAATTCTTCCTGCA
>QWCN01013467.1_pt1 | contig 10351 bp, 5 predicted proteins | sample 1972711 | NCBI WGS metagenome assembly QWCN01 (sample SAMN09866707, study PRJNA288562) | Human gut metagenome isolate term1_stool, whole genome shotgun sequencing... | isolation source: gut | host: Homo sapiens | place: USA: California | reverse complement strand
AAAGACTATGCAGACAGATGTTTCTCTGCTGAAAGAACCGGTCTATGTGCATAAAGCCCAGGCACTGGTATATGGTTATATATATGCAAGCCAGAAGAAGCTGTCAAAGATTGGAATCCAGATGACTTACGTTACTCCTGAGCCTGAGACAATCAACAAGTTTCTGGAAGAATATACATTTGAAAGAATTGAAGAGTGGTTTAATAAGCTGATTACAGGCTTTAAGAGATGGACTGATTATACATTTGATGAGAGGCATAAAAGGACGGAATCAATCAGAGAACTTAAGTTTCCTTATGAATACAGGGAGGGGCAGAAGAATCTGTGCGTGAGTGTATACAGGGCTATTGAAGATAATACCAATCTATATATTCAGGCACCTACAGGTGTCGGAAAGACGTTGTCTACTGTGTTCCCGGCTGTGCAGGCGTTAGGACAGCAGATGTCAGACAAGATATTTTACCTGACGTCAAAGACAATAACGAGAACTGTTGCGGAGGATACTTATGCTATATTAAGAGATAACGGGCTTCATATGAGAACTGTTACTCTTACAGCAAAGGACAAAATATGTCCACTTGATGAGCGCAACTGCAACCCCGTGGCATGTCCTTATGCCAAGGGGCATTTTGACAGGATTAATGATGCTGTGTACGACATAATAACGAGCCAGATGGTTATCGGAAGAGATAATGTCATGGAATATGCCAACAGACATAATGTCTGCCCGTTTGAGATGTCGCTTGATGTTTCGTACTGGTGTGATGGAATTATATGTGATTATAATTATGTATTTGACCCGGATGCGTCGCTTAAGAGGTATTTTGGCAATGGTGCGAAGGGTGATTATGTGTTTCTTGTGGATGAAGCACATAACCTTGTGGACAGAGCAAGAGAAATGTACAGTGCAGTGTTGAAAAAAGAAGATTTTCTTGCAGCTAAGAAGCTTGTCAAAGAGATGGACAAACGGCTTGCAGGCGCACTTGACAGATGTAACAAGCAGTTGCTCGAATATAAAAGACAGTGCGATACATTCATGGTTGTGAGTGGTCTTGGAACATTTCCAGCCAGCCTTGAGCGTGTCATGGGACTTATGCAGAAGTTTATGGAAAGGTATAAGGGTGAGCCTGTGACTAACGAGCTGCTCGAGTTTTTCTTTGCAGTGAGACATTTTCTTAATATGTATGACTGTGCTGATGAAAAATATGTCTATTATAATGAGCATGATAATGATGGAAACTTTCTTGTACATCTGTACTGTGTTGACCCGTCTGGCAACATAAGTGAGAGACTTTCACAGGGCAGAAGCACGGTATTCTTCTCAGCAACGCTGCTTCCGGTCAATTATTTTAAGGAAATGCTTTCAGGTGATGTATCAGAAAGAGCGGTGTATGCACACTCTTCTTTTGAACCTGATAATAAGAGAATTGTCGTGGCTACTGATGTGACAAGCCGTTATACAAGAAGAAACGCAAGGGAATATGCCAAGGTACATGATTATATTATGCATATGATTTCTGGCAGAAGCGGCAGATATATGGTGTTCTTTCCGTCATATTCTTACATGGAGAGTGTTCTTGAGTGCTTCAGGTGGGAAAATGGTGTTAATGTGGCCGAATGTGGTGGAGAATATACATTTTTACCAGAAAGCTGTGTGAATGTGCTTGTGCAGGGAAGGTTTATGAAGGAGGCTGACAAGGAAAATTTCTTATCAGCATTTTATGAGGAACTTCCAGAAGGGGCTTCGCTTGCAGGATTCTGTGTGCTTGGAGGAATATTTTCCGAAGGCATTGACTTAAAGGATGAGAGCCTTATCGGAGCTGTCATTGTCGGAACTGGGATTCCGATGGTGTGCAGGGAGCGCAACATTTTAAGGGATTATTTTGATGAGTTTGGCAAAAATGGATATTCTTATGCTTATGTTATTCCGGGAATGAATAAGGTGCTTCAGGCAGCAGGAAGGGTTATAAGGACGGATACGGATAAAGGTGTTATTGCACTTCTGGACGACAGATTCATGACTGGTGAATATGAGCGTATGTATCCTAGGGAGTGGAACAGGATATTTCCAGTCAGTCTGGGTAATGCTTATAAATGCATTAAGGATTTCTGGACGGAACAGGATATATAGGGCATTGATAAAAAATGTACAATGTTAGAACTTGTAGTCGGACTGTATGTGTGATAAAATTTAGACAGATATTATTAAGGTCCGGATATATGATGATTTGGTTTGATTATGGGAGATGGGCTTATGCAGAACGTGGAAGAGATTAATAAGAATATAGAAAACAAAACTGTAGACAAGCAGGTCTGGCAGTCTCTGGGATTTGATGAATTACAGACTATTGAGATTATCAGAGGAATTGAGAATGGCGTTGATGTGAGTGTGTATTGCAAAGAGGAATTTAACGCTGCCCAGATGAAAGCATTAAGACTTGGTCTGGAAGAAAAACTTGATGTAAGCAGATTTGCAGATGCACAGTATGATTATATGCAGATGGAAGAACTGAAGCAGGCTGTGCGTAGCGGAATGAATATGGATGATATATGTAATCCTAAGTTCAGTCATTCTGTTATGAGAGAGATAAGGCTTGCATCAGAGCTTAATTATGATCTGACCAGGTATGCAAAGCTTGGTTATTCAGGAGAGGTATTAAGACAGATAAGACTTGCAAAAAAAGAAGAGATTGACCTTACATTTTTTGTTGAGGATAATTATGATGAATATCAGCTCAATGAGATAAGGCTGGGAATACACAGCTGTGTCGACATAACTAAGTATCTGCTTCATGAATATAATGGGAAACAGATGGAACAGATCAGACTTGGACTTGAGGAGGGGATAGATGTTACTCCGTATAACATGGTTGGATTTTCATCAGGACAGATGAAGCAGATAAGACTTGGACTTGAAGAAGGAATAGATGTTTCTGAATATGCAGATCCGTTTATTGATGCGGTAAGCATGAAAGAGGCAAGACACAGAATTTCTGATAAATGGAATGACGAGAAGCCTGCACTTAATGAATTGCAGTCACAGGAAATTCTTATGGGACTTACAAGCGGTGTAGATGTTTCTTTATATGCTGATCCAAGATATACCTTTAAAGAGATGGAGAAGATAAGACTTGCACTTGAGAGGGGAAGTAATCTGGATGGGCTGCTTAAGTATGGATGTTAAGATGCAGCTATTACAGTACAGTGTTTTGATAATGAATGGATAAGACCTTCGGAAAGGGGGAACAGCATGAGCAATACAGAAATAGTTAATGAAACAGCTGATATAGATGATATCGAGTTACATGAGGTTTATGTATATATTGCAGATGATAATATGAGCGCATCAGTCAGGCTTGGCAAATGTGATGAAGGATATACATATGATGAAGTCATGAATAAGCTATCGCTTAATGGAATTAAGACGGGAATAGATGAAGAAAAAATTCGATGGATGATTTTACAAAAAATATATGACCAGCCTGTTGAAGTTGCTTTTGGTAAACCTGTAGAGGCAGGAAAAGATGGATATTATGAGTTTTTCTTTGATACAGATGCAATTAATAATAACAGACCTACAGTAAGAGAAGATGGTTCTATTGATTACTTTAACCAGAAGAGATTTGAAAAGGTTAATGAGGGTGATTTGCTGGCAAGATATCATGAGCCGACTAAAGGGGAGTTTGGCTTTGATGTATGTGGAAAGCTGCTTGTTCCTAAGCAGGGTAAACCAAAGCCAAGACTGCATGGTAAGGGCTTTAAGACATCTGATGATGGTAAAGAAACTTATGCTGCAATATCTGGAAAGATTGAATACTGTAACTATGATTTAAGTGTTGTTAATGTATATGAGGTTAATGGTAATCTAGATATGAGCATGGGGAATATTGACTTTAACGGGGATGTTAATATTACAGGCAGTGTGAGAAGTGGTGTAACAGTTCATGCCATGGGAAGTATATATGTTGGAGGCTTCGTTGAGGGAGCAACACTTATTGCTGGGAAAGATATTGTATTAAAGGATGGTGTTAATACTAAGAATTCAGGAAAAATCGAGGCAGGGGGAAATATATCAGGCAGATTTTTTGAGAATACAGAGGTTATTGCCAAAGGAGACTTACAGTGTAATTATATTCTTAACTGCAGGGTGCTTACATATGGCAGGATATTTGTTGAGGGACCCATAGGTTCTATTATAGGTGGTGATGTAACTGGTGTTATGGGAATCAGTACTACATCATGTGGACATGAAAGCAATGTAAAGACTTTGTTGAGAGTTGGTTCGACCAAAGAAATCAGAAAAGAATATGCAGAACTTATTATGGAGCTTAAGGAAGTGGACGGACAGATTGAAACTTTTGAAATGGCTAATAAGAAGTTTGAGATGATTAAACAGAACATGCCTGAAAAGTATGATAGTAAAATGGCATTGAGAGTTACCCAGTCAAAGATTGTAAAGATGGCTCAGAAAGCCAAGCTTGAAGAAAAGAGCAAGGCATTATACAATCTTATAAGAGATTCAGAGAGAGCAGTTGTTAAAGTAAAGAATCATATATATCCGGGAAGCAGGGTATATATGGATGATAAGACTTATATGCCAAGTTCTGTATTTTCACATATTATTGTTAAGAAGACGCCAAGCACGATTATTCTTAGTGATTATGATGAATAAGTATATTACAGGGAGAGTATTATGATAGAAGAAGTTGTTTCGGTGGAATTGCCGGTGCATGAAAGGCTGGTAGTAAGAAAGAACAGACTTATGAATGAAGAAAACGGCATTGATATGCCAAGGATTTCTATAGTTACAGGCACTCATGGGGATGAACTTGACGGACAGTATATCTGCTATGAGGTTATCAGAAGGATTGAAAGAGAGAAGAATAAGCTTAAAGGAATTGTAGATATTTATCCAGATATTAATCCTCTTGGACTTGATACAGGTTCAAGAGGAATTCCTATGTTTGACCTTGATATGAACAGGGTTTTCCCTGGCGATAACAATGGTGCTATGGCTGAATATGTGGCAGCAGGTATTATTGAAGATATTATTGGAAGTGATCTGTGTATTGACATCCATTCAAGCAATATATTTGTAAATGAGATGCCACAGGTAAGAATTAATGATGATACGCAGGAAAAGCTTCTTCCTTATGCGAAGATGATGAATGCACAATTTGTGTGGATATATTCTTCAATTACTGTGCTGGATGCAACTCTTGCCTATAGTCTTAACCATCTTGGTGTGCCTACTCTTGTTACGGAGATGGGTGTTGGAAACAGAATTACGCCAAAGTATTGCAGGGATATTGTTGATGGTATATTTAACCTTATGTCTCATGTTACATTTCTTACTGCTAAGGAAAGCGGAATATTCGTATCAGCAGTTGATTCTATGGGAAGGATTGGAATTGGAACGCATATAGGAGATATTATCGAACCTATTGAGGGAAGAATAATCCAGAGAATTGAATCGCCTACAGATGGAATTATATTTACATTAAGAGAGAATCCGGTAGTACATAAGGGGGCTCTTATAGCAAGAGTTTATGGTGGCAGATAATGAAGAAAGAGATTATTTATTCGTTAAAGGGTATATATAGAGAAGATTATCAGATAGAAGGCTACAGATTCGGCGGTGGTGAGAAGTCGGCATGTATTGTTGGTGCATTAAGAGGTAATGAGATACAGCAGCTGTATATATGTTCGCAGCTTGTTAAGGCACTTAAAGAGCTTGAGGCTCATGGTGCAATATCGCACAATCATGAGATTCTTGTTATCCCATCTGTTAACAGATTTTCCATGAATGTTGGAAAGAGATTCTGGCCTACAGATAATTCTGATATTAACAGAGCTTTTCCTGGGGATGTTAATGGAGATACAACCAAGCAGATAGCAGGAACACTTTTTGACAGAATTAAGGGTTACAGTTATGGCATACATTTTGCGAGCTTTTATATGCCGGGTGATTTTATTCCTCATGTAAAGATGATGGATACAGGATTTCAGAGTGCAAGTCTTGCCAATCTGTTCGGACTTCAGTACGTTGTTATTAGAAAGCCGAAGCCAATGGATACAGTGACACTAAATTATAACTGGCAGATGAATGGTACTAATGCGTTTTCAATATATACTAACAGCACAGATATGATTGATGAGAAATCTGCAAGACAGGCTGTGTCATCTGTTCTCAGGTTTTTAACCAGAATGGGTATACTTAAGTACAACAATCACAGTGGATATATTGCAAGTGTTATCAACGAATTTGACCTTATGGCAGTCAAGACTTATGATGCAGGATTTTACAAGAGACTTAAAGAGCCGGGTGATCCTGTATATCATGGTGAGCTTATAGCACAGATTCTTGACCCATGCGAGGGTACTGTTAAGAGTGAGATAATATCACAGACAGACGGTATTGTTTTCTTCGCACATACAGGTCCTACCGTAATGGGTAATCAGGTTGTTTACAAGATAATAAGAAGAATGCATGAATAGTTGTTTGAAAATATGTTTTATTGTGATACAATGGTTAAATATTAATAATTAATATAACTAATCTCAGGAGGAAGATATGAGCGGCGTAAAGAGAGTTTTTGTCGAGAAAAAGAAACCATTTGCAGTTAATGCGAAAGAATTACTTGAGGAGATAGGAGGATATCTTGGAATAAAGACTATTACAGATGTAAGAGTTCTTATCCGTTATGATATTGAGAATCTTTCAGAAGAAACATATAAGAAAGCACTTACTACTGTTTTTTCTGAGCCACCGGTAGATGATGTTTATGAGGGAACATTTCCAGTGGGAAAGGACGATTTCGTGTTTTCTGTAGAGTATCTTCCAGGACAGTTCGACCAGAGAGCTGATTCTGCAGAACAGTGTGTTAAGTTCTTTAATGAGAATGAGACACCAGTTATCAAGACTGCTGTAACTTATGTATTGACAGGAACTGTTACTGATGAGGAGAAGAACAGGATTAAGGAACACTGCATTAACCCTGTTGATTCAAGACAGGCAGCAGAGGATATTCCAGAAACTTTAGTTACTGAGTTCAAGACTCCTGCTGATGTTATTTATTTTGACGGATTCAAGGATATGCCAGAGGATAAGTTAAAGGAATTATATGATTCTTTAGGACTTGCCATGACATTTAAGGATTTTAAGTTCATTCAGGAGCATTTTGCTAGTGTTGAGAAGCGTGATCCTTCTATGACTGAAATCAGAGTACTTGATACATACTGGTCAGATCATTGCCGTCACACAACATTTGCAACAGAGCTTACAGATGTTAAGTTTAAGGACGGATTCTATAAAGCCCCTATGGAAGCTACATATAACAAGTATCTTTCAGACAGAGCAGAAATATATAAGGACCGTAAGGACAAGTTCGTATGCCTTATGGACCTTGCACTTATGGGTGCTAAGAAGTTAAAGGCTGAGGGTAAGTTAGCTGATCAGGAAGAATCTGATGAGATTAATGCCTGCTCAATTGTTGTTCCAGTTGAGATTGATGGAAAGACAGAGGAATGGCTTGTTAACTTTAAGAATGAGACACATAACCATCCAACAGAGATTGAGCCATTTGGTGGCGCAGCAACTTGTCTTGGTGGTGCTATAAGAGATCCATTGTCAGGACGTACATATGTATATCAGGCAATGAGAATTACAGGTGCAGCAGATCCTACTGTTCCGGTATCAGAGACAATTCATGGAAAGCTTCCACAGAGAAAGCTTGTTACAGGTGCTGCTCACGGATACAGCTCATATGGTAACCAGATCGGACTTGCTACAGGATATGTTAAGGAAATCTATCATCCTGATTATGTTGCCAAGAGAATGGAGATTGGTGCAGTTATAGCTGCTGCTCCAAGAAGTGCAGTTAAGAGAGAGAATTCTGACCCGGGAGATATCATTATTCTTCTTGGTGGAAGAACAGGACGAGATGGATGTGGCGGAGCTACAGGTTCATCTAAGGTTCATACAGAGAAGTCTATTGAGGATTGTGGTGCTGAGGTTCAGAAGGGTAATGCTCCTACAGAGCGTAAGATGCAGAGACTCTTCAGAAGACCAGAGGTTACTAAGCTTATTAAGAAATGTAATGACTTTGGTGCAGGCGGTGTATCCGTTGCAATTGGTGAGCTTGCAGCAGGTCTTAAGGTAGATCTTGATAAAGTTCCTAAGAAGTATGAAGGTCTTGATGGAACAGAGCTTGCTATATCAGAGTCTCAGGAGAGAATGGCTGTTGTAGTTGATCCTAAGGATGTTAAGGAATTCCTTCAGTATGCTGCTGAGGAGAACTTAGAGGCAGTTGAGGTAGCTGTTGTAACAGAAGAACCAAGACTTGTTCTTAACTGGAGAGGCAAGGATATCGTTAATATCTCAAGAGCATTCCTTGATACTAATGGTGCTCATCAGGAGACTAAGGTTGTAGTTGATATTCCTTCACAGGAAGACGATTACCTTAAGCCGGTTAAGGTTACAGATGTACGCGGTAAGTGGTTAAAGACTTTAGCAGACCTTAACGAATGCTCACAGAAGGGACTTGTTGAGAGATTTGATGGTTCTATCGGAGCCGGTTCAGTATATATGCCATATGGTGGTAAATATCAGCTTACAGAGACACAGAGCATGGTTGCAAAGCTTCCAGTGCTTAAGGGTTCATGCGATACAGTAACTATGATGTCTTATGGATTTGATCCATATCTCTCATCATGGAGCCCATATCATGGAGCAATCTATGCTGTTACAGATTCTGTAGCTAAGATTGTTGCTGCCGGTGGTGATTTCAGTAAGATCAGATTCACATATCAGGAATACTTCAGAAGAATGACAGAAGATCCAGAAAGATGGAGCCAGCCATTTGCTGCACTTCTTGGTGCATATGAAGCACAGATGGGATTCGGACTTCCATCAATCGGTGGTAAGGACAGTATGTCAGGAACATTTGAACATATTGATGTTCCACCAACACTCTGCTCATTTGCTATTGATGTAGCTAAGGAAGGAGATATTATTACTCCTGAACTTAAGAATGATGGTGATGTATTAGTCAGATTTGATATTAAGAAGAATCAGTATGATCTTCCAGATTTCGAACAGGTTAAGGCACTCTACAGTGCAATACATGAGCTTATCCAGAAGAAGGCAATCGTATCTGCATATGTTCTTGATGCTAACGGACTTGTGCCAGCACTCAGCAAGATGGCATTTGGTAACAAGTTAGGATTCGAAATCAGTGCAGATGTTAAGGAAGATGACCTCTTTGCACCAGCTTATGGTTGTATCGTTGCAGAAGTTCCAGCAGACAAGCTTAGTGAGATTACTACAGCTTATACTAGGGTTGGTACTGTTAAGGATAATGGTAAGTTCACATACAAGGAAGTTTCAATTAATGTAGAAGAAGCATTAAGCGTATGGGCTGATACCCTTGAGGGTGTATTCCCAACTAAGGCTTCTAAGGAAACTACACCGGTTGAAAGCAAGTTATATGAAGCACCAAGCGTACATGTATGCAAGAATAAGGTTGCTAAGCCAACAGTATTTATCCCGGTATTCCCAGGAACTAACTGTGAGTACGATAGTGCCAAGGCATTTGAAAGAGCCGGTGCTGATACAATCGTTAAGGTATTCAAGAACCTTGATGCTGAGAGTATCAGAGAGTCTGTTGATGAATTTGAGAAGGCTATTAACCAGGCACAGATTATTATGTTCCCTGGTGGATTCTCAGCAGGTGATGAACCAGATGGTTCTGCCAAGTTCTTCGCGACAGCATTCCGTAATGCCAAGATGAAGGAAGCAGTTGAGAAGCTCCTTAATGAGAGAGATGGTCTTGCACTTGGTATCTGTAACGGATTCCAGGCACTTATAAAGCTTGGTCTTGTACCTAACGGTAAGATTACAGGACAGGATGCACAGTCACCTACACTTACATTTAATACAATTAACCGTCATATATCAAAGATGGTATATACTAAGGTTGTCAGCAATTTAAGCCCATGGCTTGCTAATGCTGAACTTGGCGGAGTATACTGCAACCCTGCTTCACATGGTGAAGGAAGATTTGTTGCTCCTAAGGAATGGCTTGATAAGCTTTTTGCTAACGGACAGGTTGCTACACAGTACTGTGACCTTAACGGTAATGTATCTATGGATGAAGAGTGGAATATCAATGGTTCATACATGGCTATTGAAGGTATCACAAGCCCAGACGGAAGATGCTTCGGTAAGATGGCACATTCTGAGAGACGCGGTGACAGTGTTGCTATTAATATATATGGTGAGCAGGATATTAAGATATTCGAATCTGGTGTTAAGTACTTCAAGTAATACATAGAATATGTCAGCAGTGTG
>QWCN01006767.1_pt1 | contig 10357 bp, 9 predicted proteins | sample 1972711 | NCBI WGS metagenome assembly QWCN01 (sample SAMN09866707, study PRJNA288562) | Human gut metagenome isolate term1_stool, whole genome shotgun sequencing... | isolation source: gut | host: Homo sapiens | place: USA: California | reverse complement strand
TTCGTTACAGATTCTTTTCTTGCCATAGGTCCCCCACCCTTCCGGTTCATTTGTATAACGCATGTTATTATTTTATAGCGAACTTTCCGGTCTGTCAAGCCAAAGCCCTGAAATAAAGAGTTCGCTTGCGAACTCTTCGCGCGCGAGCGGTGTTGCAAAGCAAAAAAGCGCTGTATTTCAGGGGGAAATACAACGCTTATCTATTTTATATGCTTCTTACTCTGCTTATCGATATTCTTTTACACTGTCCCGTTCGACCAGATACCCGTCCATAATGTGAGTTCCCTTCTTATGCCCGGGATCCTCTACCTTCTCTATCATGAGCCGGATTCCCTTAAGAGCCATTGAAGTCATATTTACGCCATATGTCGTAATGCCCACATCATACAGTCCGGGGTACAGGTAATCGTCGTATCCGACAACTGAAATATCCTCCGGGACACGATAGCCTGCCTTTTTAAGACAATTAATCAGTGTGCTTGCCGTCTGATCGCAATTACAGACAAAAGCTGTCGGCATCTGCTCCGGCAGGGTGATGTCCTCGTAGGATACCCTTTCACTTTCACGATCGGAAATAATCCAGTCCTCACGCAGCTTTATTCCATGACTGATCAGTGACTTTTCATATCCCAGGAAACGATCCATGATACTCATGGTCGTATGAATGTTTCCAACAAAGGCAATGTCACGATGTCCTTTACGGAACAGATAATTCGTGATCTTATAGGTTCCGTAAAAGCTGTTGGAAATCACACTGTCCTCACAGATATCCATGTTATAAAAGTCCATAAATACCACCGGAACCTTCGTCTTTTCAAGACGTTCCAGATAGCTTTTCTTCATATTTCCAAGTACGATCACACCATCGACCTTATTTTCGCTAACCATTTTCGGAAGATTTTCATTCTCCTCATCCGACGGAGAAATCATTTCCAGTATCACAAAGCAGTTATTTTGAACCGCATTGGTACAGATCTCCTGATAAAGCTTCCAGTAAAAGGTTACCATACTGTATGAATAATAATCGGCAAGAATCACACCGACATTATAGCTGCGCTTCTCTCCTTCCCGCTCTCCGGCAGGCAGTACATAACCCATTTCCTCAGCCAGCTCCTTAATCCGTTGTCTGGTCTGTTCACTTACACCGCTTTTGCCGGATAAGGCCTTGGATACCGTCATGGTACTTACACCAAGCTTTTCCGCAATATCCTGCATTTTCACTGTCTTAGCCATAATACACCTCAAAAATCTATTGTAATTATCGATAATACCACTTCTGCGCTTCTTCACTGTCCTTTGGAACCTCCGGCATCATTTTCCGCAGCATCCATTCCATTGGGAAGGTCAGTCCGTAAATGCAAAGGCCAGGCAGAAAGAAAACCGCCCAGTTCATAAAATAAATTCCAAGTACCGCCACAGCCAGCCCCAGCATCAGTAACAAGGTAACCGGCAGATATTTAAACATCATAAGAAATGATGATTTGATCAAAGTCAGGTTGTTCATATAAAATCTGGATAATACCGGATAGAGATACATACAGATCCCCAGCACCAGAAATAACACAAATACAAGTCCGATAAACAGGCTGCTTCCAAGCCTTCCCTCCTGATCCCAGGCAAACTTCAATTCCACTGCAAGCATCAGGAATAAAAACAAAAAAAGTACATTGAATCCTATCGTCTGTCTGAAGTTTTTACGGAATGCACTAAAAAACTCCTTTGTCACATAACCGGATTTATACCGTACGCATTTCGCCATGGTATAATATGCCGCCGTTGTTGCTGTTCCCATGGTAACTAAGGGTATGGAACTGATCACCCACATAAGTCCGATGCAGATTACATCAAACATCAGATTCATAAATCTGCCAAACAGGCTGTCATTCTGAAACATGGAAACTCCTTTTTATATGGCGCCCATACCGTAAGGTACGGGCGCCCAATGTTCATCCAGTCATTCCATTACTTTCTTTACTTATAGAAAGAGTCAAGTGCATCCTGCACGTTCTGCTTATAAGTTTCCTGGAACTGGGCTGCGGTCATTTCACCATTTAACAGTGCGGACCAATCCCATTCAAGACCAAGTGCATTCCAAAGGTCGAATGCGCCTCTCTGTCCCATATATTCCATAACTGCGTAGTTCTCTTCTGTGATTGCACAGTCTTCCCACCAGGTCAGATCGCCGTCACGAAGATCGGTATCTCCATGATACCAGTTCTGCCAGTCATAGAATACGTTGTATACAAGCTCCGGATTATCAACACCTGCAGGAATCATCCATGCATTACCGGAGGATACGTTCTTGAACTTGTTGGTTGCTTCGTTTCCGGAGGGTCCGATCGGCCATGGGCACCATACAACATCGAAGTCAAGACCTGCATCGTTGTTTGCGGAAGAAATCCTGCTGCATCAATCCAGAAAGCGATGTTACCATCCAGGTAAGCGTTCTGGTTGGAATCGAAGTCATCGGAATTCCAGGGCTTTGCTACATGATCTACATTATACATATTGTAAATGAAGTCTAAGCATTCGGTAACCTCAGGAGAGGAAAGGTTTTCTTTGTCGCTTCCTGCGATTACGGTGCCATTACTCATGGTCAGGTTGTAAACAAGGAAGTCCCAACGGGAATCGTAACCATACATATCAATTACACCGTCACCGTCAGAGTCCCTGGTAAGTGCTACCATGTATTCTCTCCACTTATCCCAGGTCCACTCGCCTCTTTCGTATAATGCGTTCGGATCCTCAAGACCGGCTTCATCAAGAATCTGTTTATTATAAGCTAACATATAGGTATTTGCAAGTACCATTTCCGCACTGTTTGATTGGAACAGATACACACCATCTTCTTTACCGATATCTACCTGACTGAATACCATCTGATCATTGAACAGATCCTGGTCAGCAGGAAGAATTTCCTGAAGGTTGGTTGCATAGCCGTTTAATGCTGCGGGAATACCAAAGCTTAAGTCTACTTCATAAATATCGCAGTCCGGCTGTCCTGCCAGAATAGAGGTATTGATGGATTCCTGAATACCGGTCCAGGTTAAGTTTACGAACTCAATCTTTACGTTGTACTTATCTTCTACTTCCTTAACGATATCAAAGTGCTGCTGTGCAAGCTCTTCGTCTGCTACGCTCGGATCATCATGAATATCGGTGTTGGTGCTGTCATAGTAGTGATCATACCAGGTACCGATACGGATGGTTCTGGTTTCTCCTTCATTCACAACCGGTGCTGCATCATCAGATGCATCTGCGGTACCTTCTGCTGCATCTGTGCTTTCTGTTGTATCTGCTGTGGTATTGTCTGTGGTTGTCGTAGAACCGCCACATGCGGTTAAACATCCTGCCATCATTGCCACACTTAATCCAAGTGCAAGAAATTTCTTCATTTTCATTTACTTTTCTTCCTCCTAAAATCCTTATTCTGCGGACTGTCCTACTGCTACACTGTAAACTTCCCATGCGCCGGATGCTTCACACTGCATCGTCGTTCCCCATGTGGCTACATCGTCCCCACAGATTGCTGCGATCTGCTCATAAGTTACCTGACAGGTCTTTCCGTCGCATACAGCGGAATCGGATCCGCTTCCATCGTAGTTACCCTGGCCTACCCGGCTCCAGCCTACGGCTGCTTCATTCATGACTACCCAGAGTTCTCCATTCTCACTGGTGTAAGAAATGGTTACAACGGATCCGGGTACTAAGGCATCGATCATTTCCTGAGGCATGGTAAATCCTGCCTGGCTCCAGCCGTCTCCACTTGCTGCAGAATCCGGAACCTGTACCAGATTGTTAATCATCTTAAACTCGGATGCGGTTCCTACACGTACGCCATAAACTTCCCATGCTCCGGATGCTTCACACTGCATCGTCGTTCCCCATGTGGATACATCATCACCACAGATTGCTGCGATCTGCTCGTAAGTAATGTATGCCTTGCTTCCGTCACATACAGCTGCATCAGATCCGCTTCCATCATAGTTGCCCTGACCTACACGGCTCCAGCCTACGGCTGCTTCGTTCATAACAAGCCAGATTTCTCCGTTTTCACTGCTGTAGGTAACTTCTACGGCTGATCCGGGTACTAAGGCATCAATGATTTCCTGAGGCATGGTAAATCCTGCCTGGCTCCAACCGTCTCCGCTTACTGCAAAGTCAGGGAATTCTACTGCATTGGTTAATGCATAAGAAGGAGCTTTCTTACCAACCTTAACAGAATATACCTCCCATGCGCCGGATGCTTCACACTGCATCGTCGTTCCCCATGTGGATACATCATCGCTGCAAAGAGCTGCAATCTGTTCAAAGGTGATCTGTGCGGTGGTCTTGCTGTTGTTGATGTATGCAGAGTCCGATCCGCTTCCATCGGCATTGCCCTGACCTACTCTCATCCAGCCGGCTGCTGCTTCGTTCATAACAACCCACATATCTCCGTTTTCACTGCTGTAGGTGATTTCTACAACGGATCCCGGTACTAAGGCATCCAGAATTTCCTGAGGCATGGTGAATCCTGCCTGGCTCCAGCCGTCTCCGCTTACTGCAAAGCCTTCAAACTCTACGACATCGGTAAGTGCACAGAGGTTGGAACGATCGGATCCGGTATCTGCTGCAACATATTCTGCAGAAGTATCTGCTGCAAGAACATTTCCGGATGCATCCTTAAAGGTGATGTCTGCAACATACAGGTTTGCAGGGGTCGCACCCTTATCCTTACCGGTATCATTCTCCAGGGAAAGTACCAGATAGTTTCCTGCACCAAAGGTTTCTCCATCGGGAACGGTATAGGAAATAGTCTTCGGATTTGCGGTTTCAAGATAAACACTCCATGCGGTGTTGCTCTTGTTGTTCTTTTCACCGGTAAATCCGTAAATGTTACCTGCTGTGGAATAGAAGGTTCCATCGGGGTTCTCTGTTCCAACGGTCATCTCTACCGTCTTTAATTCGGATGCCTTATCGCCAAGAAGGGCATCTGCCTGAATACCAGCATAGATTGCTTTTCCGGAAGAGGTAATCTTTAATGCCTTTCCTCCATTGTAGTCTTCTACAGAAAATGTAGAATCTCCTGCTGCGGAGTTTACGGTTTTGTCATTTCCCACAAAGCCGAAGACTCCGTCTTCAAAGTCAATACTGACTTCTGAGGCAGCCTCTTCAGCAGGCTCCTCCTTAGCTGCATCCTCTGCAGCTGCAGTTTCCTCTGCCTCTGTTGCAGAAGTACTGTCTGTCTGTGTTACTTGCTTACCGCCACATGCCACAAGGCTTAATGCCATGGATGAGGCCAATAATAAAGCGGCAATTTTTTTTGCTTTCAACCTTTTCATCCTCCTTTTAGTTGAATTTTTCGCGCATGTTTATCCTACGATACCACTACGCTCTACTCCTTCTATAAAGTATTTTTGCAGCGCAACATAAATAATGATGACTGGAATCATAACAAGTACGACACCGGCGTCTAAGAACAATTCCTGAATCTTGGGATCGTAAATCTTCTCCACATTCGAAATCGTTGCCTGGATCGTCGAGATCTTCTTACTGATTACAATGTTATCGCTGATCAAAAATAACTTTGCATAAAAAGTATCATTGTACTGCCATACCATAGAGAAAATCGCTACAGTAATTACAGAGGGGATTGCATTTACCAGCATGATACGGAAATAGGTGTACCATGTACCTGCTCCATCCACAAATGCCGCTTCTTCGATTTCCTTCGGAAGCCCGCGGAAGAACTGGTTAAAGATGTAAATGTAAAGCCCGGAACGAAGGCCACAGCCGAACAATGTCAGAATATACATTGGTACGGGTGTCGATAAGAGGTTGGCAGCAGACCCCGTCGTTGCCTTTATGATTCCAAAGATATCAAATTTTGCAAAGGTCATGTACAGAGGAAGCATGATGGTATGTGTCGGAATAACAATCATAATGACAACACAGCCAAATAACAGCTTCTTGAACGGAAACTGATATCTTGCAAATCCATAACCGACCATGGAACAGACAAATACCTGTAACAGCATCAGGGTAAGGGAATAAAGTAAAGACGCTGTAACGGTCTTTCCGTAGGACATATACTTGATCGCCATTTTATATCGCTCTAAGGTAGGCTCCTGCGGAATGAGATAAACCATGGTGTTGTAATAATCGGAATCCGAGAAAAAGGAACTGCTGATAATTCCGATTACGGGTCCTAAAATCACGTAACAGATTCCAACAAGGATAACCGTCTTAAATACCGCAAGGATGAACTTCTTACTATTCGACGCCCAACGCTTGCGGTCATTGGCAAACCGGGTGTCGTTTTTCAGGTTTTCATACTGCTCTTTCAAGACTGACAATGATTGTTTTTTTACCTTATCCATTCTTTTTCTCCTTTCCTAGTTATAGTAGAACGTACGTTTTTGTATAAACCTGCACACGAGAATCAATATCAGGCAGGTTACTACCGTAGACACCAGACTCATTACCGAGCTCAATCCATAATTATTATCCGTAAATGCGGTCTTATATGCCAGATCTACGACATTGGACTCTGCAAAGCTGTCTACCACGGTATACACCACGTTCGTAATAATATGTGGAAGCACCATCGGGAAGGTTACCTTCCAGAAGGTTTCGTAGCCCGTTGCGCCTTCAATCTTCGCCACCTCGTACATGGAGCCCGGAATCGACTGCAGTGCCGCGATGAAGATAATAATCTGTACGCCGGATGCATTAATGATGTCGCTGATCCGGTTTACCGCACCGGAAATATATTCAATGACAATCACCGGCATTCCCAGATCTCCGAACATCTGGAAGTAATACTCAAGTCCTACCCCCGATCCGCTTACTGCTTCTGCCAGGTCTGCGCTGGCGTTGCTGATACCGCCGCTCATCATGGTTCTCGCAAGATCCATGGCATCCATAATTGCTCCGGAATTTAAAATTACCGGAAGGAAGAAGATCGCACGTACCAGGGTTCTTCCTTTAAATTTTTTATTTAACAGAATTGCCATGAACAAGCTGAAAAAGGTAATCAGCGGTACGTCAATCAGCATGTTTCCCACGGAGGTGGTGAGCACCTGCTTAAAAGTACCATGTACACGGAACGCATAAATAAAATTCTGCAGTCCGACAAACTTTAAGGTGTATCCACCACCGGGATTTACCGTAAGCTCCGATAAAGAAAACTGGATTGACATAAACAGGCTTCTTGCATAGAAGCAGATGAATCCAATGAGCCACGGCAGGATGAACAGGTAACCGTTAATGCTCCGCTTTGTGATGAGGGATAACTTTTTTCTTTTCTTATTCATTATTCCGCCCTCCTGTCACATAGCTTTTCGCCGGTATCTTAACGCCGTTCACACTGACTTCTTTGTTGCTCTTATTAATCGTAATCGTTACGCCGTTGCTGTAGGTTACGGCTCTTACCCCATCACCCAGGATCTGATGATCCACAATGGCTGCCCCACTCACAGGTGCCAGAGCCTCATTCACCTCGTTATAAATTGAAATGGCATCGTCCTTCCAGTTCTCGTAAGTAGTTGCATAGAACCGGTTCACAGCCGTGTTCTTCATTTCATTGGCATCCTTATAGGTGAACATGAAATGCGGACTTGCTCCTGTTTCCACCAGCTGAAGTACCATATCACTCCGGTCATAGGTATCGCTTAAGTTAATGGCACTGCCGGAATAATCAATATAGCCATGGATCAGCATCTCATAAAACGGAACCGTTTCATCCACAATATAATAGTCATTATCCGTAAGCGGTGCATTGATGATATCATCGGCATAAGCAAAGGAATAATCATTTCCGTTATTGACCATCAGCTTCTTACCGGTGCTTTCAAGATTCTTAAATTCTGCCTCTACGACATCCAGCGCCTGTTCCCGGTTGATGACGTTCGTTCTCTTCTTATCCGAATGAAGCTCATCTCCCAGGTCTCTTAAAGAAATTCCATCAATGTCAAATCTGTTGATCTTATTCGCAAACTTCTCTGCATAGCGGACCATAAACTTCGGAGAAACCAGATAAAAATGATTCTCTTCATAACCAAGTCCGGAAGTCTGCCGCAGGGTTGCCGGGTTGACCAGACCAAACTCTGCAACATAACCGCCGCCATAATAACGTGAGGTTTCATTGGTAGAAGAATATCGTTTGCTGATTGTCGTCACCTTCTGGATTGCAACATCTGCATAAAAGCTTCCGCCGTTTGCCGCTACCGCTGCGCTTAAATCCTCAAGTCCGGATTTTCCGCCAAGCTTTAAGGGTACCTTAACCTTATCCGGGACATCAGCATAATAGCCACCGTTCATCCAGCCCTGGAAGTTCATCACCTGGTTGCTGATGCCGTTTGCACTAAGGTCATTGGAAATTTCTTCGGCTTCATCAAAGGTGGTCATCGCATATAATCCATTGTATTTCGTACCAAGGAAGTGCTTATACATATCCACACCGCCTAATACATCATAATAAAACCTGATGTGATTCTCTTCTTTCTTCGCAGTCAGAACACCTTCACTGATCAGCCGTTCCCTGTAATAGTTGGCTGCTCCGGCATAGCTGCTATTCTCTTCGGTGAGTAAGGTATACTTCACGCAAAGATCGGAATCATAAAAGTTCTTTTCCACGATCGGAAGATCAGCTTCATTACCGGTTGTACCAAACATGGAAAGCTTATCATTACCACGCAGGGTAAATGTCGGATATATATAGTTATAATCGTTAATCTTACCGGATACCCCTGCAGACAGATAGCACAGTGATGCACCATCTTCTACGGTTGCAAAGATCCCACTCTTCTCACGGAAGATGCCAAACAGGGAAAGCTTTGCATTCCCTGTATTCTCCATAACGACATATTCCGCTGCTAACGGATCAATTCCGTAAATATACTCAGAATAATTTGCTGCAGTGGTCTTGCCGTTATTGAAATAAATGAGGGAGCCTGAGCCATTCGGCACCAACATGTAGCCGTCCTCATCGGTTCCTGCGCTTCCAAGGTAGCGCAGCATCTGGATACGGAAGATCGTACCTCCTCCGTTTTCCTCAACTCCCTTCATGGGAATGGATACTTCCACGCCATCCTCACTGAGTCTATACTCTAACGGAATCAGGAAGGAAATCGGCATGACACCCTCCACACCGGAGTTTTCCATTTCACGCATATAATCAGCTGTGGTAAAGCCCGCATTTTCAAAGTACTTATTCAGCTTACGGAGCTGCGATTTTCCTTTTACGGTGGATTCAAGCATTTCCATGTAGCCGTCTGCCACCGTACTTTCCACGAATTTCTTTCCTACGAACTTCGCTTCATCCGCAGGAAGCTTATCCATCACCTGCTGCAGAGTCTGTGCACTGATGTACTGCGGCACAATACCGGTCGCACTTGAAAGATCTCCGATGGTATAAAGAAAGCGGACTCCGTTATCTATTCTTTCTACGGAAAGCTGTTCCTTCGCCACGCAATAGCTGTAGGAATCGTAGGTTCCCTGTGTTCTTGAGGTATTAAAGTAATCCACAATCAACTGGGATTTCATATAATTCAGGTTCGTCTCATTGGCAATGCTGTCTTCTTCGGCATTTACGGGATTGGAATAAACTGTTTCCCCGTTACGCTTGTCATAGAAAGCAACTTCACCGTCCGTTTCATTGATGTACAGCTTCAGATTATTATTCTCGGCAGCCAGTACCATGCCATCCACATCACTGCTGCTTTCCCTGATGGGAGCAAACTCACTGCCCTCTTCATAATCATAGGAACTGATATAATCCCTGTACTTGTTATAAGAATAAAAATGTACAAAGAAGTAAACCACCCAGATCACAACGATAAGAAGGATGAGACTTAAAATGCCGTATAATAATTTTTTACTTTTCTGCATGTTCTCCCCCTCCTAGACTCTGTATATCAGTTCCTGATAGATGCTGTAGAAGAAGTTGTACACCTGGCTGATCAGATCTGTAAACAACAGCACCACGAAAATGATAATAAACATTGCAATAAACGTCAGGAAAATGGTAATCAGCGTTTTGCCCAGTGTGTAATTATGTACCTGCATGATTCCGATCAGAATCATGAATAATCCATAGGCAATGCCGATTCCAAGAATCATAAAGTAAAATGCTTCTTCATTCTGTGCCACAGCCTGGCTGACTATGGTTGCCAGATTGTAACCAAAAATCAGAGGGAGCATGGCGTAACCAACCGCTATGGAAATATCCTTAAGCCGCCCCTCTCCTTCCATCAGACAGGTGATGGACCAGTTGGAAATACAGCCTGCAAATAAAAAGTCAAGGCTAAAATGAAAGAACTTTGAAAATTTTATACAGGTTGAAAATTAGACATCAAAACAAGACCACCACACC
>QWCN01006760.1_pt1 | contig 10366 bp, 15 predicted proteins | sample 1972711 | NCBI WGS metagenome assembly QWCN01 (sample SAMN09866707, study PRJNA288562) | Human gut metagenome isolate term1_stool, whole genome shotgun sequencing... | isolation source: gut | host: Homo sapiens | place: USA: California | reverse complement strand
AAGAGGTGATGAAGAAGTGTATGAATAAGTGGTAGTGTATTGCTGGTGTGATTGCTCATGAACTGTCCCACAGTATCGCTCGACACTCGATTGAGACGAGTGTTCACTGGAGTGTGTTGTTGTCCTATCTCACCATCCTTTTTCTTGGTGACGTGTTCATCACACCTATCGTTGCGAATATGGTTGAGAAGAAACTGAGGTGAGTGACTGATAGTGGATTGATTGTTAGTCGTAAGTGTGAATCGGAGGCTGATTTCATGGCATTGTATTTATTGAAACGCGCTGGATATGACATTCATGAGTTTGGCAGGACGCTGATCATGCTACAAAAGGAAGATATACCCCTCTCCACATTCAAGTTACTCACACTGTTCGATGATCATCCGACCCTTCCAGATCGTGAACGAAGCGTCTACGGGTCCATTGGCATTGTTGAGAGGGACTTTGAGTCAAAGTATTGTGTGGAGACTAAAAGTGCGTCTGAGAGAATGTCAAAGATCGTTTCCAGAGGAATGGATTATGTGTGGGCCGTGTTTAACTTGTTTGCATGGAGTGTTTGTTGTGACATTCTTTTCTAGTTGTGATCTATGTGAAGTGGTTTATCCGGAGCGCCTTCAAATGGTGCCTAAATCGTTGGAGAATGCGAAGAACAGAGTATGCGTTCAGTGGTTTGCTTGATAATCAACAATAGTGATTCAAGGAATGGAAAAGGGCAGTCCTTTCGTTATTAGGGTCAATTGTAGTAACTACGTTAAGCAGCTAATTACCAAATGCAGATCGCTTTCATGGATATACCATCCATCTCATAATTCCTGATTCAACTCCTTTCCTGGTATTTGAGTGAGATCATTGATGATATACACTCAAGATGGAATATAGAGAAAGCATGGTGCAGAATAACAATGAACTGAAGGATTGAAGTGAATTGACTCTGAGTTGAGTGGTTTTCTGTTTTGCTCTAATGAATTCTCTCTTCAGGTAATTGTTAACGAGAAATCAGTGTTGGGGCCCCCGTTTTCTTCACTGTCCAGTTTGGTCGATAACTGAGAGTCTCTTTTTCATTACGGGTTGCATCAAATGCGTTGGGTCGAGTTCTATATGTATTGTCGTGTGTATTGTATAGCACTCATAATAATCAATCAAGTAGTGGTTTGACTCTTTTCTCTTCCTGATGCATAGCGCGTTTTGTGCACCCTCTTTTACTTCTTGCGGAGTATACCATTCCACTGTTTCTTCATCCGTAGACATCTATGTGAAGGTGATGAACCTGTTTAGGTCGCAAGAATGGGCGGAAGAGCACTCCCATCTTATTTGTTCCAAGAGAGAGTTGTTCAGGACTCTCATTCCTAAGCCCGCTTTTGTCGTTGGTACTCTCGTTGTCTCCTCTTCATCATAGAATGGGAAAAGGAAAAGCAGATCAAGAAGGTCGTTGCCTCTTACGTTCCCTCTTTCATCTTCTTATTATGCTTTTCCGTATTCTTCTATACTTGGAGTGCTACATCCGTTCCGATCACCCATCGTCGAGCCTATATTGTAATCCATTCTCCTTTGTTTCATCGTAGCCCATCTCCTACGAGACGGACCTGTCATTTCGGGATGAAGTCGTGAAGGAGGAATACAAGGACGGACAGTATGCAATTACCATTCTCGACAAGCCAGTTATAACAAACACGAGGAATCCTGGCTATCGCATGGTTAGCCGCGTGGCGGACGATATGAAACGGGCTGGTCAATACTTCGACCCATCAGCCAGGGAATACCTTAACCACATGGAAGTGTTCGTTGTGGACACCCCGATGGTGAACGCGTTCTCTTCCATTGGCGGAGTCATCGTCGTCTTCTCAGGCCTCGTCGATTACTACAAGCAGTTGGAAGCTGCGGGAAAGATCACTAGTGCGGAGAATGTAATCACAAGGGTGAAGTGTAATGAATAGAGCGTTGCGGGAGTCATAGCCCACGAAATGGCTCACAGCATCGCGCGGCATTCAGTTGAGCGATGCTTCGACTGGAGTACGATTCTAACCACTTATGCCATTGATCAGATGAATGATTTCTTCTTTCTCCCGCTGATCGCAATAGTGGTTGACAGGAAGATACAGTGAGCGAACAGGTGAGGAGTCATGGCTAGGCGGAGTAGAGAGGCGGAGGCTGACTTCATGGCGCTGTATCTCCTCAAACGCGCGGGGTATGATACCAGCGAGTTTGGAAGAAGTCTGAGACTGCTGGGAGACGAACCCAATGATCCTATGCAATATTTCCGTGCATTGTTCAGAGATCATCCCAGAACCGTGGATCGAGAGAATTCGATGAACAGATCCGTGCCAAAGGTGGACGAGGACTTTGAGGAGTTGTACTGCGTGGAAGAAAAGAGCTGGTATCAGCGTTTGAAGCGAAGGATAGACAAGAAAATGGACGCTGTGTGGGAGATATTCAGCTAGTGTGTATAGTAGTGTAATTTTGTTGCTTTGCTTTCATTATGGTGTGTTCTTGTTTCAACAAGCGTCATCGCAAAATCGTCACGATTTCCGACATCCCTTTCAACGCGCAATTATCGGATAAGCACTAACGGTATCCTGAATCAGGCTGCATTCTGGAAACATGAAAAGGGGTAGTTGTCCAGATCTGGATGATTTGATGGAGGAGGACTCTCAATCGAAGGATTCTTGGCTCTCTGCATTCAATAAAGTCGTTCGTGACGGTAATGTTCCCAGCAACACCGTTTCGCTGGGCGAGTATCATTCAAAGCCCGGTTTGGATAGTGTTTTCGGGACACAATCTTCCGGACGAAATGATGCTACCTACATTACTGCGAACACGGGGAGATCGATCATGTGTAATAATCACGACATTCTGTCTTTGAGTCGCGATGATGTGATGGCCATGTCTCTGAGTGACGCGCACGAGACTCTTTTCCAACTGCGAGTCGAAGGGTATATGATGAAAAAGGGATTCAAGCGTTTACGCTTGTGGAAGAATCGCTTCTTTATCCTATCCGGAAAAATCCTATCCTACTGGGAGGTATCGGATTTCGTGACGGATGACGCTTAGGCAAGCAACCATAACAAAATGAGGCACCAGGCGGAAATCACGGCGGATTGTCGCATCTCCCTGGAAAACATATCGAACCGGCCGTTTTCCTTTTCTGTTCTCCCGAGCAAAGCGGATCGTTTGTACATTCTCGACGCCGGGTCACAGGAGGAGCGGGTTGCTGCCTTTTCGTTATATTACTGTGTAGAATATGTGGATCCAGTGTATCCAGGTGTGCAAATTCCTGGTCCAGCGAATCAATAGTCGTCCCACCTTGCGCGGCATTGGAAGCGTCTACGATCACTTTTCTCTGGGGAAGGTGCTTGGAAAAGGCCGGTACGGCGTTGTTCGTCTTGCGGAGTGCAATGTGCGTTTCACGCTATTCCGTTACGAGTAGACAAACCTGAAGAGCTATGCGGTGAAGATCATCAACAAGAAGAAGGTCGATCGCGACATCTTGACTCACGAGCTGTTGGTTCTTCGTGCTATCAAGGTTGTGCTTCTAGATGGATTTGAGGGTGTAGCAGCGTGTTTACAACGAGCACATTGTGACGATCAACGAGATTTACGAAGACGACTTCCTCATTCACATCGTGATGGAGTATTTGGGCGGCGGCGATTTGTATGAGCGGATCAACAACAACGGAGCCTATTCGGGTATGCCAGTGAAATGGCGCCTAATGAACAGAGCATGAAGCTGCTCGCGTGATTCGCCACATGGCCCGCGCACTACAAGCACTGCACGAGAAGAACATTCTCCATCTCGACGTGAAGCCGGAAAACGTCATCTATTTGACGAAGGATCCTCAGTCGGACATGAAACTGGCCGATTTTGGTTGCTGTCTGGTGACGGATATGATGGACATGGACAAGGAAATCGTCGGCACGGCTGGCTACATCGCTCCTGAAGTATTGATCGTAATGATGCGCATTCGGGGGATTATGTGCAGAGTTGCGCCTATTCGCCGCAGTGTGACGTCTACGCACTGGGCATCCTGATGTACGTGCTGCTTGTCGGCTATCCGCCGTACAAGGGAAACGACACCCATTCCATTCTGGACTTCACAGTGTAGTTGCCAGAAATCGGGGTGATTTGTAGCCGGGGCGAGATCGACTTTTCTTCGGAAGGGTGGAGCGCCGTCTCTCCCGCGGCGGTGGATCTGGTGAAGCAGATGGTGGACAAGGACCCGGCGAAGCGTCCGACGGTAGAGGAGGTGCTGAAGAAGGAGTGGGTGAAGAATCCTCCGGTGATTGTGGGAGTGGAGAGGGATGATGAGGCGTAGCATCATTCCGTGGTGACGCGCGTGATGCAACCACAGATGAGCTTCCCGTCGACTCTGCCCGGAAGTCGGCTATTCCGTGGCGTGTTTGGCGAGTGGGTGAGGAGTAGATCCGAATGAGTGGAACACACCGCAGAAGGAGGAGTCGAGTGATGACATGAGTGACATGGGCGAGGCGCGAGAGGAACCTCGCGTGTACGAAGAGAAGGCAAAGGAGTATCGTTTTCCCAGTTTTGACAGGATGGATGAGTTTGCACGATCTATGCCCTTTGGAATGCGCGATGAGTAGTGTGTTTTACTGTGGCGTTGCTACTCCTGTTTGTTGATCCGACCCGAAGGAGTGCTTGTCAAACTGCGGGAAGACAGCTATTCCATGGACCAGTACGTCGAACTCTCTACGATCGGATCCGGGGCGTCTTCCGTTGTGAAACTGGCGAAGCGGAAGCAGGATGGTAATGGAGCCTCTTCGGCTGCAAAGTAGGATGCTACGTCGTTCTCAAGGTGTACCACCTTCCGATTTCGCAGTACTCGTACGAGGAAAAGGAGCGGCTGGAGAAGGAAGTCAGTTTTGTTTCTCCCCTTCCCCTTAGAATGCAATCCTGTCCTCTCTATCCCATCCCAACATTATCAAGTATATCGATTCATTCGTCCACGAAGGACATCGCGTTCTTGTGATGGAGTACGCAAATGCTCTGTCTCTGCGTAACGTAATGTTGCACTGTATGGATGATGCACAGTACATTGACTATCTGAAGGATACAGACAGGGTTATTGCCATTACGCTTCTTCTCTCCTGGATAAACGCGATTCTGGATGGATTGCAGTATATCCACGACTTGTATGCATTCTGCGTTGGATTCACAGCAGACACATCATTCATCGTGATTTGAAGCCGGAGAACATTCTGCTGTCTTCGAGCGATCAGGAGCCCTTGTCGAAGGAGCAGCTGCGAAGAGTGTACTCCCCAACGCAAGTGATGAAGCTGAAGGTGAAGATCGCAGACTTCGGCATTGCGCGCGAGACGACGGGTGTATCTCTACCCTCAAATGCGAACGTAGGAATTCGCAGTGACCCAAGTCGGCACTCCCTTCTACATCGCTCCGGAGATCTGCGGGAACAGAGTGTATACGAACAAAGTGGATATGTGGTCCCTCGGTTGCAGTGCTGGACAGTGTATCCCCTTTCCCTTAGTCCTATTCGAGTTAATCGCGAAGCATCCTCCTTTTCATGGCTCCAGCATTGGTGGTCTGTTCCACTCCATCATTTACACTCCCGTACGCCTGGTTTACTGCTGTTCCATAGACCCCTCCTCTTCCCTCCTCTTGCCCTTCACCCTTTGTCCGCATCGTTCAGAGTTTGCTCCGTGTACACCAGAGCTGGGGAGGTGACCGTTAGAAAGACCCGGCTCAGCGTCCCTCTGCTAGAGAGCTGAAGGCCACGCTGCAAGCACTCTTCCAAGCCACTTCGCCTCCTCCGTTCATTCGCGTCTCGGGGAGGAGGTACTCCGTCGCTGCACTCTCTCCTCGCAGTCCGACGCTGTCGTTGTCGGACGACGAGTCCGTGTCTTCGGCAAGGAGCTCTGTGAGCGGCACGGGAAGCTTGCGATGTCGCAAGTACACTCCCTCGCCCTCTCCTCACCCACTTGGTGACTCTTCGGATTCTGACCAGTCTGGGGAGTTGTATTCTCTTTTGTAAGATGTGCTGTTTGTTGCTCATTTCGATCATCATTGCGCTCCTGAAGAAATGTTGGTTGCATTTGTGTGTGCGATTGTGGTTCAGTGAAATGGAGTAAACGATGCCCAGTTTCAGGTTAACGGAATGATTACACTTTCTTTATGGAAGGTCCAAACACTTCAATGATACTTGGAATTGATTTGGGGACCACCAATTCTGTTGCTGCAATATTCAGAAACGGGAGAGTGGAGATGCTCGTGGACAAGAATGGAAGTTGCATTACTCCCTCTTATGTGTACTTCCCGAGGAGTGGAAACCCGCCCTATATCTGCGGATTCGTTGCAAAGGACAGGGTGTTTATGTGTCCCAAAGAAGTCGCTCATAGTGTAAATCGATTGATTGGTGCAAAGTATAGCGATCCTATTGTGAATACCATGCAAAAAACGGTTGCTTATTCCATTGTCGATGATGGCAAAAACAGGCCCATGGTTGCCTTCCAGCAAAATGGAGAAGAGAAAAGATTGTATCCTGAGCAGATATCCGCCTACATTTTGGAGTATCTCAAGAGGCTAGCTCAGTCCTTTACTGGCTTTGACATCAAGGATGTGGTCATCACTGTACCGGCAGGGTATAACCAAATCCAGCGTCAGATTGTTCGGGATGCTGCCGCCATTGCTGGTTTGAATGCAATCGATGTTATTCCATCACCGGTTGCTGCTGCATACGCTTACGCCGATGTGATGAATATTGGAAATGCGACTGTGAAGGATGAGAAGATTGTGCTGATCTACGATTTGGGTGGTGGCTCTTTTGATGTGACGATTATGAAGATCAACAGAATGGAATTCACAGAGTTGGCACTGGGAGGTGATCCTCTGTTGGGAGGAAGCGACTTTGACAGACTGATTCGAGATGACTTGATTCGGACGTATAATGAGGAGGCAGAGGAGGAGTATGGGGAGTTAAGCAGGCGAGACGTTGACAAGTTGTTGAAGAAGTGCGAGGATGCGAAGATTGATTTGAGGGTTCTCAAGGACACGGAGATCATAATCAATGATGATATTGATTGGACGTATCGTCCGTCTCGCGGTCATATGAGTGATTTGATTGGCGGTAAGATCGATGAGTCCATCCGTTTGTGTGACGAGGCAATCGCCAGAGCGGGTTTGACTGTGAATGACATCGATGAGATTGTGTTGGTAGGTGGTTCGACACGGTTGTGCATCGTGGAAGAGAAGCTGAAGAGGCACTTCCCTCAGCTGGTAATCAGTCAGCTTGTAAATCCCGACGAGTGTGTGGCAGCGGGTGCTGCGAAGTATGCCTATGCCCTTTCCAACGGCATTGGTGTTCCTGTTGTGCCGAATCATCCTGATGAGATGCCTCGTACAGTGATGGTGAAGTCGATTTGTCCGTCCAACATTGGCATTCAGGGAAGTGAAGGAGAGATGATCGTGTTGATCCATGCGGGCGACGAGCTGCCGTGCAGGAAGACGCAGACTGTGAGCAACACCGTGGACAATGTGGATAGGATTCCGATTCGCGTGTATCAGGGTAATGACCCGATGTGTGCAAACAACACGAAGTTGAAGCAAGTGGTTCTGACCATCAACCATCCTGGGAAAGCGGGAGAGAATGTGTTTGAGTTCTCCTGTTCAATGGACCAAATGGGCAACCTGACTCTGGGTGTGAAGGATGCGAATCGGAATGGTCCAGAGAAGGAGATTCGCAACTTCCAGGCGACGTGGACAGCGGAGGAGATTCAGGGCATGCAGCAGCAACTGCAGAAGGATACGGCAGAGCTGGAAGCATACGGTGCTATGATGGACGAACACAGTAGACTCGAGATGGAAGGGAATGAGATGCTCAAATCTATTCCAGAAGAATGGAGAGAAGAGTTTGACGCTGCATTCAGGGAGTTTCAGAAGATAAGGAGTGCAGAAGGCAATGCCGCTTTTAAGAATACGCTCAACACGTTCAGAGCGTTTATGTAGTATTGCTCAATTGTTTGTTACTCATTTGCAAGAAACACGAAAGTGCAAGAACGAACTGAGAACAGGGGAAACACCTGATTGTGACTGGACAAGGCTATTGTTACATATCACTCTACATAGTTTCTTCTTCCCGAATGCCCTTCTTGAAAGAGAGACCACACGCAACGCGGGCAAGTCTAATGGGAATTCACAGCTCTGCTTTGCTACTCTCAAGAGTGATGTGGCGAGGATTACAGAAAGACTGGCTGTCCTCCTCTTCGGTAGTCAGCGACACGAGTTTGACCAAGTCTGCGTGTCAGTTCACTTCCTTTCATTCACTTCGCATGATCAGTTCGGTTGATTCGTCCGTTTCTATGAACTGGAAAGCATTCTTACCAAGCCGGATGGAAGCCAGTTCGGGCAAGTCTATCTCATCATTCTCCCATCAGGCGAGAACTCTCAAACACAGCACGACAACAGTCATGGAATGCTTCCCTCCCAAACCAGAGCGATTTCAACTTCCCTAAGTCTATCCATGACTCTCATGTCATCAAATGCACCCTTCAATTCCAACGAAGCATAAAGAAAGCAGCCATCTCCCATTTCGATCTCTTCCAACTGTTCATTGTTCGCAATCTCGCACACAGAACAATACCGGAAGGAATCGCACCCAATTCTCACTTCCCTCACTCTCTCACAATCCTTCAAAGAGAAGCCATTCTCCGGGAAACACAACGCGTAGTAGTCTCCGGCGAAACACCGTTCTCCCACGAGCACCCTTTCCAGCTTCGGCAGTCCAATCAGCTTGATAGTGGAGACAAAGGCGAAACTGAAAGAGCCCACTTCAAAACGCTGGAGGTTCTTGAATCGAGTCAAGTCAACACGGGTGACGGACTTGTTATTGCAGGCATTTGTATCCACGACAATGGATGCAATGGACACATACAGTGCATGCAACTCTCCTTTGTTGTGCACATTCACATCGCATCGCGTGACATGCGGGTTGAGGAGTGACGCCAGTCTTCCAACATCTGTCCGTCACGCAATCGCAAAGAAGCTACTCTCACATTGTATGAATCGTCTCATCCGGAATGCGCCCGCGGGAAGAGAAATTGTGGTGAGAGATGGCATATCTGAGCACTGATGCAAGGAGGAGGGAATACCTTCGAGAAAGATGCGCGTGAAAAAGAGAAACGAATTACTGCCTTCTTCTGTAGTGAGTGTAGTGAGTTTCGGTAATCCTGCCAATCAGTAAAACGGAGAAGAAGCACTTCGCATGATCAGCGTGGTCGTTTCGTATATCAGCCCGTCACCCGTAAACGCATTCTCTTCCACTTGCAGTACTTCCAGCTCGTCCAAGTCTATTCGGTCATTCCTCCTCCAAACACCAACTCTCAAGTACAGCCGTTCGACAATAGCGAAACGCTCCTGCGCAAAGAGCAATCCTCTTCACCTTCGGCAAGTCTATTCATCAGAGCCGCATGACTGCAAAACTCTTGAGGGTCAAGGAAGAATAGGAGAAGACGCTGCAATCTTCACGCGCCTTTCCCACTTTGATCACTTCCAGCAACGGGTTATTCACAATCTCACACACACCATAATCCGAGAAGGAATGATCTCCGAAGGCAATCTCCCGAACACACGGGCAGTCCGTCAGATAGAAGCAACGATGCGAGTAGGAATCCACGTCGCTTCTGGCAGCAAAGCACTTCTTCCCGATGCAGACCCTCTGCAGAACCGCCATTCCAACCAGTGTCACCACGCTTGTGCTGTTGAAACAGTCATCACCCACAAGAAGGGTCTTCAAGCCCGTCATGAGGGACAAATCCAGCACGGTCCATTCCTTCCCATTGCAAAGATGGCTTGAAACGACGAGCTCTTCGATGTGATTGTGAAGGAGTGGGTGGTCATTCGTTATCACCACTCGTTTCTCCATGTGTTCATCACTCACCCACTCTCCATCATACACCACATTTCCATTGCAGTCATACTGAACACCTCTTCCCCATCGCTTTCCATCACACCATCCTCCTTTATACTCCACCTTCTGAATGGCAGGGAAGAACCGAGTGCCATAACACACATTCGCATTTCCAATTCGGAATCCTTCATACACCAGTCTGTTCTCACGATCATATAACACGCCCCAACCAAATGGTTCATTGTGAAGTACTTCTCCTTCCCATCTCCCTCCACCATCACCCATATCCACTACTTGATCGTGCCCAACACTTCTCAGATCCTCATCGTTCACTCTCAACAACTGATGCGAATGAAGACTTGCTTCAATCAGTTGCTCCCCACTCAACTGCATGATAGTCGATTCTTTCACATTTTCCATATAACTGATGTCACATCTCAAGCCATTCGGTTCCTGCCTCAGTGAAGCATAAACAACCGGAAACAGAGAGGAAT
>QWCN01006758.1_pt1 | contig 10374 bp, 8 predicted proteins | sample 1972711 | NCBI WGS metagenome assembly QWCN01 (sample SAMN09866707, study PRJNA288562) | Human gut metagenome isolate term1_stool, whole genome shotgun sequencing... | isolation source: gut | host: Homo sapiens | place: USA: California | reverse complement strand
TCCAGAAGTCCAAGACTCTTAATATTCAGGTAGGTCGGAATCAGGGGTGCTGAGAATATCATAACAAAAATAAACAATGCTGTGAAGAACTTTCTTCCCACAAAATCCTTAACAGACAGCGGATAAGCCGCCAGTATGGTCATAACAATATTTACACAGGTTCCTACCAGTGTATAAACAATGGAATTCCGATAGCCCGTAATCAGACTTTTATTTTCAAAAATCTGTTTATAAGCATCTATATTAAAGCCCTTCGGCCAGAAGGAAACCTGACCTCTGATAACTGCACTCGGAGTAGATAAGGAAGAGGCAATCACATTTAAAATCGGCAGAGCAATCACCAAAAAACAAAGAAGCAAAAATACTGTATTAACTATGTAAAACGCCCGGTTGCTGGCACTTGTTACTTTCCTTTTCATTCTGTATACCTCCTAAAAAAGACTGGTTTCAGAAACTTTATCTGAAATTTTATTTACAATCACCAGAAGAATCAGAGATACCAGTGACTGGAAGATACCAATAGCAGTAGAATAACTGTACTGCATGGAATTCAGACCGATTCTGTAAACGTAGGTAGAGATAATGTCCGAGGTTGCCATATTCAAATCGTTTTGCAAAAGCAATACTTTTTCATAACCGATGGTAAGAATATGTCCGCAGGACATAATCAACAGAATGACTGCTGTCGGCAGAATACTGGGAATATCAATGTAGCGAATCCGCTGCCAGATACTGGCTCCATCCACCGTAGCCGCTTCATGCAGCTCCTGGTCCACCGCTGCCAGCGCTGAAATGTAGATAACTGCATTGTAACCTGTTTTCTGCCATACATCCGAAAATACATACAGCGTCTTAAAGAGCTTGGGTTCTCCCATAAAATGAATGGCCTGCCCGCCCAAGACCTGAATCAGATGATTGACAGGGCCTGTCAGGGACAAAATCTGGGTTAAAATTCCCACAACCAGTACCGTTGAAATAAAATAGGGCATATAAGTCACCATCTGGACTGTCTTTCCAAACCACCTTACCCTGACATAATTCAGGGCAATCGCCAGCAAAATCGGTGGAAAAACACCTATAATAATTCCATAGGCAGATAAGCCCAGTGTGTTAATCATCAATCTGGAAAACTGCGGTGATGCAAAAAACATTTTAAAATACTTCAAACCCGCAAAAGGGCTATGCCAGATGCCATCCCGGAAGTTATAATCCCTGAATGCTATCTGCGAACCGATTATCGGCATATACTTAAAAACCACCAGATAAATCAGGGGCAACAGAATAATCAGATATAGCTGCCAATGTCTTTTAATTGTTCTTAATTTGTTTTTTCTGTGCTGTCTTCTCTGCTGCACCTTTTTTTCCGCTTCCAACATGGCTTGGATGCTCCTTTCTTTTCTCACGCAAGGAAGGAGGAGCTGTCTGCGCAGTTCCTCTTTCCTTCCACTACTTTTATTTTTTGTTTCTCTTATTTTGCAAAAGCTGATTCATCATAAGCCTTCTGAAGCAGCTCCAGATATCTCGCCAGTCCCACATTGTCCAATGCCTTTAAATAGCTGTCCCATTCGGAATCAATATTCTTTGCACCAGTGATGAACTGAACCATATATTCTTTCTGGGTATCCATGACATTTGTCTTAATCAAAGACATTTCACTGGAATCTGCCTGGCTCATATAGAGGTCCGGCATTACAGAGTCCAAAGACTGCTGTACCTTCTGGTGCTCCAGGGATGCCTTATACATAACAACCTGTCGTCCGTTTAAGGGCTTTACATCCTCTGCATAGGGATTTGGATTGGTTGCTTCTGCTGCCAGAAATTCAGGAGTACGAACCAGTGCAACTAACTGTCCAAGACTCTGATTTGTTGTATCTGCATTTGTTCTCTTATAAAGTGCCTTTGTTTCGCCGTCCAGACCAAGCTCTGTCGTACCTGCATCCAGCAGTTCATAGTGAACTCCCTCTATACCAAGAGAAGAACGATAGGTCTGGGTAGAAATGTAGTCCAACAGCCGGAAAGCTGCTTCCGGATTCGTGCAGGAGCTGGAAATAAAGGTCATTCCACTCTGGAACATAACATAAGGATTCCAGGATGCCACACACTGTCCATCAGGTCCTGCCAATGGAGCCAAAGACTGATACTGCTCCCACTTTTTAGAGTATGGCTCTGTTGAAAGGTCGCAGGCATATCCGGGACGCTGTGCCAGGAAAGCACCAATCACACACTCATCACCAGCTTCATTTACATTAACCTGATTATTCTTATCCTGTGTAAAGGATTCCGGATTTAACAGACCTTCTGCATAAAGCTGATTCAGATACTTCAATCCCTCTTTATATCCTTCCTGTGCCGGCGCGAATGTAACCTTGCCATTATCCACATACAGCTTGTTTGTTTCGGAAGTCAACTGGAAAGGATTCATCAGAAATCCGTCAAGCTGTGTACCTGCACCGGAGGTAACAGTAGAAAGAGGAATTTCATCATTCGGGTCACCGTTTCCGTTTGCATCCTTTTCTTTAAAGGCTTTCATTACCTCATAAAACTCTTCTGTAGTGGTCGGCATATCCAGTCCCAGATTATCCAGCCACTGGGTATTAATCCAAAGCTTCATATTATACTGTACATGCAAAGAGCCATCGATATTTGGCAGAGAATAAATATTTCCGTCCGGGGTAGTGATATATTCCTTCAATCCATCAATTTCCTCAAATGCCTGCTTATATCCTACAGATACCGTATCCAGATAATCATTGAGGGAAAGCACCAGCCCCTGCTCGCCAAGTGCCTGCTCTGTTGCCTTATCATAACGGTTTCCTGAGCTGACACCGGTTAAAATGATATCCGGCATTTCTCCGGAAGCAAACATAGTACTCAGCTTCTCCTGCACATTATCAGAGGATGCGCAGGTCTGCCATTCCAGATGGATACCGGTTGCCTCCTCCAGTTCCTTTACCTGAGCATTATCCTCCCAGGAGCCTTCTGTATTGGCAGGCGCGAATACCGTTAAAGTAATCGGTTCCTTTACAATAGGAAGCATTCCCGGTTCATTAAACATGGAATTCTCTGTACCTTCAGCAGAAGACCCTTCTATTGTTGCAGTAGTGGCACTTGCCGCTGCACTGCTGCTTCCTTCCTTCGCATTGTCGGCTCCACAGCCTCCCAATACGCCTGCTGTCATGATACAGCTCATGAGCAGGGCCAACATCTTTTTCTTTTTCATTTTTTACCCTCACCTTCTATGTATTCCAACGAGCCGTTTTGGTTCGTCCTGGTGATTCAAAGCTTAACTTTTTTTCTGTTTCTTCACAACTTGAAATCCCTCTGATACCGTACAATTCCTCTGGATTATTACCGTACAATTTCCATTTTCCCGTACAAATCCTTCTTTTTGCCCCGTATTTATACCTATTTCTGCGCACGTTCTCTGCGCATATTTTCAATCTTACTCCTTCCATGCAGAGGGTGCCACACCATATGCCCTTTTAAATGCCCTTCTGAAGGTTGCCGAACTGCTGTAGCCTACCATTTCCGATATCTTTTCCAAATCAAAATTTCCCTGTGCAATCAGCCTTTTTGCTTTTTCCAGACGAACTCCCTCCAGATAACTGCCAAAGGTTTTTCCCATTGTTTCCTTAAAGAAAAGAGAAAAATAACTTTCCGACAAGCCAAAGGCTGCTGCCGCCATCCCAACACCGAGCTGCGCATCTGTATAATTGTTTTCTATGTATTCCTTTAACCGCAGATAGTAGGTTTCATTTTTCCGGCTCCGCAGGACATCCATCCGCTCACTTAATTCCATGAACCGGTTTTTCAAAACAGGCAGTGCCGCTTCAAGGGTTTCCGCTTTTTCTATTTCTTCAATGAGTTCTGTAATGTTGTCGTTCTCTGCAAGACTGTTATACAGCCCAATCAGCGTCGCTGTGATATTGGAAACCACCATTTTCTCAATCACTCTGGATAAATGCACTTTTTCCAGATTTTCTTCCCGGATTCTTTCAAAAACAGTATTCACCGTGTCGGAATTACCTCCCCTGACGCTGTTGACAAGCTTCTCCTCTGCCTCTGCCGGATACCATGGCATATTCAGCTTCAACAATTCCTTGCTGTACTCTACACAGCCTTCCTTCTGTTCTCTTTCCGCCTTGTCTGCACAATAACATGCCTGACTGAAGGAATAGGGAATTTCCTGCTTCTCTGTATAGGCACTTCCAATTCCCATATAAATACCGGTAAGATTGCGCTCCCTTATTTCCCTTTGTAACAAAGCGCTTCCCTCCAGCATCTGCTCCCCTTCCGGAATACTTTCACAGGCAGCCAGAACTGCAATTCTTTCTTCCGTAAGAATATGCCATCCTACAATGACCTCTCCTTTTATTTCCTCCAGCATCCGAAGAACCTTTTCTCTCTCCTTTTTCACCAGAAGTACTACACAGTAATTTGCCGCCGCTGTCAAATCCACGCCAGCATGCTCTGATTCCTCCAGAATTTCCTGCTCTGAGTGAAACTCTCCTCCCAAAAGCAACGTCAGGAAATTTTCCTGTAAAATCCCCTTCATTACCCTGTGATTATCCAACAGGGCATTTACCCCCTTCTCCAGATAGTCATATTCAGAGGCAGCCTCCTGGGAAACGCCTTGCCCATCGGCTTCTGTTGCAAACATTCTCTGCATATTCTCCACCAGATTCCGAATCGGCATACTGTATTTATAGGCAAACCGGCACCCAAGTGCTATTTCAAATAAAAAGCTGATAAGTAACAGCACGAATGCAATTCCTCTGGTCTGAGCAAAATTCATCATTCCAATTTCCGATGGCAGTGATACCGCAAAAATCAGTTTCCCATCCTCAGACTGCTGACAGGCTACCATTCTTTCTCTTCCATCTTTCTTTATAATTTCACAGCTTCCTATCTCCGGAAGCTCATCCCAGTCCAGTTCTCCGGCCGTCACGGCATCCTCTTCCATACCTTCCGTAAAAATTTCCGCCAGTCCGGTACCATCTTCTGAAAAAATGGAAACCATACCCTGCATCTGAGTCAGATTTGAGAACATTTTCTCCACATCCACTCTGGTTAAAAGAAACTGTACAACAGCTTCTGCATCGCCTTTCCTTGTAAAGCCGCTTCTTATCGGATAGGAAAATGTCAGAGCTTCCTCCACCATGTCCTCCGTCTTGATTTTCTGCATGGGAAATAACTGCCACTCCCCTGCCCCAAAGCTTTGCTCCAGCCATTCTTCATAACTCATAGCCTCATATCTTCTATAATTGTTATAAAAAAATTCCTTTCCCGTTGTCATTCCCTTTTTCCGAAATGAAAAACCATTTTTCAGAACAACGCTGTAATTATAGTACTTGTCTGAATCTGCAAAGGTCTGCTTCAGCATTTCATTGCACCGGACAAGCGTACTGATTCTGGTATCCCCCGGATTTAATCCATCCAGATAATATACCCAGTTCAGTTCACTGTCATTCAGGACAGAAAAAGCCCCCGTTGCCATGATATCCAGTCTTTTTTCAAACTGATTTCTTCCCTCCGCCAGACTGCTTTTGACAGTTTCCTTATAGTATTTTTCCGTACTGTTTCCCAAGAAAGTAAGCAGAATAAACACAACCAGAAAAGGAACTGCCAGAAGTGTCCCATAGGAGAGCAGCAGCGAAGAAAACATTTTCTTTACTTTAAAACGACTTTTCAGACTTTTTTTCATGTACATCCTCTTTTTCTATTTCCTTTGCCATGGAAAGTGCGAGCACATTCCAGTTAATAAATCCCCCGTTCATAACCGGAGTGCCATCAAAGGGATTATAATATTCGTGTAAGCAACCCGTTTTTTCCAGGTCCTTTCCCAGCAGCTTTAAAGAATTTCTGCAAAGTTCCTCTGCTTCTTCCCTGTAGCCATAATTGAGTAATCCTTTAAAAACTGCATAATTTGCTACCAGCCAGACCGGTCCTAACCAGTTTGAGGGATTATTGGTTGCCTCCAGATTAAACATCTTTTCATCCATGGCAAGTGTTGTAACACCATACTCACTGTGAAAGGTTTTCTCATCCCTGTAATGTGCCGCCATCGCCTCTGCCTGTTCCTTTGTTGCAAAGCCTGCGAACAAAGGAAGGAAACCGCTCCACGTCCTGATTTTAATGGGTAATGTCTTCCAGAACACGCCCAGTCCCTGATGAAACCAGTCATAGGATCTGGTTTTGATGTCCACATCCACAGAATAGAAAAACTTATCCCGTTTATCCCAACATTCCTCCAGAATTGTTTTTTTCAGTTTTTCTCTGAAATCTTTTATTTCGTCTGTTTTTTCCCGTGTGCTGCCTGTCAGTTTCAGAAGCCTTCCATAGGCTTCCAGTTCCATCACCATAAATGCATTAAGAAAAATATTGGCAGTGGAAAATTTCGGTCTTCCAAAGGATGCCGGGGCATTATCCATTCCAATCATAATGTCATCACACCAGACAAACAGCCCCTTGTCCTCAAAATAGTATGTCTTCCTGTAATACGTTATGTATTTCTCGATTTTTTCCATCTGGGGCAGCACCCATGTATAGTCCTTCACAAAATCCCCTATCAGACAAATCTGCTGGCACAGGAATGGCTTATGCATATTCATCAGCACCCCTTCCTTATGCTTTTTATTCAGATAAGGTTCCTCATTGTCTGCCACCTCAATCATCATGGGAATATATCCATCCTCCAGTTCATGGTCGAGAAAATTCAATACATTGCCCTTGCCATGAAGTATGATTTTCTCCACCAGCTCCCATGGAAGCTCCTCCGCTATGCCAAGCAGTCCATATAAAGACCAGTAGGTATCCCAGTCCCAGACATTTCCGTCATATACAGAACCCGGGTCAATGAACGGATACCTGATAAAGGCTCTCGGTTCCTTTAAACATATTTCTATCTTTTCTGCCACATACTCCAATACTTCTTTTTCATATTGCATCGGAATTTTCCTCCCTTTCCCCTGTTCCGTTTTCTTCTGCTATCCCATTTTCCTTCTTCCATACAGAAGGCGAAATTCCTACTGTCCGCTTAAATGCCCGCCGGAAGGAAGCACTGTTGTTATAGCCCACCTTCTCAGCAATGGTTTCCATATCATACCGGTTTTCTTCCAGCATTTTCTTCGCATTTCCGGTTCTTACCTTTTCCAGATAAGTACTGAAGGATTCTCCTGCAATATTTTTAAAAAACTGGGAAAAATAATTTTCGGACAGAGAAAATTTTTCTGCAGAATAGAAGTAACCTCCTCCATCTTCTGGCTGCAAACCACATCAATGTTGTATTAATCCAGAGCTTCATATTATACTGAGCGTGCAGGTCTGCTCCCACATTCGGCAGGGAATAGATATTTCCGTCCTCCGTAACCAAATCTGTCGTCGTATTCGTGGTTTCCCCACTCGTCTGCGAACCTGTACTTTGTTCTGAAGTGCTGCTCTGGCTCGCTGCCTGCGATGCCTCTTTGCTGCCTCCGCCACATCCGGTAAGGCTTGTCATTACCATTGTGCATGCAAGTAATGCTGCAATTCCTTTTTTCTTCATCTTTTTCTCCTTCCCTTTGCAGGAATCCCTGTCCTGCCTATGTCTGCATTATACGCACTCCCCTTTCTTCTCCACAACTTCCAATATTATCTAATCCGTACAATATCTGTTATTTTGCAGCTAAAAGCAACGTACCTTTTTCTCTCCAAACGTACACATTTCTCTATGATTGCTGTTTTTCACAGCTGCACGCCTGCTTTACTGCCTGCTGCCACCCTCCGTAGCGGCTTTCTGCCTCCTGCCGTTCCATCTTCGGCACATATTTATTATACACTATTTTTCCAAAAATAATTTCCTCCTGATACAGCCCGCAGGAAATTCCTGCCAGAAATGCCGCTCCCATTCCCGAAAGCTCCTGAACCGGCGGCAGGCTTACCTTTATTCCTGCCATATCGCTTTGGAACTGCATCAGATATGCATTTTGTGCAGGTCCGCCATCCGCTTTCATTTCTTCCAGGGGATACCCCATTTCCTCCTGCATCAGATGAAGCAAATCTGTAATCTGATAGGCGATACAGTCCAGACCGGCTCTGACAATTTCATTTTTTCCCGTTGTTCTGCTGATTCCTGTCAGCATCCCCCTGACAGAGGGCTTCCAGTAGGGTGCCCCCAGTCCGGTAAAAGCAGGAACCAGATAGCAGGTATCGGATGGATTTGCCTGCCTTGCCAGCGCTTCTGTTTCTGCCGCAGAGGTAATCAGCTGTACTTCATCCTTCAGCCAACTAATCACCGCCCCCGTATAATTCAAATTTCCTTCCAGTACATAGGATACCTTTCCGTTTCGCCCCCATGCAATACTGGTTACTATCCCCTTTTCACTGAAAATTGGTTTTTCGCCGGTATTTACCATTACAGAGGAACCAGTTCCATAAGTAGCCTTTAACTGCCCCCGCTTCCGGCAGTTCTGTCCGAAAAGCGCTCCATGGCTATCTCCCAGCACCCCGCAGATTGGTACTGGTTCAGGCAGAAAGCCATCCAGTGTGGTATAACCAAAACAGCTGTCTGACATACGAACCTGAGGCAGTGTTTTTAAAGGAATCCCAAAAAGCCCGCAAATTTCCTCATCCCATTCCAGCTTTTCCAGCGAAAAGAGTTGTGTTCTGGATGCATTAGAATAATCTGTCGCATGCACATGTTCCTCTGTCAGATGAAACAGCAGCCAGCTGTCTATTGTTCCAAAACACAGACGCTCCTCCCGCAAAAGTTCCTTTACTCTTTCCACATTTTCTGTCATCCATGCCTTTTTCGCCGCTGAAAAGTATGGAGATAAGGGAAGTCCCGTACTTTTTTGTATTTTGTTCCCGTATTCTTTTAAGTTCCTGGCAATCTCCTCTGCCCTGGCACACTGCCAGACAATCGCATGGCAGGCAGGTTCCCCTGTTTTCCTGTCCCATGCCGCCGTGGTTTCCCGCTGATTGGAAATGCCAACCGCCTTCACCTTAGCGGGAGAAACTCCTGCTTTTTCCACCACCTCCCGGCATACCTGATAAACATTACAGAGGATTTCTTTTAAATCATGTTCTACCCAGCCTTCCTTCGTAATAATCTGCCTGTGAGGATGGTCTGCCCTTGCCACCATTTCTCCGGTTTCGTCAAATAAAAGGGCTTTTGTTCCCTGAGTGCTCTGGTCAATTGACAATATGTACATGTTTGCAGTTCTCCTTTTCTGTGGTGGCAACCTTTACAATATTTTCTGCATTCAGTCCGTAATAATCAAATATCTCCTGAGACTTTCCCGTCACCACAGGCGCATCCGGCAAAGTCAGATTTATCACTCTGCAGGGTGCCTCCTTTGCAGTAAGCTGTGCCACCATAGAGCCAAGCCCCCCATAAGGAGAATGTTCCTCCACCGTAATAATCAGCCCTGTTTCTGCTGCCCGCAAAACTGCCTGTTCATCCAGCGGCTTTACACAGTACATATCCAGCACCAGTGCATGCACTCCCTTTTCCATCAAAAGCTCACCTGCCTTTTTTGCAGCCTGCACCATTTCTCCGCAGGCAATGATTGCCAGATCTTTCCCTTCCCGCAGCGTTGTTGCCCGGTTAAGAATGAAAGGAACTTTTCCTTCCTCATAAATATCCTCCACCGCATTCCGCCCCACCCGGATATAGGCAGGCTCCTCGTCTGTAAGGAGTGCTTCCATCAGTTTTTCCGACTGCAGCCTGTCTGAGGGCAGATAAATCCGCATCCCCGGAATAGACCCCAGTGTTGCAATATCTGTAGCCGAATGATGGGTCATTCCAAGTGCTCCATAGGAAACCCCGCCTGAAATGCCCAACAGCTTTACATTTGTATGGGAATACGCAACGTCCACCTTCACCTGCTCCATGGAACGGGTAGAAAGGAAACATGCCGGAGAAACAGCGATTGCCTTTTTCCCGCAGGAAGCCATACCGGCTGCGATGGAAACCAGATTCTGTTCGGCAATTCCAACCTCCACAAACTGTTCCGGGTACTGCTCTGCAAAGGGAGTCATGGAACCGCTTCCTCTGGAATCCGAACATAATACCACTATATCTTTATCCTCAGACGCTTTCCGTAAAAGTACATTACAAATTGCCTGCCTATTTGCTGTTTTCATGACATTCCGCCTTTCCATGCTCTTCCTCTGCACATATATTGTTCCACTTTTCCTGCAGTTCCCCGACTGCCTGTTCATACTGTTCCTTTGAGAACACCTTATGATGCCATGCCACCTGATTCTCCATAAAGGAAATACCGCTTCCCTTTACCGTATTGGCAATAATCATCGTAGGTTTTCCCTTTGTTTCCTCTGCTGCCGTCAATGCAGCATCTACAGCCCGCATATCATTTCCCGGAATAGAAATGA
>QWCN01013419.1_pt1 | contig 10378 bp, 10 predicted proteins | sample 1972711 | NCBI WGS metagenome assembly QWCN01 (sample SAMN09866707, study PRJNA288562) | Human gut metagenome isolate term1_stool, whole genome shotgun sequencing... | isolation source: gut | host: Homo sapiens | place: USA: California | reverse complement strand
ATCCCCCTCGCGCCCAACGGGCGCGACTTAATCCCTCCAAACCAGTTTGGAGACCGAATCTCCAAAAATCCGAAGAGCTTCCTCTTCGATTCTTTTGCGATGCAATGCTTGTAAAGGCATTAACCATGTCAATTCAACAGCTTTCCCGCGGCGTTTCCAAACGCCGACGATCTTCCCGTCGAGCAGGATGCTGGGCCGGATGATACCGGCGAGCGTGAACACGCCGCGCAGAGCCTCTTCGGGCAGGAACGGGTTTGACCGCTTCTCATATCCGAGCATCAGCGGGTCAAAGCCCGCAAGAAAACGACAGCAGGATAAATCGCCGGTAATATTGATATCGCCTAAACTATAAAATATTTTACCTTTACAGATGAGCTCCTGCGGGGAGAGCGATTCGATGACTGGCAGCAGCTCTCGCTGGGGCAGACCGAAGAAGTATGCGGCGTCCTGTACTGTTACGGGGCCGTAGTGTGTCAGATAGCGCCGCATGAGAGCGCGCAGAGCGTCGGCTTTTGTCATCGGTGCAAACGGCGGGCAGGGGCGGAAGGCCTTTTTCTGCTGCGCAGTGTGGCAGAGCACACCGCTTTCGCACAGCGCGCGGAGCAGCCCGCCCCAGGGATCGAACGCGCTCTGTTCTTCATTGGCGGTCATGCCGTGCTCGCGGCAGATAAGGCGCAGCTCCTTGCGGTCGCCGCAGCCGCTTTGGGCAGCGTCTAAAATGATCGCGGCCAGCTCGCGCTTGCGCGCGGCGGAGAGGCGGCCGTCGTCCGACATCGTGTCGCACGGACGCAGAAAATGACTGCGCCCGTCATAGAGGAAGAGCGGCAGGTCATCGAGTGCGATGAGATGCAGCGTGCCGCGCAGCGTCCATGTCTTTGCGGCAGAGGTGCGCAGAATGTCCTCATCCGGCGCCTTGCCGCAGCGGAGACGCAGCGCGTGCAGGCAGCTGCCGTAAAACTGCGCCTGTAAGCCGCAGAGACCGCGCAGCACCGTGAACTCATCCTTCGCGGGGGCAAAAAGATACTGCCGGTTCATGCGAAGCAGAAGAATATCGTCGATCTGCATGGGACGCCTCCGTTCGGTGCAAATTTTCCTGCCGGAATACTTGCGAAAAATGCGGTATTTTGATATGCTATTCTGCATTGTAACATGTGTGATATCCGGGAGGCAACTATGAAAAATCCGAAAGTCCGGCAGGTGGTGCTGCCGCTGATCACGGCCCTGATCTGGGGCAGTGCATTTGTCACGCAGAGCCTCAGCGCGGCGCATCTTGGGTGCTTCAGCTTCAACGCGCTGCGCGCCATTCCTGCGGTGTTGGTATTGCTGGTGCTGCTGGCCGTCATGCAGCGCATCCACCCGCGCGAAAAATACAGCGCGGAGGAAAAGCGCGCGCTGCTGCGCGGAGGGCTTGTCTGCGGCGCGTTTCTGGCGCTTGCGATCAACTTGCAGCAGTTTGGCATGGGGACGACGAGCGCGGGCAAGGCGGGCTTTATCACGGCGCTCTACATCGTGCTCGTGCCGGTGTTCAGCACGGTGCTTGGCAAAAAGGCGAAGAAAAGCATCTGGCTCTGCGTGATCGCCGCCGTCGCGGGGCTTTACTTCCTATGCTTTGACGGCAGCAGGGTGGACGGCATTGCGCTGTCCTGCGCGCAGTTTGCAGTGGTCATCATGCTCTCAGCCATCGGCGCACTTGCATTCGGCGAGCACACCACGCTCGAGGCGGTGAAGACCTGCATCCCGTATCTGCTCTATGTCGGCGTGGTGTCGAGCGGCGTGGGCTACACGCTTCAGATCATCGCGCAGAAGGACGGCGACCCGACGGTCGTGTCGCTGCTGCTGAGCCTCGAGTCGTTTTTTGCCGTTGTCTGCGGCGCGATCGTCCTGCACGAGCGCATGAGCCTGCGCGAGTATTTCGGCTGCGCGCTGATGCTTGCGGCGGTCATCCTCTCGCAGCTGCCGGAGAAAAGCGCCAAAGCGGTTGAAAGCGGCAAAAAAGAGTGATATAATAAACTGCTTAAATAAAAATGTGAAAGAAACGGACAGACTATCATGCGGATCAATATTTTAGGCGTTGGCTTTGATAATGTGACGATGGACGAGGCGCTTGCGCGCGGGGAAGAGCTTCTGTGCTCCGAGGGTGCGCACTATGTTGTGACGCCCAATCCCGAGATTGTGGAGACCTGCCGCGCGGATGCTGCGGCGAACGCCGCCGTCAACGGTGCGGACCTCGTGCTGCCGGACGGCATCGGCATCGTGTACGGCGCAAAAATTCTGCACCAGCCGCTCAGAGGCCGCGTGCCCGGCATCGAGTTCGGCACGGGCATGATCGAGCGCTGCGCCAAGCTCGGCAAGAGCGTTTACCTGCTCGGCGCAAAGCCGGGCGTCGCCGAGCAGGCGGCGGAAAATCTCAAAAACCGCTTTCCCGGCCTTGTCATCGCCGGCACGCACGACGGCTATTTTAAGGAGGATGCCCCCATCGCCGCGGAGATCAAGGCGAGCGGCGCGGACATGGCGCTCGTGTGCCTCGGCGCGCCGAAGCAGGAGCTCTTCATGGCGAAATACGGCGAGGCGACGGGTTGTCATCTGCTGATGGGCCTTGGCGGCTCGATGGATATTTTTGCGGGCGTCGCGCAGCGCGCGCCGGAGTTCTACTGCAAGCATAATTTGGAGTGGTTCTACCGCCTCATCAAAAATCCGTCCCGCTTCGGCCGCATGATGAAGCTGCCGCTCTTCCTTGTCCACGTTTCGGGGGAGAAGCGCAAATGAGCGGCAAGCTGATCGTATTTGAAGGCACGGACGGCTCCGGCAAGGCGACGCAGAGCAAGCTGCTCTTCGAGAGGCTGCAGCGCGAGGGTGTCGACTGCCGCAAGCTCAACTTTCCCCGCTATGGGGAAAAGTCCGCCGCGCTCGTCGAGCTGTACCTCGGCGGCGCGTTCGGTACGCACCCGAGCGATGTGAACGCCTACGCGGCGTCGACGTTTTACTCCGTCGACCGCTACGCGTCCTACAAGCAGGACTGGGGCAAATATTACGAGGCGGGTGGACTTCTGATCGCTGACCGCTACACGACCTCGAACGCCGTGCATCAGGCCGGCAAGCTGCCGGACGGCGAGCGGGAGAAATATCTCGACTGGCTTTTCGGCTTTGAATACGGCCTTCTGGGCCTGCCCGAGCCGTCGCTCGTCTTTTATCTCGATGTGCCGACCGAGCTGACCGAAAAGATGATGCGCGAGCGCGAACAGGCGACAAACACGAAGGCCGACATCCACGAGCAGGACGAAGCTTACCTGCGCGCGTGCCGCGAGAATGCGAAAAAGGTCGCCGAGCGCTGCTCCTGGCGGCGCATTGACTGCTCGAAAGACGGTGCGATGCGCACGGTCGAGGACATCCACGAGGAAATTTACCGCCGCGTGATGGAACTTTTGAAGGCTTGACCACGTCAAGGATAAGTGAAAAGGGGACGCTCACGCGCCCCATCTTCACAGGAGGAGAGTGCCTTAGCAGCAGCAATCGTTGCTGTTGCCGCAGCCGCAGTTGTTGCTGCAGCCACAGCCGCAACCGCAGCCATTGCCGCACCCGCCGCAGCCGAACAGCACCAGAATGATGATGAGGATCAGCCACACGCAGCTATTGTTGTTATTGCACATTTTCGTTTCACCTCACTTGTCATGCCCTATCCTATGCGCGAGCGCGCAAAGGTGAGCCTGACCGATAGAAAAAGGTGAGGGAATTTCAAATCAGCAAGGAGGAGCTATGAGCTACGAGGACAACTACGATCAAACCGCCCGCTGGGACGCCGAGAGCGTCCGCGAAGCGGAGCAGCGCACGCAGCACCGCTCCACGCGCAGCAGCGCCGAGCGGCAAAAACTGAAGAAGAAAGGGCAGCGCCGCCGCTTTACGCTGTGGCTCGCGTTCGTGCTCATCACGTCGGCGATCCTCGCCGGTGTGGGCTGGCTGCTGGCGAACGACATGTGCTCTTTCAACAAGGCACCGGTCGAGACGACCATCGAGATCACGCGCGACGACAACCTGAACACCATCGCCACGAAGCTCCACGACGAGGGACTCATTAAGTACAAGTGGTTCTTCAAGGCGTTCGGCAGGCTCCGCCACGCGGAAAGCCGCATCGGCATCGGCACCTACGCCGTCGACAGCGACATGGACTACGACGCGCTCATCAACCGCATGAGCAACAAGAACGCGTCGCTCACGGCGAATACCGTTAAAATTTCGATCCCCGAGGGCTATAATGTCCGCCAGATCATCGCGCTGATGGACAAGTATGGTGTCAACACGGCGGAAAAGCTCACCGACGCGGCGATGAACTCGGACTTCAACTATTCGTTCATCGACAACAATAAAAAGGGCGACCTGACGCGCCTTGAGGGCTATCTCTTCCCCGATACCTACGAATTCTTCGTGGACGAGGACCCGACGCACGCGCTGTCGAGACTGCTCGACAACTTTAATACAAAGATGAGCGATGAGCTCATGCAGAAGGTCGAGGCCTCCGGCTATTCGCTCAACCAGATCCTGACCATCGCCTCGCTCATCGAAAAGGAGACGGACGGCACGGACCGCGAGAATATCGCGTCGGTCATCTATAACCGTCTCAACAACATCGGCGAGACGTATCACAAGTTACAGATCGACGCCTCGCTCATTTACGGCCTTGGTGACAACTACACCGGCACGCTCACGAGCAGCGACCTCAATTACAACACGCCCTACAACCTCTCGATGTACGAGGGCTTACCGCCCACGCCCATCGCGAACCCCGGTCTCGCCTCCATCCAGGCGGCGCTCGAACCGGCGCAGACGAACTACTACTTCTACGCGCTCGGCAAGGACGGCGAACTTCACGCCGGAGGAGCTTCCCAAAGCGGTGCAGTTCGCGCACGACCACGGTGTGCGCGTCCACGTGACGGTGAATACGATGCCGCGCAACGACGAGGTCGCGCGCCTGCCCGAGCACTTGGAGCGTTTGAACGACGCAGGTGTCGACGCGCTTATTTTGGCCGACCTCGGCGCGTTTACGCTCGCGGGGAAGTATGCGCCCAAGTGCGAGCGCCATATCTCGACCCAGCAGTCGATCGCAAACTACGAGTGCGCCCGCGCGTGGTACGATTTGGGCGCGAAACGAGTGGTGCTGGCAAGGGAAGTGTCTTTACAGGAAATTCGCGAAATGCGCGCGAAAATTCCAGAGGAGCTGGAGGTCGAGACCTTCTGTCATGGCGCGATGTGCGTGAGCTATTCGGGCCGCTGCCTTCTCTCAAACTATATGACCGGCCGCGACTCGAACCGCGGCCAGTGCGCCCAGCCCTGCCGCTACCAGTATGCGCTGATGGAGGAGAAACGTCCGGGCGAATATTTCCCCGTCTTTGAGGATGAGAAGGGGACCTACATCATGAACTCGCGCGATATGTGCATGATCGACCATTTAGACGATATTATGGACGCGGGCATCGACTGCATCAAGATCGAGGGGCGCGCGAAGTCGGCCTACTACGCCGCCATCGTCACAGGTGCGTACCGCCATGTGCTCGACGACGTCGCCGCGGGCAGGGAAGTCGACCCCGTATGGCGCGATGAGGTAGAGCATGTGAGCCACCGCCATTATTCGACGGGCTTCTACTACGGCCAGCCCGGGCAGTATTACGACAATTCGCGCTACATCCGCGACTGGCAGGTCTGCGCCGTCGTGACGGACTGCGATGCGGACGGCAACGCGACGCTGTCGCTTCGCAACAAGTTTGCCGCGGGCGACGAGATCGAGCTCGTCGGCCCCGACAGCCGCCCGTTCACGATGACCGCGCCCGTGATGCACGACCTCGAGGGCTTCGAACTCTACGAGCCGCGCACACCGCAGACGGTGTTTAAGATGAAGCTGCCGCGCTATGTGCCGCCGATGAGCTTTGTGCGCCATGCGGTTTCTTTGAGCGCAAAGGATTAAAACGCTTTTTCGCGCCCTTTCGGGCACGGGGGAATGGGCAGCGCCGAAGGTGCTGCACCACATTTCCTGCGAAGCGCAGGGAAAAATGCAAAAACTTATTTTTGCGCTTTCAACGCCCTGCGTTGAGCAAGGATCCCCGGCAGGATCGCGCACAGCGATCCAATCAGGAAGCAGACGATGCCGACGATCATATTGAGCGGAATTTCCTCCTTGAGGAAAATAAGCGCGAAGATCGGCGCCAAGATGGGCTTTAGGAAGAAAATGAGCGACGCCTCCTGCGCGGACGTTTTCTCCATCGCCATCATGTGGCAGACGAAGCCTGCCGCGGAGTTGATGCAGCAGATGTACAGCAGTGCCGGAATGGCCGAGGCGGGGATATTTTCAAAGAGCGGCACGTCGATAAAGAGGTTCAGCCCCACCGCGCCATAGAGCGACGCGCCCGCCGCCGTGCGGCCGAAGAGCAGAATGAACACGAGCTCGCCCGCGCCGAAGAGAAAGCTCAGGCACGTAACAGCGATGCCGCCGAAGCGCGGTGTACGCTTTTTGCCGAACACACTGTAGAGTGCGAACATCACGGCGGAGAGAATGGCGAGCACCGAGCCTGTGGGATCGAGCGTCGCATGAATGGGGTCAATGATGATGAGCGCCGCCGTGAGCTCCAAAATGAGCGCGATGATGTGGTTGCGATGAATGTCCTCATGCAGGAAGAGATGGGCGAACACCGTGACGAAGATCGGATTGCAGGAGAAGATGACCGCCACGACTGACGCGCGCGTATAGGTCACGGACATCTGGTAGAGCGACATCGCGATGACGACGCACAGAAAGCCCGAAAGCGCGAAGAAGCCGATGTCCTTTCGCGAGAGCGAGGCGTTTTTCTTCTTCATCGAGCGCGAGGCGAACGGGATGAGCAGAATGCCGCCGACGAGAAAGCGCAGACACGTGATCTGCATGGGCGCAAACACGCCGTGCACGGTTTTGAGCATGACCTCCATTGTGCTGAAAATGACGGCACAGAGGACGATATAGACATAGCCGGAGCGGGAACGGTTCATAGCGATTCTCCCTTCATCATTCAAACGAAAGCAGTATATGCCATTTTCTGCCCAAAGGCAAGGGATGCTTGACAAAAGCTGAATTTGAGATATAATAACGCAAGTAAAACGCGATGAAAAAGTCAGCTTTGCAGACGAGCCTGAAGCGAGAGGGGAATGGTGCAAGCCCTCGGCCACCGGTGCGAAGCAGCCGCTTTGGAGCCGTCCGCGAGGAGCGGAACGCCTCGTCCCCGTTACCGGACGGCTAAGATGCTTTCCCCCAAGCGGAAAGATAATTAGGGTGGTACCGTGAAGTGTCAAGTCTTCGCCCCTATGTGTAGGGACGGGGGCTTTATTTTTTGGAAAGGGATAGATATGCGCAAAAAAGTGTGGCTTTTCGCATTGGCTGCGGTGCTGCTGGTGATTTTGGCCGGCTGCCGCGGAAACGAGCTGCCCGACGGCATGGACGAGGACAAGGTCTCGAGCGCGGGACTTGCCGTCATGTCGCAGCTGACGAAAGACGAATATGAAGAGGTCTACGACGCGCTGCGCGAGGACGTGCGCGAGCAGACGAGCGCCGATGCCATTGAAGAGATGATGGATACCGCGACCGAGGGGCGCGGCAGCTTCAAAAAGGTCAAGGATTCGATGGTGACGGGCGTGACGGACGCAGACGAGCCGCATGCCATCGCTGTCATCGGCGCAAAATACGACAAAAAGTCCGTGGTGTTCCGCATCGCGTTCGATACGGAGATGAACCTTATCGGACTGGATGTGAGAGGGAAGTGAGCAGATGACAAGAAAAATCATCGACATGACGAAGGACCCGCGCGGCGGCCAGTTTGAATACTTCCGCACGATGACCGACCCGTGGGCGGGCATCACGGTTCCGGTAGATATTACGGATCTGCTTGCTTCGCTTAACGGCCGTCCGTTTTTCCTCAGCTATCTCTATGCGGTGATGCGCGCGGCGAACGCCGTGCCCGAGCTGCGGCGGAGATTGCTGCCCGACGGTCAGGTCGTTGAGTATGATCACTGTGACCCGTCGTATACCGTGATGAAGCCCGACGGCACGGGCGTTTACGTCTACTGCCTGCTTGAGGACGATCTGTCGTCTTACGAAAAGTTTGTCGCCGAGGGCAAGCGGCGGCAGAAGGAGACGCTCGAGCGCGGTACGCTGACCGAGGATGGCGACGTGCTGGCGAATTTCTTCGTCTCCTGTGTGCCGTGGCTCTACTACACGCAGATCAAAGAGCCCGCCGGCGGCGCAGACGACAGCAATCCGCGCTTCGCCTGGGGAAAATACCGCGAGGAAAACGGCCGCATGATGCTGCCGATGTCACTTTTCATCAACCACGCGCTCTGCGACGGATGGCACGTCACGCAGTTCTATAAAAATCTCGACCGTGAGCTCGCGGAATTGAGCGCTTATCTGAAAACACAGAACGAACAACAGTAAATTTTACAATAAAAGGAGAAACCAACCATGTCTCAGCCCAAGTATTACGGTCTCAATGAGCTGCGGGAAATGTTCCTGCACTTTTTTGAGACGAAAGGCCATCTGCGCCTGCCCAGCTTTTCCCTGATCCCGCAGAACGACGCGTCGCTGCTGCTCATCAACTCCGGTATGGCGCCGATGAAGCCATTCTTCACCGGCGAGCAGGAGCCCCCGCGCCACCGCGTGACCACCTGTCAGAAGTGCATCCGCACCGGCGACATCGAGAACATCGGCCACACCGCGCGCCACGGCACGTACTTTGAAATGCTCGGCAACTTCTCGTTCGGCGACTATTTCAAAACCGAGGCCATCCACTGGGCGTGGGAATTCCTGACGAGCCCCGAGTGGGTCGGCCTCGACCCGAACCGCCTGTATCCCTCTGTTTTCGCCGGCAACGAGACCACGCCCGCCGACGACGAGGCGTTCCGCATCTGGCACGAGGAGATCGGCATCCCCGAGGACCGCATCTTCAAGTTCGGCAAGGAGGACAACTTCTGGGAGCATGGCTCCGGTCCGTGCGGCCCCTGCTCTGAAATTTACTACGACCGCGGCGAAAAGTACGGCTGCGGCAAGCCCGGCTGCACCGTCGGCTGCGACTGCGACCGCTATATGGAGGTCTGGAACGTCGTCTTCTCCCAGTTCGACAACGACGGCCACGACCACTACACCGAGCTCAAGCAGAAGAACATCGACACCGGCATGGGTCTTGAGCGCTTGGCCGTTGTGTGCCAGGACGTTGATTCGCTCTTCGACGTCGACACGGTGATGAACATCACGAACAAGGTCACGGAGATCACCGGCGCGAGCTACGGCCAGAGCCGCGAGAAAGACGTGTCCCTGCGCGTCATCACCGACCACATCCGCTCGGCTTCCTTTATGATCTGCGACGGCGTGCTGCCCAGCAACGAGGGCCGCGGCTACGTGCTGCGCCGCCTGCTGAGAAGAGCCGCCCGCCACGGCAAGCTGCTTGGCGTCAACCGTCCGTTCCTCTATGAGGTCGTGGATACGGTCGTGCACGAGAACGAAGGTCATTATCCCGAGCTGCGCGAGCGTCAGGCCTATATCACCAAGGTCATCCGCACCGAGGAGGAGAACTTTGCCAAGACCATCGACGGCGGCATGAAGATCTTCACCGAGCTTCTGAACGCCCACAAGGAGAAGGGCGAGACCGTCTTCTCCGGCGCGGACGCGTTCAAGCTGTACGACACCTACGGCTTCCCCATTGACCTGACGGTCGAGATGGTCCAGGACGAGGGCATGACGCTCGACCGCAAGGCCTTTGACCACGAGATGCAGGAGCAGAAGACCCGCGCCCGCGAGGCGCGCAAGGCGCTCGGTGACCTCGGCTGGGCGGGCGTTGAGTTCGGCAAGGACATTCCGTCCACGGAATTTGTCGGCTACGACCACGATTCCGTCGACGATGCGAAGGTCGTCGCGCTGGTGGTCGAGGGTGAGCAGGCCGAGGCTATGATGAGCGGCGTGGAGGGCATCATCGTGCTCGACAAGACTCCGTTCTATGCCGAAATGGGCGGCCAGATCGGCGATACGGGCGTCATCCGCTGCGGCGAGGCCGTGTTTGAGGTCACGGACGTCCAGAAGAACAAGGGCGGCAAGTTCATGCACACAGGTAAGGTCATCCACGGAAGCTTCCAGCTCGGCGACACCGTGACGGCATCCATTGATGTGGAGCGCCGCATGGCCATCCGCCGCGGCCACACCGCGACGCATCTGCTCGACGCCGCGCTCAAGGCGGTGCTCGGCGACCACGTGCATCAGGCCGGTTCTCTTGTTGAGCCCGACCGTCTGCGCTTCGACTTCACGCACTTTGAGTCCATCACGCCCGAGCAGCTGCTCGCGGTCGATACCTTCGTCAACGACGCGATCCTGCGCGGC
>QWCN01006752.1_pt1 | contig 10380 bp, 15 predicted proteins | sample 1972711 | NCBI WGS metagenome assembly QWCN01 (sample SAMN09866707, study PRJNA288562) | Human gut metagenome isolate term1_stool, whole genome shotgun sequencing... | isolation source: gut | host: Homo sapiens | place: USA: California | reverse complement strand
CGGTGCAGACAAGAACGAAAAAATCATTTCCGGAATTAAAAGAATCTCCAAACCAGGACTTCGTGTATATGCTGGAAAAGACGAAATCCCTCAGGTTCTTGGTGGATTAGGAATTGCAATCCTTTCTACAAATCAGGGAATCGTAACTGACAAACAGGCTAGAAAACTTCAGGTAGGTGGAGAAGTTCTTGCATTTGTTTGGTAGCCCGAAAGCAACTTGGTGAGATCAAGCCACAGGCGCAGATCGAACTTTAGTGCGAGGGCGTTCTGTGAGATTAGCGAAGCCGAGCCAAAGGCGACGGCTGAGGTTAGCGAACAGAACATCCTTATTCCGACACTTCACGTTGCCGAGTCATAGACGAAGCTAACGTGCCAGTGGAATGGAACCAGTTCCGTCTTAGAAAAAGCAGCTAACAAGCTTCTTTTTCTGGAACGGTTGAACTAATATATACACTATCAATTAAAAAATAGGAGGTACGGGCATGTCACGTATAGGAAGAATGCCAATCGCAGTTCCAGCAGGTGTTACTGTGGATATTGCAGAAAATAATCATGTGACTGTAAAAGGTCCAAAAGGGACTCTGGAAAGAACACTTCCAGCAGAGATGGATATTAAGTTAGAAGGTTCTGAAGTTATCGTAACAAGACCTAATGATTTAAAGAAAATGAAATCTTTACATGGTTTAACCAGAACACTGATCAACAACATGGTAGTTGGTGTAACAGAAGGTTATACAAAAGAACTTGAAGTAAATGGTGTTGGTTACAGAGCATCAAAATCAGGAAACAAATTAACCTTAAACTTAGGATATTCCCATCCGGTAGAAATGATCGACCCAGAAGGTCTGGAATCTACAGTTGATGGAAATAAGATCATCGTTAAAGGTATCGATAAAGAAAAAGTTGGCCAGTACGCTGCTGAAATCAGAGATAAGAGAAGACCTGAACCTTACAAAGGAAAAGGTATCAAGTATGCTGATGAAGTTATTAGACGTAAAGTCGGTAAGACTGGTAAGAAATAAGTAAAGGAGTGGACAAAGAATGGTAAGCAAAAAATCAAGAACAGAAGTTCGTGAAAAAAAGCATAGAAGACTTCGTAATCATCTTGCCGGAACAGCAGACAGACCTCGTTTAGCTGTTTTCAGAAGCAACAATCATATGTACGCTCAGGTAATCGATGATACAGTTGGAAATACACTTGTGTCTGCTTCTACTTTAGATAAAGAAGTAAAGGCAGAACTTGAAAAAACCAATAATGTGGAAGCAGCAGCACATCTTGGAACAGTAATCGCTAAAAAAGCATTAGACAAAGGTATCAATACAGTTGTCTTTGACAGAGGCGGATTCATTTATCAAGGTAAAATCAAAGCTTTAGCTGATGCAGCTCGTGAAGCTGGGTTAGAGTTTTAGAAGGAGGAAGCGAATACATGAAACGTACAATCATTGATGCTAGTCAATTAGAATTAAACGAAAAAGTGGTATCAATCAAACGTGTAACAAAAGTTGTTAAAGGTGGACGTAACTTCCGTTTTACAGCTTTGGTTGTTGTTGGTGACAATAATGGTCATGTTGGTGCAGGTTTAGGAAAAGCATCTGAAATTCCTGAAGCAATCCGCAAAGGAAAAGAAGACGCTATGAAGAAGTTGATCGAAGTTAAGTTAGATGAGAACAATAGTATTACACATGATACTATGGGAAAACATACTGGCGCATCCGTATTATTAAAGAGAGCTCCTGAAGGTACCGGTGTTATCGCAGGTGGTCCTGCTCGTAGCGTATGTGAGCTTGCAGGTATTACAAATATCCGTACAAAATCTTTAGGATCCAACAATAAGCAGAACGTTGTACTTGCTACAATCAATGCTTTAAGCCAGTTAAAATCTCCAGAAGAAGTAGCGAAACTCCGCGGAAAATCCGTAGAAGAGATCGTGGGTTAAGGAGGCATTAAGATGGCAGAGAAATTAAAAATCACACTTGTAAAGTCTACAATCGGTGCAGTTCCAAAGAACAGAAAAACAGTTGAAGCTTTAGGTCTTAACAAGATCGGCAAAACTGTAGAAATGCCGGATAACAAGGCAGTTCGTGGAATGATCCAGAACGTTAGACATTTAGTAAAAGTAGAAGAAATCTAATTATAGGGATAAGGAGGTGTCAGAATGGATTTATCAAACTTAAGACCGGCAGAAGGTTCTGTACAGAATGATAATTTCAGAAGAGGACGTGGACACGGTTCAGGAAATGGCAAGACCGCTGGTAAAGGACACAAAGGACAGAAGGCTCGTTCAGGAGCTCCAAGACCTGGTTTTGAAGGTGGACAGATGCCATTATATAGAAGACTTCCAAAGAGAGGATTTACATGTAGAAATTCCAAAGAGATCGTTGGAATCAATATGTCTGCTCTTGAAGTATTCGACAATGATGCAGTTGTTACCGTTGACAGCTTAATCGAAGCAGGAATCGTTAAAAACCCGAGAGATGGTGTTAAGATTCTTGGCGGAGGCGAACTTACCAAGAAGCTCACTGTTCAGGTAAACGCATTCAGTGCAAGCGCAAAAGAAAAGATTGAGGCTCTTGGTGGAAAAGCAGAGGTGATCTAATGTTAAAGACACTCCGTAATGCATTTAAGATTAAAGAAATACGGAATAGATTATTCTATACGTTTTTAATGCTGATCGTCATCAGAATCGGAAGTCAGCTTCCGGTTCCTGGTGTCGACAGGGATGTATTTGCGAATTGGTTTGCTACACAGAGTGGTGATGCATTCAGTTTCTTTGATGCAGTGACAGGTGGTTCTTTTGAACAGATGTCAATTTTTGCATTAAATATTACACCGTACATTACATCTTCTATTATTATGCAGCTTTTAACGATCGCAATTCCAAAACTGGAGGAGATCCAGAAAGACGGTGAAGAAGGCAGAAAGAAAATTGCTGAGATCACCCGTTATGTTACGATCGGACTTGCACTTATCGAATCTGTCGCTATGGCGGTCGGATTTGGAAGAAGCGGATATTTAGCAGAGTATAATGCCTTGAACGTCATTATGGTTGTAGTAACTTTAACTGCTGGTTCCGCAGTACTTATGTGGTTAGGTGAGCGTATTACAGAAAATGGTGTTGGAAATGGTATTTCTATCGTACTTATCATCAATATTATTTCCCGTCTGCCACAGGATTTTACCACATTATACGAACAGTTCATTGTAGGACAGAGTGTTCCGGCAAAGGCTGTATTAGCAGCAGTGGTCATTGTTGCAGTTATTATCGCAGTTGTTGTATTCGTTATTTTCCTTCAGGATGCTGAAAGAAGAATTCCGGTACAGTATTCAAAGAAGATTCAGGGTAGAAAACAGGTTGGCGGTCAGTCAAGCCATATTCCACTTAAGGTAAATACCGGTGGTGTTATCCCAGTCATCTTTGCACAATCACTGATGCAGACACCAGTAATCATTGCTTCACTGTTAGGTAAAGGCAATGGTTCAGGAGTAGGAAGCAAGATCTTAAAAGGTTTATCACAGTCTAACTGGTGTAATCCGAAAGAGCCGATCTATTCCATCGGACTGGTAGTTTATATCGCACTTATCATCGCATTTGCATATTTCTATACATCGATCACATTCAATCCATTAGAGATTGCAAATAACATGAAAAAACAGGGTGGTTTCATTCCGGGTATCCGTCCGGGAAAACCGACAAGCGATTATTTAACAAAAATTTTAAATTACATTGTCTTTATAGGTGCTGTTGGTTTATCCATCGTTGCATTTATGCCAATCTTCTTTAGTGGTGTGTTTAATGCAAATATTTCATTTGGTGGTACATCTATCATCATTATCGTAGGTGTAGTTGTTGAAACAATTAAACAGATTGAATCACAGATGTTGGTACGAAACTATAAAGGTTTTTTAAATAACTAATACTATACATTTGGAGATACTGGCTTTTGCCGTATCTCCAAATGTGCTATTATTTTCTTATTGTCTGAAAGGAGAAGAATACTATGAAGATTATCATGTTAGGTGCTCCGGGAGCAGGAAAAGGAACACAGGCAAAACAGATCGCAGAAAAATATTCAATCCCGCATATTTCCACTGGAGATATTTTCCGTGCCAATATCAAAAACGGCACAGAACTCGGAAAGAAAGCAAAAACATATATGGATCAGGGGCTTTTAGTACCGGATGAACTGACTTGTGACTTAGTTGTCGACAGGATCAAACAGGATGACTGCAAGAATGGTTTCATTTTAGATGGTTTCCCAAGAACAATCCCACAGGCAGAAGCACTGGATGCTGCATTAAGCAAAATGGGCGAAAAAATGGATTATGCCATTGACGTTGATGTACCGGATGAGAATATCGTACGTCGCATGGGCGGCAGAAGGGTCTGCTTAAACTGTGGAGCAACATATCATATTGTAAGTATCCCTACAAAAGTAGAAGGCATTTGTGATAAATGTGGCAGCGAAGTTGTTTTAAGAGATGATGATAAGCCGGAAACTGTTCAGAAACGTTTAAGCGTATACCATGAGCAGACACAGCCGTTGATCGACTACTATAACAGGCAGGGCATTTTGAAAACTGTAAACGGAACACGTCCATTAGAAGAAGTGTTTGCGGATATTGTCACAATTTTAGGAGCTTAGTATATGCCAGTAACAGTGAAATCAGCCCGTGAGATAGAACTTATGCGGGCGGCCGGTAAGATTCTTGGAAAAGTACATCAGGATCTTGGAAAATCATTGAAGCCGGGGATGACTACATTAGAGATTGACCGTATCGGAGAAGAAATGATCCGAAGCTATGGCTGTATCCCTTCTTTTAAAAATTATCAGGGATATCCGGCATCTGTCTGCGTATCGGTAAATGATGAAGTGGTACATGGGATTCCAAGCGCAAAACATATGATCAAAGAAGGCGATATCGTAAGTTTAGATATCGGTGTAATCTATAAAGGCTATCATTCGGATGCAGCAAGAACACATGGAGTCGGTGAGATATCTAAAGCAGCAAGTCAGTTGATCCTTCACACAAGAGAGAGTTTCTTTGCAGGAATGAGATATGCGACCGCAGGAAATCATCTGCATCAGATATCCGCAGCCGTTGGAAACTATGCAGCACATTATGGATATGGAGTTGTACGTGATCTCGTTGGCCACGGGATCGGATCTCATCTCCATGAGGAGCCGGAGATACCGAATTATCCGAAACTGACAAGAGGCATCAGACTTCGTTCCGGTATGACATTAGCGGTGGAACCGATGATCAATGAAGGAACAGCAAATGTAGAATGGTTAGATGATGACTGGACAGTCGTAACACAGGACGGCAGATTATCCGCCCATTATGAAAATACCATCTTGATCACAAAAGGAAAACCGGAAATTTTATCCATTACGGAGGATGAGATTGCAGAAGGTATCTGGACACCGGGAGGGAATGTATGAAGATAGAACTGGCAAAATCCTTATCTGGACATGATAAAGACGAGATCTATCTGGTCTTAAAACAGGAAGAACGTTTTGCATGGCTGGTGAATGGAACCACACATACCCTTTTAAAACCTAAAAAGAAAAATACAAAGCATTTTCAGATCATAAAGCAGATCCCTACAGAGGTTGTAAGCCAGATAGAAGAAAATGCATGGAATGATGATACCATACGGTTAGCAGTCAAAAAATATAAACGATCAATCAATAAGTAGGAGGCAAATAAAAAATGTCAAAAGCAGATGTAATTGAAGTAGAAGGAACAGTAGTTGAAAAACTTCCAAACGCAATGTTTCAGGTGGAGTTAGAAAACGGACACCAGATCTTAGCACATATCAGTGGTAAATTAAGAATGAATTTTATCCGTATTTTACCGGGAGATAAAGTAACGATCGAAATGTCACCATATGATCTGACAAAGGGAAGGATCATCTGGAGAGATAAATAAAAACTGTCCAAAAATGTAGTTGACTCCAAAGAATCACTATGCTATAATGATAAACGGACGTTTTTGGAAACCCGTGGATATTTTATGTAATATCCACTGCACAGGGTACTTGTAGGAAAGGAGGATTTGCTGTGAAGGTAAGATCATCAGTTAAACCTATTTGCGAAAAATGCAAGGTAATTAAGAGAAAAGGAAGCATCAGAATTATCTGTGAAAATCCAAAACACAAACAAAGACAGGGTTAATTTCCGGTCAAAGTAATTATGTGCGGCTGCAGCGGAACACCGGGATAGGTTGTTGACGCTGTTCATAATAACACAGTACATTGTACTGACGCAGTCTGTTTCCGGATTAACATACCGAAGTCCGGTCAGACGTCTTTTGATTTTAGGTTATGGATTTCTATGTGATGTGATCCCATAGAAATCAAAAATGAGGATGAAAGCATATGTTTTCAAAAGAAAGGCAATGAGTGTATGCACAACATTTCAGGCCGGGGAACCGGAGCTGCATAGGGTTGTTGTCTGGATCAGTAAGAGGTTAAAGAGAGAAACGGCTTTAACGATTTTTTAGATTTTTATAGGAGGTAGCGACGAATGGCTCGTATCGCAGGTGTAGATTTACCAAGAGAAAAACGTGTCGAAATCGGTTTAACTTACATTTACGGAATCGGTAGAACAAGCTCTAACCGTATTCTTGCAGCAGCAAATGTAAATCCTGATACACGTTGTCGTGATTTAACAGACGAAGAAGTAAAAAGAATTAGTGAAGTAATTGATGAAACACAGACTGTAGAAGGTGATTTAAGAAGAGAGATCGCTTTAAACATCAAAAGACTTCAGGAAATCGGATGCTATCGTGGAATCCGTCATAGAAAAGGACTTCCGGTTCGTGGTCAGAAGACAAAGACAAATGCAAGAACCAGAAAAGGTCCAAAGAGAACTGTTGCTAATAAGAAAAAGTAGAGCACTTAGCGAAAGCAAGCTGATAAGCGCAGCTTGAGGTTAGTGCGAACTTTGTTCTTTGAGATTAGTGAAGCTGAGCCGCAGGCGAGAGCTGAGCTTAGCGAAAAGAACTTCCTTAGTTACACAGTGACACAACAAACACACGAGTAATTCAATAATTACAAGAAATTCAATAATAATCATATAGAAAGTAGGTTAGTTTTATTATGGCTAAAGTTACAAAAAAAGTGACAAAAAAGCGCGTTAAGAAAAACGTTGAACGCGGACAGGCACATATTCAGTCATCTTTTAACAATACAATCGTAACAATCACAGATGCTGAGGGTAATGCTTTATCATGGGCAAGTGCTGGTGGTCTTGGTTTCAGAGGTTCAAGGAAATCTACTCCATATGCTGCACAGATGGCAGCTGAAACTGCAACCAAAGCAGCATTAGTTCATGGCTTAAAATCAGTAGATGTTATGGTAAAAGGACCGGGATCAGGAAGGGAAGCAGCAATCCGTGCACTTTCTGCATGTGGTCTTGAAGTAACAAGTATCAGAGACGTAACACCAGTTCCTCATAACGGATGTCGTCCACCAAAACGTAGAAGAGTCTAATCTAATAGGAGGGATAGTCTAAGATGGCAGTAAATAAAGTTCCTGTTCTTAAAAGATGCAGATCACTTGGTTTAGATCCAATTTACTTAGGAATAGATAAAAAATCAAACAGAGAATTAAAAAGAGCAAATAAGAAGATTTCTGAATATGGTCTTCAGTTAAGAGAAAAACAGAAAGCAAAATTCATTTACGGAGTATTAGAGAAACCTTTCCATAATTACTATGAGAAAGCTGATCAGATGAAAGGCATGACTGGTGAAAACCTCATGACTATGTTAGAGAGCAGACTCGATAACGTAATTTTCCGTATGGGATTAGCTAGAACAAGACGTGAATCCAGACAGATCGTTGGACATAAGTTTGTTACTGTAAATGGTAAGAGTGTAAATATTCCATCTTATCTGGTAAAAGCTGGCGATGTGATCGAGATCAGAGAAAAGAGCAAAGGACTTCAGAGATTTAAGGATATTGTTGAAGTAACAGGCGGAAGATTAGTTCCTGAACGGATTGATATGGATGCAGAGAATCTTAAAGGGGTTGTAAAAGAATTACCTTCCAGAGATCAGATTGATGTACCTGTTGACGAAATGCTTATCGTCGAGTTATATAGTAAGTAATCTGAATTTGGCAGATTGAGATAGGCATATACCCGAAAAAGGAGGGCTTTGTAGTGTTCGATTTTGAAAAACCGAAAATTGAGATCGCTGAAATTTCAGAAGACAAAAAGTATGGAAGATTTGTCGTAGAACCTTTAGAGAGAGGCTATGGTACAACATTAGGTAACTCTCTTAGAAGAATCATGCTTTCTTCCTTACCGGGTGCAGCGGTAAGTCAGGTAAAGATTGATGGTGTATTACACGAATTCAGTTCTATACCGGGCGTAAAAGAAGATGTGACAGAAATTATCATGAACATCAAGAATCTTGCACTGAAAAATACATGTCCGACAGATGAGCCAAAAGTTGCTTACATTGAATTTGAGGGTGAAGGCGTTGTTACGGCTGCTGATATTCAGGCAGATCCTGATATTCAGATATTAAATCCGGAATTGGTCATTGCCAATTTAAACGGTGGAGCTGACTGCAAACTGTATATGGAACTTACCATTACAAAAGGCAGAGGTTATGTCAGTGCAGAGAAGAATAAATCTGAAGATGTGCCGATCGGTGTCATTGCGATCGATTCCATTTACACTCCGGTAGAGCGTGTCAATTTAACCGTTCAGAATACCCGAGTAGGTCAGATTACTGATTACGATAAACTCACATTAGATGTATATACCAATGGTACATTAGAACCGGACGAAGCAGTAAGTTTAGCTGCTAAGGTTTTAAGTGAACATCTGAATCTCTTTATTAACCTTTCTGAAACAGCAATCGCTGCAGAGGTTATGGTAGAGAAAGAAGACGATGCAAAAGGCAAAGTCTTAGAAATGAATATTGACGAACTTGAATTATCAGTACGTTCTTACAACTGCTTAAAGAGAGCAGGTATCAATACCGTTGAAGAACTTACAAACCGTACACCGGAAGATATGATGAAAGTTCGTAACCTTGGACGTAAGTCCTTAGAAGAAGTATTAGCAAAATTAAAAGAATTAGGTCTTCACTTAAATCAGAGCGAAGACATTTAAGATTCATATATGGCAGGATTTGTAAGTCCAAAGAGCAAAGTCCTGTCATCTCATGAAGTGGAATCAGGCAGCGATTGCAGGCAATGCAAAACTGCATTGCATAAGATCGTTACAGAAACAGTAAGTGCACCTATATGCAGCATTCGGACAGTAAGACCAATGAGCGTGCCGGATGTACCACAAAAAGGAGAATAGAAAAATGGCAAAATATAGAAAATTAGGAAGAACATCTTCCCAGAGAAAAGCTTTATTAAGAGGACAGGTAACATCTTTGATCGCAAGCAAAGACGGTAAGATTGTTACAACAGAAGCAAAAGCAAAAGAAGTACAGAAAATCGTTGAAGGCATCATCGCTTTAGCAGTAAAAGAAAAAGATAACTTTGAAGAAGTTACTGTAAAAGCAAAAGTTGCCCGCAAAGATAAAGATGGCAAAAGAGTAAAAGAAGTTGTAGATGGTAAGAAAGTTACTGTATATGACGAAGTTGAAAAAACAATCAAGAAAGATAAGCCATCTCGTCTTCATGCAAGACGTGAAATGTTAAAAGTTCTTTATTCAGCAAAAGATGTTCCGACAGAAGTTGCTGGAAGAAAGAAAAATACAAAAGAGATCGATCTTGTAGCAAAATTATTTGATGAAATTGCTCCAAAATATGCAGATCGTAACGGTGGTTATACAAGAATCGTTAAGATCGGTCAGCGTAAAGGTGACGGTGCATTAGAAGTTCTTTTAGAGCTTGTATAAGATTGATATTGTAAGAATTGAAACTCCGGTTGTTAGAGACCGGAGTTTTTTGACATATAAGAAAGGAAAAGGAATTCATATGTTACCGGAATTATTTAAGATTGGACCAGTTACGATTTACAGTTATGGGCTGATGATCGCCATAGGTATAATCGTGGCATTGTATTTAGGAGAGCATGAAGCAAAGAAAAGTGGTTTAGCAGAGGATGGATTTATCACCACAATGGGAGTGATCGCTGTCGCAGGAGGCTTTTTAGGAGCAAAGATATTATATGTGATCACGATCTTACCAGAAGTAATTAAGAATCCGTCGATCATTCTGCATGAGTTATCAAATGGATTTGTGGTATATGGCGGTCTGATCGGTGGGATTTTGACAGCGTATGTATATTGCAGGATCAAAAAGGTGGATTTCTGGGCAGCATTTGATATTGCAGCTCCGGTGATTGCATTGGCACAGGGATTTGGAAGGATAGGCTGCTTTTTAGCAGGCTGCTGTTATGGAA
>QWCN01006729.1_pt1 | contig 10401 bp, 17 predicted proteins | sample 1972711 | NCBI WGS metagenome assembly QWCN01 (sample SAMN09866707, study PRJNA288562) | Human gut metagenome isolate term1_stool, whole genome shotgun sequencing... | isolation source: gut | host: Homo sapiens | place: USA: California | reverse complement strand
CTTCTCTTCCTCCTTCTCATCATTCTCCTCTTCCCCCTTTTCTTCCTTCTTCACCTCCTTCACCTCCACCTCGCGCCCCTTGCCCTCGCGCAGGATGCCGAACACGTCCGGCTGCGGCGGGTCGAACGCCAGGAAGTGCCGGTGCGGGTGGAACTCCGCCGCGTGCGCGAAGCAGGCCTCGCACAGGTCGTAGTCCTCGCACTCCTGCGCCTCACACACCACGCCCGCACCCACCTTGCAGGAGTACCGCACGCCCACGATGCACCGCTTGTTCTTGCAGTGGTCGCACATGTAGTTCGGGTGGCTCGTGTGCTTCTCCGCCACGCGCGCCTTCTTCTTGCTCTTCTTGTGGCTCTTGCCCGACTGCTCCCTACCGCTCACGCCGCCGCGCCGCACCAACAGGTCCTTCATGTCGTAGCCCTCCGCGCGCAGCAGCTCCTCCAGCTCCTCGCGCGCGTTGTTCTCCAGCTCCTTCCACCGCTTCTCCAGCACCTCCGCGCACTCGGGGTAGCACGCCTTCTCCGCCTGCTACGCGTCACCTCGCGCGGCCGCGCCCACCTGCAGCGGGGTCAGGCCCTTGATGTCGCGCAGCGTGCAGTCCGCACCAGCGTCCAGCAGGCAATTCACGCAGTCCAGATTGCCGGTGGAGGCCGCGACGTGGAGAGCGGATTTACCGTCCACATCCTGAACGTCGATCATCTTGGGGCACCTAGCAATGAGCGGACGGACGAAAGGGCACAATCGAAGGATCTCCTTCACAATCTTCACGCGCTCCTTCTCCGCTCCGATGCACGCTCCGATCAAGCAGGTGGAGTCGTTGGCGCTCATCGCCCGCACCTCCGCATGTTCACTCAGCAAGAACATGAAGAAATCGTAATGTCCGAAGTAGCACGACCACAACAGCGGCGTCTCTATCCATCACGAGAAACAGGTGGCTGCCCACCCCCAGAGAAGTTGCATTGGTTGATTAGCTTGTGATTCTTCTTCAATATCATTCTTCCAATATTCACGTTTCCTCCCTACTCCATGATGGGCAAGGAAAGCACTCACCTTTGCCGCAAACAGCAAGGACGTGTTGTTCTTGGTCAGCGTAACGCTGTTCACGCTGCAGTCTCTCTTGATCAATTCCTCCACGATCTTCTCCTGACATTCCGACGCAGCAATCATCAGCGCCGAAAAACCGTCCGAATCGGTTTGGTTCACGTTGGCCTTTCCCTGGTCAAGCAGGGATACCATTTTGTCGTAATCGCCTTCCGCCACAGCATCGAAGTACGCGTTCGCATCTTCCATTGTTCCGCTCTCGTACCGGATGCTAATCTCCTCGTCGTATTCCATCTTCGGTTGGAGCGAACCCTATTATCCTAAAACCAGCGTGGATTCAGTATTTGGGGGGAGTGGGTTCTCGGCACTATCCCTGTTATGTGAATGGAACGGCTTCTTTGGATGTGTGCGTGTCATTGTGGGCCGCATAGGGGAAAAGTCGGTGATTCACGCGCATTGCTCTCTGTTGTGATACTCCACCTTCAATCAATGTAAAATGAGTGTCAGTATCATTCGGCTCCGTTTGAGAGCCTGCTTCTTCGCATCTTCACGCCTCCATATCCCTCCCGGACTGCACCGTCATTCGCCTACAAAATGATTCCTGTTCTGCTGTTCATTGGGTTTTCGCTATCCGCGGCAACCATCATTGGAGGGAAGGAGTGTAGCCCGTTGACGATTGCGCTCAACTCCAGGTACGAAGAATGTGCAGTGCGGCATCCCCGCAGCCGACCTGGAGCAATCCCGTGAAGTGACTGATTCGCTCTCGGGACAGTGCTTGTACGTTTTCATCTCCTGTACTGACGCAGAAACGGAAAGTGCAGCTGCTACGACGGCTTCGGGTGCAACAACTGCGGGGCGCGAATGGTGCTGGACGACTACGGGGACTACACGACCATCCGCGCGCTCATCGACGGGAGCACCAACAGCGTGGACATCTGCGACGTGCAGTGGGGCGGCGGTTACTGCACGGAGGACAGCGAGTGCCACGGCAAGGGGCTGTGCATCGAGAACCAGTGCGTGTGCTACAGCAACTGGCTGTGTCCCTACTGTGAGATGGGGCTGAACGAGGACATCCTGATCGGCGCGACCTGCGGCGACTACATGCACGGCGGCGGGCGCTGCTACGACGACGAGGACTGCAACGGCAAGGGCGTGTGTCTGGACGGCACGTGCACCTGCAACAGCGGCTACGTGTGCAGCCACTGCTCGGCGCTGGCGCTGGACGTGATTCGCGGCAGTGGGCGTGGGCGTGGGGCGTGAGGCGCAGACACAGTGTGTCCCTGTGACCGCGTGAACTGCGGCAAGCATGGTGTGTGCCAGGGCGGCGTGTGCATCTGCGAGGCGGGCTTCAAGGGCCAGTTCTGCAACGTGAACGCAGGGCCGCGCGGGGCGCGTGAAGCGTAGGTGTGCGACAGTCTGGACTGCGGCGAGCACGGTGTGTGTTCCTTGGCGCTGGGCGGGCAGTGCGTGTGCGACCCGGGGTACTCGGGCACGCTGTGCGACACGCAGCCGCGGGGCTCGAAACCCTGTGAGGAGGATACGGACTGCGGCAACGGCGTGGGCGGCATCTGCAACCCGACGACGCACACGTGCGAGTGCTACAAGGGCTGGACGTGTCCCGCGTGCGACAAGATCGGCAAGGAGTGCAACGCCGCGGCGATGGTACACGGCGGCGGCGCCTGCGCCTCCAACAAGGACTGCGGCAACTTCGGACCGGACTTCGACAACCCCGAGAAGACGGGCGGGAAGTGCGAGGGCGGCATGTGCGTGTGCTTCGAGGGCTACACCTGCCCACACTGCACCACGGGCGGGTCGCCGGAGAGCGTGGTGAAGGGCGACCTGCAGTGCAAGGACGGCGCGGTGCGTAGCGGTGTGTGCGTGGGGATGTTGGCTCTGCTGGGCTGGGTGGCTTATATGTTGCTATTACGTGTTTGTGACAAACAGGGGATTATACACGGATGTGACGTGTTTGTGACAAACAGAGGATTATACACGGATGTAGCGGTCGATGAGCTCCTTGCCGCGTGCCGTCACCACGATCACGCGCTTCTTCACATCCTGGTACACGATGCACTCGCACACGTCGCTCCGGTCGGTGATCTGCGCCTCATCGCACACCTCCGCCCCCACCTTGCTGAACACGTTCGCGTCCGGACACTTGTACAAAAACGCCTTCTTGTAGGAGGCTCGGTTCAGCTCGCGCTACGCCTCACTCCCACCGCCCGCCCGCACCTCCCACAGGTAGATCTGGTCCGTGATGTTCATGGGGATCTTGTAGTACACGCCGTTCTCGCTGCGGATGTTCAGGTCCTCCACCTTCCCGTTCATGTGCAGTCCGGGGTTGGACCGCTCCAGCTTCGCATCTGCCTCCTTCATGAGCACGTCGTTCTCGGAGTACTCCTCCAGGAAGGAGCAGATCTGGTCCGCCGTGATCCCGTTGCGCATCGCCTTCACGATGCTGTTCCGCGTGATCAGGAACGCCACCATGTTCGGCAGCAGTGTCTACGCCTGACGCCCGCGCGCCGCGCGCACTCGCTTCTCGATGAACTGCGACAGGATCTGGATGTGCAGCGCGTTCTCCCTCAGCGGCCCGAAGGCGTACACGTGGAAGTTGGACTCCACGACGATCTTCAGCGTCGACTTGATGCGCATGGAGAAGGCCGCCGCATCTACGGTCAAGGCGCGCGCGCGGACCCACCGGAGGCGGCGGAGGGGTAGAGGAAGTCGGCGCCGACGTGCGTGACGTAGAAGAAGTCCTCGTTGTTGAGGCGCCGGGCGTAGCTGCGAGTGAGGGGGCGTGGGGGCGGCTACACGAGCCCGACGAGGTGGAACAGCGGGAACAGCGCCGTCTGCTCCGGCGTGAGCTTGGCCACGCGGTAGGGCATGCGCGGCGTCATCTGCGGGAGGTTGAAGAGGAAGGAGAAGAAGGGCACGGGGTTGGCCGTGGCGGCCAGCAGGTGCTGCAGCAGGAAGCCCACCTGGTCGTGGAACGTCATCAGCAGGAACTGGAACCCGCGCGGCGTCGTCGTGTAGTGGCTGCCTCTGCGGGTCAGGACCGTCTGCCAGGGGTACCCGCGGGAGCCGGCGGAAATGAGTCCGCAGCTGCGGAACAGCGACAGGAGCCGGTCGTTGTTGGGATCGCTCGTGGCGTTGGACTGATCGTCATGCCTCCGTGCCGGAACTACCGGGTTGAGGAGGAGGGAGTTGTTGCGACTGTAGCACTGCTCGCAGTACTTGGTGCTCTCGTCATTCATCTCCTTGTACTCCTTGGACGCTTTGGATGCCCACTTGCAGTGCTGGTTTGTGACGATGCTGTTCTAGAGGGAAAACACGGAAGAATACGTCACCATATAGGTTTGGTAGAAAATGGAATTGATTGCAAGAGAAAGCGAGGCTGCATCCTGTCCGTTCACCGTCTCCACGATATGGTAGTCCAAAAGCTAGGGGAGAGGCAGAGATCAAAGAATACCTGGCGTACGTATCCCAGCACTATTTCTGTGGGCGTGTTTTGAAAGTTGGATATCACCTGGTCTTGCAGAACCGGCTCATTCACACAAAACAGAAGATTGAAGATCCTATTGCGTAACATTTCATCCCATGGGCATGTACTGCCGGCACTCGTTCGGAAGCAACTGCAGGAGCGTGTGAATGGAGCCGAGCTCCTTGAATCTGCAGATAAGACACAACTATCAATCGCAGAGCCGCCTACAATTCCTCAAATTGCGACCGAGATAGGTTTCGAAGGTACTCTTCGAGCATTTGAGGCGTTTGAAGCGTATTAAGACGTGACGGAATTCGGAGCCATTTGTCCGGATCCGAGAGTAGGCGCGATTTCGGCCGATTCAAAAGACAAAAACGAATGAGCCGCTGCGTGATCCAACTGTCTCCCGATATTTCAAAGGAAGGAAAGGCTCTGTACTATGACAGGGAGACAAATCGGCTGTTTGTGGAGTGCGAAGACGCGTTTAAGTGGTATCCAATAAACGAAGTGCACATGGAAGAGAAGTTAGATACAGTGCCTGGGTGGGCTGCGATTTGAGTGTATCATGGAGTAGAATGAAACAGTCCTCGTATTTGGACGTAATCAGCGAGGTTTCGGATCTGCATCGTGATGAAAAGTGCAACTCGGATGCGATTCTGACGATTCTCCAACGGTCCGAAGTGGACTTGCTGCATTCCGGGGCTCTGAAGGATATGCGGAGGACGGAATACGAGTACTTCACACGGCGAGAGGTTCGGAAAAAGGAGCGGGCGAGGAACCTCTCTCTTCTGCAAAAAATGAGGGTGCCGATGTCCACGACGTACCGGCCGTACCCTCCCCACACAGAGAAGCAGCCGAGCGCATGCAAGCGGTGCGCGCCCCTCACCAACCGGCAGCAGCTCCTCAAGTGGGTGTACAGCAACAGCGCCCTCTGGAACAGCACGTGGCAGTCCGCCAAAGCCGCGCCGCTCCCCACAGACGTCGTGCTCAAGGATTCCTTCCTGCGGGAGCACGAGGACGACTTATGTGCGCACTCTCCTTCGGCGTGACGCATAGACACAGTGGCCTTCTGTCTCGACGAGTACGGGTACTCCAGTCTCCACCCCCACGTTCTCCTCCGCGACGTGTTGTCCCGCGTGCACAACTACCGCGCCTTCAAGAAGTACAGCGCGCCCATCACCACGCCGCTCGCCTGCGCGCGGCTCTCCGTGCACCGGCGGGAGTTCTATGTTGCCAGTCCGCACTACGTCGTGGGCGGCATGCCGCTGGAGGTGTTCCGGCGACTGCAGAAGGCCAACCCCGTGGTGGAAGAGTAGGTGAAAAGACGGGGCGTGAGGCGTAGCACCATGGAGCGACTGGGCAGTGCGGACCTGACGGTGGTGGACGACGGCACGCCGCAGCGCGCGATCGACATACACTGGAGCGCGGACAAGCGGAGTTGGTGCGTGAGCTGCATCCACGACGCCGCGAAGGTGAGGGTGAACGGCGCGTCCCTCTCGCTTGAAGAGGGGGAGGTGGAGCTGGGGGCCGCGTCCACGATCCAACTGGGGGGCCGAGACATTCTGTTCTCGGCAGCAATGACAGACGAATAGCCGTGTTTGTTCACAAATCATCAACCATGAGCAACCCGTACGACGGAGCGATTGTGGGAAGATTGAAGCTCAAGGGGAAGGCGCTGAAGAAGTGGGGCGAGAGGGAGGCTGCCTGATTGCCTAGAACAAAGAAGACACACAAAAAGAAGGCGACCGCCGAGGAGGAGGGAGCGTTGAGCTACATTCCGGTGGAGGAACTGCAAACGGTGCCCACGAACAGCGAAACCGGAACGGGGCGCATTTATGCAACGGATATCACTTCATTTGCACGAGTAACGCGTAGGCTCTGTGGTGTATGGAAGAGGAACCAAGTTTTTGAAGGAACTCTCCATTGGCGATCTCATTTCCATTCAGCACCCCTCGACGTAATTGATTTAACAATTCTATTCACAACAAGCTTTGAAATCGAAAACCGAGTTGTCAAGATGATCGCGAGCGACACTTCGCTCTCCATCAGTTCCCCCTTCAGCCAGGACTTTTCTACGGAAATCTGCTTCGAGTACTGCAAGAAACAGGAAGACGTCCTCTCTCCAGCAGAGCTGAAGGAGAAACAGGAGAAGGAGCGCAACGCGGAGGAGAACGCCGCGTTCGGCATTTACCAGGGTGCTGGGTAGGACCGTGTTGGACTGTTGAGGGGCAGAGGAACGGAGTTCACGTACAAGACGCGTCTGAACAGTGCCTACGGCGGGTGGAAAACGATCACCAAAAAGACGAAGCGCGTGTTGACGCGGGAGGAAATGTTGGACATGCGCGTGAAAAACAAGTCGGACCGCCACTGTATGTAACTTATGCAACCTGCTGTGTGTTTGTCGCAACAAAGAAACGCAAATCAAATCGGAATTATCTTTGATTTCAAATCATACAGCTTTCTTCCACTTTACTTCTTGGGTCTCACGGCGCATCCGGCAACAATGCGGGCCTTACCTCCGGTGGGAGTGCACAGCAGGGTGTTGCAGCTAGAGCACATAAGGCAGCAAACCCAGAAACCTACTTCTCGCAGACGACAGCAGTCTGAGCGTGGCTGAAAACGGTGGTGCTACGCGATTATCCCCTCGGGATCAGCAAACGTACATGTTGAAGCAACCAGGGCACTTCACATCCATGAAGTAGCTGTTGGGGGCCTGGACAAGGCGCTTCAGCTTGTGCTTCTGAGCCTCTTCCTCAGCAGAAGGATAGCGGAGATCGTTCACCTAAACAGCGATTAGAATATGCCCATCTCAAGAAGAGAGGCAAAGCGAGCGTACCATAGTATTGTACTTGAAGAGCGTAGATAATTCCTGTCGTTTCGATTCGATGAAGTCTTGGATGCCAGTATTAGGCCTTCATTCAATTCTCCAGTATTCGACCCCTGCTTGAAAGATTCACCCCCACCCCATTTCATTGCACAACAAACAACGCTCATAGCACGCTACTCAAACCAATTCGGACCTTCAGCACGGTTGTAAACACCATCGCGAGGGAGACGAGAGAAGGAACGGTTTCTTCCAATGTTCGTCTGTTCCAACGGCAGCCCCTCGTCCTCCTGGATTTCCTGGTTCATATCTACCGTATAAAGTGTCCAACATAGCGGTACGGGAGATGATCTCGCGGTTGACGCGGTAATAGCCCTTGTAGCTGTAGGGGTGCACTAGGATGCGCAATCGAATAATCACATAAAAGAGAATGGCCTCATTCACAACGACCACCAAGTCCTGGTACTTCCACGAAAGGACGGTTCTCTACGCCATGAGCACCCTCCTCGGCAACGACTCCAATGATCGCGACGAACGTAGGCCGAAGGATGTAGATGATGAACGTCCACATGAGGGCAATGAAAGACGCCTTGTTGATGTAGATGCGGATGGTTGCCGAGTTGTACTGCGAGGACTGGAGGATGGAGCTGGAGGCGGAGATGCTGATGTTGATGCAGATGAGAATGGTGATGATGAAGATGGCCTCGAAGATGTAGTCCACCACGGCGAAGCCGGAGCAGAGCCCGTCGATCTGGGAGTCGCAGTAGGAGGAGATGGAGGAGAGAATGCACATGGCGCAGAAGATGCAAACGCCGAACTGAATCTCCTTCTTCTGCGGGTGAGGAGAGAACGCAGCACTACGGTGAGGAGGAGGTGGGAGATCTGCCAGCCGCAGGCCAGGAGGAACATGACGACAAGGAGCAGGTCGTCGACGAAGGAGTACATGAAGGAGTTCATGAACTCTGCGAAGGGACGTGGTGAAGGAGCCGCGGCAGGCGGGGAAGGATATTGATGGAGTTGTTCAGCAGCAGGTACCACACCACTACCGACCGCAGCACCGACGACATGAACTTCACCGCCACCAGCAGCTCCAACACGTAGTCGATGTTCCGCACGTGCGTCGTCCCGCGGTACTGCGCCTTGCTGTTCTACGCATCATCTCCGAGCATCGGGCGCACCATGACGAGGAAGGTGATGAAGAGGCCCAGATAGAGCAGGGACACTGCTGGCCAGATGATCGTCTCGAACTGCTTCTCGATCGTCAGATTCACCATCATCCCGTTGTAGAAGGTCTTCACCTGGATGGAGCCCTAGCGTTGACTCCCGCACCATTTCGTACGCTTAGCACGGCAGGCGTGGAGAAACAGTTGAGGACAATCACGGAGTACTGGCTCTCGTAGTTCACGGTATACACGTACGAGAACATGGAGTCGATCTGGTTCCGCTGGCCATCACAGAACGTGGAAAGGACTTACGTAGGCAGAGGGCTGGATACACAAATCGTCGCTGACGGAGTCCGAGTAGGCAAATTCGTCTGGACGCTGGTTAGAGTCATAAATCATAAGTAGCAGCGGGTTTTCTCCCTCCTACTCCTGAATCGCCCACGGTTCCTGTTACAACGGAGTTGATACTGATACTGATAGTCGACCCAGGGGACAGTCCGATAATCGGAGAGAGAGACATCTTTGTGTTTGGCTTTATCCCTTCTCGTTAGTGCCGTACAGCGGATCTCACGCTTGTTGTACTCCGCACTGTATCCACATGCGCAGGAGATTAGGATGAGAAAACACAACAACACACGATTCATCGAGTTTCCTTGTTACACAAAGCGAATCTTCTCAGGAGCAGTAGATCAATCAAAGGAGTCGATCAAATGGGAAAAGACGTCGCGCACAGAGAAGAATGTGGGAGAGAGTCGTAGCTGGGAAACAAACACATGAGTGAAGTTGTATGGTATAGGTTTGGTTTCCGATGCTGAGAAAGATCTCGTTCACATCCAACTCGATGCAATCCTCGTCATCACTATCATAGTCATCCACCTCCACGATGTCGTTCCCGTAGAAGCCCAGCTCCTTCGCCTTCTCGCTGAGATCTCCGACACAACTCCCGATCGTGCAGTGGGGAATGGGGGGAGAGTAGTAGATCTCCTTCTTATACTTCTCGAGCACAGAATCCAACTGGCGGATGATCTTCACAACGGAGTTGAATCCCTTCTGGACAAGCACGCTGCAGAAAGACCGCGACTTGTCCTCGTTCGTGAACACGTAGGACGAGGAGAGCGTGATTTGAAAGGGGCTGGCTTTCACGGCAGCTCGAACGCTCTGCACAAAGGGACTGATTTGGAAATCGCGGAGAAAGAAGAGTTTTGTGAGGCTCACGTGGTACTTGTTGAATCCCTGCTTTTCGTTGACCAGCAGCCGGAAGTTCCCCTCCTCACTCCCGCACCGTCGATTCACCGCCTCGATGATCTGCTCCACCTTCTCTCCTCCCTCCTCCGTCGGCACTATGCCTCATATTCACTCCCTGAAACCACGAAGAATGTAGGCAAACGAAGGCCAGTTTCCTTCGACATGGGGCAATTGCCTCACTCGCTTCGCCTCCTGACCCTCCTGCTCCTCCTGTTCCTCTCTTCCCCGCTTCGAGTTGCTCATACCGGTGTTGAGGCAACAAACAGAAAAGAAAGTGAGCTTCACTCCTCAATGGGGTCCTCCACCATGTTTAAATCGTCGAACAGGCTCGTCTACACATCATTCACGTTTCCCATCCCTGCATCGTGCACATCCAGAATGGCGGACATGCTCTCTCGCAACTGCTCCAGATCGACCAGCCTACGCCTCAGACCCCGTTCGCGCCCCCACGGCATCGGCTTCTTCTCCAGCCGCATCTCCCTCAGGAGGGTCTGGTGGATGCGCAGCAGCAGCGACGGGTACAGCAGCACGAACTCGCGCCACGGCACGCGGCACTCCTCCACGGCGCGCAGCCGCTCCAGCACCTCCGCCGCGCACTGCCGGTGGGCCTGTCGCTGCTCGCGCAGCTGGTAGGTGAGCGGTCCTGC
>QWCN01006725.1_pt1 | contig 10404 bp, 10 predicted proteins | sample 1972711 | NCBI WGS metagenome assembly QWCN01 (sample SAMN09866707, study PRJNA288562) | Human gut metagenome isolate term1_stool, whole genome shotgun sequencing... | isolation source: gut | host: Homo sapiens | place: USA: California | reverse complement strand
AATCACTTTTTCTTCTTGCCATAATAAAAACCTCCAAACTGAGTAATGTTATCTTACATCAGTTTGAAGGTTTACACAAACTTTGGGACACTCCCCAATATTTTGTTGTAGGGTATTTTTACTGTTTCAGTTTTTGTTTTGTACACGTGATAAGATCCCTGCATGTTTCTCAAAATGGGTTTCATACATTGTTCAAGTTTGTTCTGGCTAATTGGCTTTAACAAATAATCCAAAGCCTGAACATGATACCCGTCAAAGACATATTCGGAAAAAGCAGTCAGGAAAATGATATTACCGCAAAATCCATCCTTTCGTAATTGCTTGGCAATGTCCATTCCATTTGCCGATCCTAATTCAATGTCAATAAAAAAAAGTTCGTCTTCGTCATATTCTTTTTCTGAAAAATCCTTGTCATTAAAATAGTGACGTATAGATGTGGAAATATTATTTTGTTTACCCCACTTTTCCAGCAATTGTTTTAATTGCGCAGCATGAGTTGCTTCATCTTCTAAAATTGTTACATTTAATTTCATAATGATTTACCCCTCTCTGTAAGTAATGGAATATATATATCAACAGTAAAAGAATCTTTTTCGGCTGTTATATTGCAAAAACCTGAATTCCTTTCGACAATTTCTCTAACATTTGTCAAACCTTTACCATGATTTTTTTGATCTGTTTTTGTGCTGTCCAGTTGACCATTAAGCTTGTATTGATAGTTTCCGGAGGAACTATTCTCCACATGGATATGATACATGCTCCGCTGTGGTTTAAGAAAAACCCTGATTTGAGGATGGGTATCCGTCTTTCGTTCTATCTTGGTACAGGCCTCTATTGAATTGTCCAGAAGATTGCCTAAAATCCCCGTGATTTCAATATCATTGATAGGAAAATGCTCAGGGAGAATAACAGAATACATAAACGATATATGCTCTGACTGTGCAATCCCATATTTGTCGGTTAAAATTGCATCAATGACAGGATGACCTGTACTTACAATTGGGAAAGATTGTGGGAGGGACTCACGTTGCTTGGATACATATTGACTGAGTTGGTGATAGGACTTTGCTTTGATTAGTTCATGGATTACTGCTAAATGATTCGAGTAGTCGTGTTTCCATTTTTGCAGACTTTTTGCGGATTGGAGAATAGTTTTGTTTCGTTCCTTATTTGTTTCATACATATGTATTTGTTCTGCCAATTTAATGTTTTCTTGATAGGTTTTACTGATAATTTGGATTAGAAATAACATAGCGAGGAAAACAAAAAGAATGAAAATGCTGATGCTGTTAAGTTGTATTCGGTATTTCATAGGTAACTTGTCAGTATCAAGTTCGACGATTATATTCAAGAAAAACGTGGACACAAATAAGGCAATAACAGTAGTTATTACTACAAAAACATCAAATTTTTTTGGTAAAGAAGAAATATCATTCAGCATATGCAAGAAAGCAATCATGAAAAGGAATATAAATAACAAAAACAGCAGGGTTGATACGATACGATTATCACCTAAAAAGTCAAAGGAAGAAAGGTTACTGGCAGAAATGATAAGTGCAATCGTATATGTAATCTGATCTGCGAATATACTCATAAAACTCGGAAGGCAGCAGGTAAAAGTTTTTTCAGAGAATGTATTTCTAAAACATAGAAATATAAATATCATTCGAAAAAGAAAAAGAGCCAGCAGAGTTGTAGTAGTGTTAATTTGATGAAAATTGCAGTAAGAAACTAAGATACTTGAAAAAAGCACAAAACCAGTAAACATTGCTATATAATACTTAGGATTTCTTAATGTGAGACGATGAAACAGTAAATAAGCAACGATCGTATTTTCTATGAGGTTTACAAATATCTCCCAAAGATAAATTGACAACATAAGGCCTCCCAATATAATGTCACTAAAATAACTCGAATTTTATTTTATCATAATAAGGACAAGATATCAAACTACGCATATTGAGAATTCGGGAACGGATAGGGGGGATTCGTGCACGATGTATTGATGTAGAATAAAAACAAATATAGTATTATTTGTAGAAGTAAGCACAGTTTGCTTATTATGAACCTTATCGATAGGAGGCTTTATCATGATAGATATAATCAGGCTGAAACAACAGGAAGCAGTGTTGCGATTACTTTTTCAAAATGAGCACAAGGATGTCGAAAAGCTGCTGCCTGCACAAAAGAATGTGGCTATGAAACGGGATTGCTTAACGATTAGTTCGGAAGCGATGGAAATGAAATATCCATGTTAAAAAGAGGAAAAGTGGTAGGTGCGAATATGCTTGACTCGGTATTTCGGATAAACAATTTGACGCTTGAATATGATGAAATAAATGCTTCTCAAATTTCTTACTATAGACAGTTGTGTGATGCACAGCTCAATTTTATTTTTTCAAAAAATAAAATTGAAGTAGGAGAAGCCTCACAGTACATTTTTCGGGTAGATCCTTACAGTTATTACATTTCCGTGGATTGTGAGGATGCTGCAATCAAGGGGAAAATGGAATCTGTACTAAATCAAGGGGAAAACGGAAAGCATCTTTGGCAGCAAATTAACTGGTTTTCGGAGCAGGATGGTGCTCATAGTACTCAGATAAGTAATAAATTGAGTATTGACAAAACTTGGGCTTATAGAGAGGTGTACAGATACACAGGTTATCAATTGCATGAGTTAAAGGAAGAGAATGGCACATATTACACAGAAGATGGGACAGATATAAAAACGGTGATCCGTGAGGAAGTATGGAAAGATCCAATTTTTCCGTATGAGGCAAAAGAGGATTATGCACAGGCTGTCTGTGGCTGTATTCAGGAAGTGGCAGAGTGGGGCTGGCAAAATGTGCCGGATATGGTGTTATCTATTGGATACTCATCTGCTGGTTTACATGATCTGGGGCAGGATATTTCTTTTGATTATGGAAGTGAGTGGTATAAACAATATCTGGATAATTATCAATATTCCGTGTTGGCAACATATTGAAGGATCATTAATTAAAAAAAGTTTAAATTTCTGAGGAAAGCCGATACATCACAGTTCGTAATCGACATGATAGATTTCGTGCACTAAAAAGGGGTGTTCGTGCGCTGGGTGTTAACAGAGGAGAAAGATCTTCCGAAATAGATATTGGTGACTAATATATGTGAGGTCATGGAATTTGTTGAAAAGGAGGATACAACAGTGGAAATAAGCATGGGGATTTCTATACCATCAGTAAATAATTCAGTTGTTAGTTATGAACAGTCGCAAGTTACAAATGTAAATAATAAAGGGGGGAAAACGGTAGATTCTTCAAAGAAAGCGGGAAAGCACTGGTGGCAATGCAGCGAAAAAGAAAGCAAGTTGTTGCAATGCCGTGTCAAAGACAGTGATCAGCGCAAAGAGTATCTTACTGCCTTTTATCAGGGACAGATTTCTGATGTTGAATTGGACACGGCAATATCAAATACGATACGTAATGCATATGAAGAAGCCGTTTCTGGCGGCTGGCTGGATAAAGATGACGAGAAAGAATTTTTAAATACAATGTATTGTGATTTAACAATAGAAGCGGTGCAGAATGCCGTGTCTAGTAACATTGTTGAAGGCAGGGCACTTAATCGGCAAAATGCAGTAAATGTGCAGGATAGTAAGTTTGTGTATTATAATGCAAAATTTTATCATTCCTGCGAGAAGGTAAAGGAGGTTCTGAGAGATTGTTTAGATAGGTTTTCAGAGGAACTGGGAATTGAGAATCTTGACAAAGAAAAGTATTTATCCGAAAACGTGAAAAATGGTGATGATTTTAATGCAGTTTGGAGTGGAAGTTATGAAAGTTGGAATGGACATTACAATCATTGTGAGATGATAAATACAGAAGCTGTACCGCCAGAGGAATTTTCCTTTTTTTATCAAGTGGAGTATTCTGATATCCATAAAAATTTTAAGGAGTGCGATTATGAAGAACGTCACTGTCTGCTCGTTAATGGAGAGACTTCTGTTGTTAAAGAAGAATTCAGAATGACAGATGATACTATGTTGAATCGAAAACCTTTTAATAATCTTTTAGATTATATAAAAAGTAAATATTTAGAACAGGATCATTTGTGGAAAGAACTGCATTATTTGAAAAATTTTAAAATGTATTCTTTGCTATATAACTAGAATTGACAAGGACAGACACATATACTATACTGAACGAAAAAATAGGGGAGGACGTTATGTATAAAATTGTTATTTGTGACGATGATAAAAATTTTATTTCTTATATGAAAGAAATGCTTTTGCGATGCGACTTGAGCGAGCGTCAAGTCACTTTTTATGAAGTTACATCGGGGGAAGAGTGTCTTCTTACAGTAGAGAGAATGACATCTTGTGACTTGATCATTCTTGATATGCAGATGAGTGGAATGGACGGACATGCCACAGCAAAGCAGTTCAGAAAATTATTTCCGGATTCTTTATTAGTATTTTGTTCTGGTGTATCAAAACCTACGGATGAATCATTTAAAACCACGCCTTTTCGATATTTGCGGAAAAATTATGGAGATGACAAAATGTTATTGGAGTTGACCGCAGTAGTAGAGAAAATGAAGCAAATGAAAAAAAGAACCTATGTAATGGGGAAAAATCATATGAATATAGTGAAGGTGTATCCGGATGATATTTTATACATAGATAATTATAAGCGCGGAAGCGAAATCCATGTGCAGGAGAATTATAAAGACTACTCATTTGAGGATAGGATTACGACAAAAAAGAAGCTGGCAGAGCTGTATACGGATTTGAAGGAATACGGTTTTGAATATGCCCATAATAGTTATATTGTAAACTTAAATCATGTCGTTAAATTAAAATCAGAGGGTGTGATAAAACTATCAAATGGGGAAGAAGTGAATATTTCACGTTCCAGGATGCCGGAGTTTAGGCGGGCACTGGCTGCGGTAATGAGTGAAAAATATAAATAAAAACGGAGAATAAAGTGAAGGTATTAAGTGTTGTAATAAGTTGTATCATCGATGTGTATTTGTTCCATTTGTTTTTTCAAAATTATTTTAGCAAGAGAAAGTTCTTTGCTGATTCAGTATTAAAAGAAAAGAGCTGTCAAATCGGCATCGTTATTCTATTAACCATATGCAACCTTTTGGGGAATGGGGATGTTAATATTTTAATTACGCCTGCATTATTTTTCTTGTATACAGTTTTAGAATTCCAGGGAAAAGTATGCTATCGGTTGTTATGTTTTGCTACGGTATTTTGCGTTTTGTGTGGGTGTGAGTTCTTGTTTATGCTTTTGGTACATCCAAACGCATCGGATTACAAAAATTCCACATTGGTCATGATTTTGATGCTTGCCATTAAATTTCTCACCTATATACTGGTTCTGATTATGAATCAAGCAATAGGCAAACGAAAGAGAATACAGGATTCCAAAATATTTATTATGTATATGATGATTCCGGCTGCCAGTTTATTTGTTATGATAATTGTATTCTATTCGGGAGCAGTTCATCATATGGCAGGGTATGCGAGTGCATTCCTTGGGTGCAGTTTTGCGGTCTTGTTTTTGGGGAATGTAATGAGCTTTTATGCATTTGAACGGTATTCGGAGCGCTTATATGAGACGATGGAACAAAATATCGTAATTATAAAGCAGAAAAAAGACTTGGAATATTATATGCAAATATCGGAAATTGACAAGAAACAAAAGGAACTGATTCATAATATTACGAATCAGGTAAAAATGATTCATGTCTTTGCAAAGGATGGAAATACGAAAGCGATTTTAGAGTTGACGGATAGTATTGGTGAAGAAATGGAAAAGGATTCCAGGATGGTGTACTGCGACAATCCGGTATTAAATTCATTGTTGAATGAAAAGAGACAGGAAGCATGGAAGCAGGGGATTCGTACAGAATTTTATGTAGAACCCGGAGTTCTATTACAACATGTGGCACCAATGGATTTGATTTCCATGCTTGGCAATCTTTTGGATAATGCGATTCGTGCGGCTGCGGAGACACACGGGGAAAAGTATATTAAGAGTTACATTTATATGAAAGAAGTAGGCGGTTTCTGCGTCATAAAAATCACGAACCCATTTGAAAATATAAAACATACGCAGGATGGAGACTTTGCTACTACAAAAAAAGATGATGGCATGCATGGAATCGGACTTCATTCCGTGAGGCGGATTGCAGAAAAATATGGTGGATGTTTGATGTGTACGGCAGAGGATAAAACATTTGAAACGGTGTTGCTAATCTCTACTGATGAAGAAATATAACAAGAATCTGATAGTACTGCTTGGAGTGGACTATCAGATTTTTTTTTGCAAAAGTGGCCCCTCATTCTGCTAAAATTGTCATTTTTATTGAATATTTTGTTGAAATATGTATAGTAGAAGGCAAAAAAGAAATATGTGGGCAGACATGTGTTTCGGGAAAAAAGGAGAATGATAGTTATGAAAAAAAGAATTGGTAAAAGCAAATTTGGTATTTTGAACTGTTTAGCACTGCTTTTAGTAACAGCAACAGCGAATGCAGCATGTGCTTGGTATTTTCACCAGCCGGAGTTTCCCAAAGAAGCAAATGCGTTGAGAAAGCATTACAATGATTGAAAAAATTGTTAATAAACTTTTGGATACTCAAATTAAGAGTGGTTTACTGAAAGATGAAACAATACCAATTTACCGCTACGGTTATACCCTATTGATAGAAGTGACGATAAATGTAATTTTGTCACTTTTAATCGGTTTCGCCTTGGGGGAGATTGGTATTGTAATATTGTTTAATCTGATATTTATACCATTACGGGGATTCTGCGGAGGATGGCATGCTGGAAAGTCATGGTTGTGTACTATGACATCCGCAATTGTTTTATTGTTTTCAGTTTTTGTTGGGAAAGACCAATTATTTCAATATGGTACAAATTTGTGGATGATATTGATGGGAATATCCTGTTTGACCATATGGTTTCTGGCACCTATGGATAGCGAAGCCAAAAGACTGTCTGATGAAGAAATCGTCTATTATAAAAAAGTAATCCGAGGAATCTTGTTTGTAATACTTGTGCTTTTTGTACTGTTTGTTTATTTTAATATCTTTCGACTGGCAGGAGTTTTATGTTATGTAGTCTATGTACAAAGCGCTTCCTTGTTATTTGCATTTTTGATAAATGATAGGAAAAACAGAAAATAGAGATGGAGGAAAAGAAAGTGAAAAGAGCGAAAGGGAACAGAAAAGTAATTATTAGTGGAGTGTTAGCGGGAGCATTGTTATTTGCATCCATATCTGAAATTAATTTAACAAAAAATGAAATAAAAGCGGATGCTGTATCTGTAAAGGCAGATATTACAAAGGAATTGACAGAAAAGAGGAATTCCTTTGTTAAACAGTTTGCATTATCCGATGGAAGTTTTACGGCAGTTGCATATTCGATGCTGGTTCACTATAAAAAGAAAGGTGTCTGGAAAGAAATTAATACGACACTTGTGAAATCAGGAAAGAAACAATATAAAACAAAATCTACAGATTTATCGATTAAAGTGTCCAAAAGGGCGAATAAAAAGTCAATGATTTCCTTAAAACGAGGCTCTGCTTGCTTATCCTGGTCATTGAATGGGAAAAAGATGAAAGCGGTGAATGTAAAAATCAGCAATCCAAAGAAAACCAAACAAACTGATGTATTAAATCAAAATGTGGTTTCTTATCCAAAAGTGTTAAAAAACACAAGCATCACCTATAACATTTTCCCAGAACGTGTGCAGGAAGTTATTACGGTGTCGAAAAAGCAGAAGGCAAAGAAGTGGATGTTCAAGATCAATGCAGGAAAAATGAAAATCAAGGTAAAAGGAAATCAGGTATATTTCAAAACGAAAAAGGGCAAGAAAAAATACCAGCGTCTGCATACAATTGTGACCGATGCCAACGGAGTTTCTACTTCTAAAGTAAAAGTGAAATATAACAAGAAGAAAAAGACACTTACCGTGACCCCATCAAAGAAATGGTGGAACAGTAAAAAGAGAAAATTCCCGATGGAGATGCGGACCAGTTATCTGACGGATAAACACAGCAGAAATGTAAAAGTAGGAGCAGCCTACAGCGGAGCACCAAACGGAACATTTACCTATGATAAATCACTGCTTTTACAGGCGAATAAATGTATTGGATTTACTAAAATGACAAATTTGGCAGAATTTAGTAATCCAAATGTGCAGATACGAAGTGCATCGTTACATATTCTAAATAAAAAGACATTAAAAATGGGTGCGGGCAAAACGTATGATATTGATGTGCACAAGGTAAAAGAAAACTGGTCAAGTAAAAAGCTTACTTATAATAATCGTCCGGCATACGAAGAAGTGTCCGGGGCTAAGGTTAGCATCCAGAAAAAGGGCAGTTATGCTTGTGACGTGACGGATATTGTGAAAGCATGGCAAAAAGGAGAGTCAAACTACGGTGTGGCACTGGTGTCTAACAATGCCAACCGCACATATCAGGCCGAATTAGACAGAAATCCGTATTTTGCCGTGAATTATGAAGTGGTAGGATTTGACGGAGCTGTTCAGTTAAAAGAAAATGAGCCAATTACCAGAGACATTATCAAAGAAGGTCAGGAAAACTATTTCTACTTTGACACGGAACCGGGCATTGCGTATGAGGTATATACCGATTCTGCCATTGATACGCAGGCAACCATGTATGACGAGAGTAAAGAGCGGGTTGGTTATGCGGATGATACCGGAACGAACAAAAACTTTTCCTTTGTGGGCAGTTACAACAAAAGACGTTATATAAAGGTTAGTGCAAAAAACAAAGCAACCGGCAGTTATACGCTGCATTTGAAAAAACGTTTTGCTATTCCGGAAGTGACAGGGATAAAAGGACAGGACAGTTATACACTGACATGGCAGCCGGTCGAGCATGCCAAAGAGTATGTTGTCTGTATTTACGATGGAAGCAGAAAAATTGGAGAAACGATTGTGACCGGCACAAGTTATGAGTATCTGTATACAAATGATACAGTTAGAAAGACACTTGGATTTACCGTTACGGCAAGAGAAAATAAAACGCTGACCGGAGAATCCTCACGTATGGTTTACAACACGGCAAGCCAGTCGGAATGGGTTTATCAGACACCGATGGAGAAATCACGTAAAAATGCATCGGTCGTAACAGCAGGTGAAAAATTATATGTACTTGGCGGTGAGAATGAAACCGGCTCACTGTCCTCCTTTGCTGCATTTGATACGGAAAAGAAAACATGGGAGAGTTTGCCGGATTATCCGGGAAATGTCTCCGGTATCTGCAAGGCAGCCATGATTGCAGACAACAAAGATATTTATGTAATCGGTGGACAGACAAGCACAAAGACAGATGCGAAAGCATTGAAAAATGTCTATGTATATCATACGGAGAGTAAGCAGTGGCAGAAAAAGGCAGACATGAAAGAGGGAAGAACGAATCTTTCCACAGCCGTTTGCGACAAGAAAGTATATGCTTTTTCAAAAGCAGGAGCTACAGACCGGGTGGATGTTTATGACATGAATACAGATACATGGGAAACAACCGTTATGCCGGGAACCAGTACGATTCTTGGAGCGGCAGCCGTAGATAATCGTGTGTTTGTTTTGAAAGAGAAAGAATCAAGTTTATTTTTTGAAGAGTATCTGCCGGAAGAAAATACATGGGAAGAGCCGGGGGCGGTGTGTCCGTATACGGTTTCTGACCGTTTTGTGGCACCGGTAGTGATTCGCGGTAAAATTTATCTGGTAAAAGAAAGTGAGACAAAAGACGTTTATGTATACGACGCTTATCTGGATGAGTGGAGCGAAGTATCTGCCATGAATCTGAAGAAACAGGAGTCCTTTTTAGCGGCCTGTGGCAATGAGCTTTACAGCATTGGTGGTGAAATGACAGGCTTTGGTGTACTGGATGTGGTTGAACACTACACCGTCAAAGTGCAGACGACCAAAAAACAGATGGAAGTCAGACAAGGCAGTCATTATGAATTGCAAATCAACGCCGGAAACTTAAAAAAAGGACAAAGTAAAGTCGTTACGATTTCCGTAAATCCAAAGGAACTGGAGATTAAAAACGCATCTTCTTTTGCTGAGGAAGACGATTTAAAAGAAGGCGTGGATGGCATCACGCTGTTAAAATACCAGCCGAAAAAAGGTGTACTTGTCTGGAAATTAACCGGAAGTCTGGAGCGTGGTGAATCTTGTGAAACGTATCAGTCCATTCCGGTAGAGGCAAAAAAAGATGGTAAGACGGAGATTGCTTATACCATGACAGAGCAGTCATAAGAGACAGGGAGGGAGAAGTTTGAAAAAAAGAAATTTTAGACAACCAAGAAACAAAGGACATAGCAAATAAACCACCTAAACAGCTGGTTTAAAAAGTAAATATAGACGCAAC
>QWCN01009620.1_pt1 | contig 10405 bp, 13 predicted proteins | sample 1972711 | NCBI WGS metagenome assembly QWCN01 (sample SAMN09866707, study PRJNA288562) | Human gut metagenome isolate term1_stool, whole genome shotgun sequencing... | isolation source: gut | host: Homo sapiens | place: USA: California | reverse complement strand
CATATCCCTTGCCAGTATATGGGATTTGCGGTAAGCGGGTATTTCCACATCACGGATTTTCTCAAACGATTCACGACTCAATGCCCGTGGTGTCGTTTCTGTCTTCTTTGGTAAGGTAAAATGCTGGAAGTGAATTCTGTCGGCATATCCATCCTTATACGCCAGACGGCATATCTTCTTCAAGATGGCAAGATGATGGCGGACGGTATCAATCGCATAACCCTTATTACCGGTGGCAAATGCCTGATAGTCGTAGATGAACTGCTCTGTCAGTTGTCCAAATGCCAAATCTTTCACCTTGTACTTGGTCTCGATGAACTCCCCGATTGTCAGGCGCATATAGTGATAACCGGGATAAGTCCCTTTTGCCCTGTCTATGCCGATACGGGCTTTGAGGTCATCGCAGACAACATCCGTCATTCGCATGAGCGTCATTTGCGTTTCCATGCTGCCCTGAAAAAGGTTTTTCACATCGGTAGCATCAAAATCAACCTTGCGATTCACAAGGTTGTCAAAGGCATTGTTTACCGCTAACAGTAACTTTTCAATCTTGGCATTGATCTCAACCGCTTCCTTGCTTTTGCCGTTCAGACGGCTTTCACGTGGATTCCATAATTCGGGAGTGCAGGACAGTTTGCATCCGAACTGTGCCATTGTCCTGTTTACCGTGATGCGTCCCATGATGGGAGCTTTTCCCGACTTGTCCGGTCCGCTCTTTTTGAGGTAGAGCAACACCTTGAATTTTTCTACTTTCATACGCTTATATTTTTTAGTGCAAAGTTACTTGCTATATAAGCGCTCTTTGATACGCAAAACACTGTGTATGAGCGCAAACAAAACGGTGAGGTTTTCTTTTCATCGCTTTGTGTTACCTATTCCTGTTTCAGTAACTACTCGACTAACGGTTTGGTAACTGAACAACCTCAATATTCCGTTGTCGTTTGCATTTTCCACATTTTGTAGAATACAGAAATACAGCTCATTTCAAACGACTTACGTTTAATCTTTACCTATTCACTATTACTTGCTTCACCTTGTATATTCCACACTGCCCGTCATACCTGTGCTACCCTGCTGATCCATCAGGGAGTTGCGATTACAACAGTCCAGAAGCTACTCGGACATACTTCCGTCAAGACCACACAGATTTATTCAGAGATACTTTCCAGCACCATAGTACGTGACTTGAAAAACGCTCAAAGGAAAAGGAGAAAAGTAAAGATATTTCCCGATAAAAGTTTGAGAACATCTGATTTTATAGATAACCGGTAGATCAATATGGATTGAATATGGAATAGTTTTCACTATCTTTGCAGAGTAACCAGGAGCTTGATGGCAATAAATATTGTCATCAGGCTCTTTTTTTATTGTCATATCGTGGCAATGGATTTAAGTAATTCTGCAACAATGACGCAAGTAAATAGACATATCTTTGAAGTTGTATTATAATCAGATAAACAATAGACGAAATGGAATTAAACGACTGGTTGGCTATAATCGGAGCTTTCGGGGGATTGGAGGCTGTCCGCTGGGGTGTCACGTTCTGGGTGAACCACAAGACGAACGCACGGAAGGAGGATGCGTCCGCCGATTCGATGGAGGATGAGAACAAGCGTAAGCAGGTTGACTGGCTGGAAGAACGCATCGCCCAGCGTGACGCCAAGATTGATGCGTTATACGTTAAGCTTCGTAATGAACAGTCTGATAAGCTGGCATGGATTCATAAGTGCCACGAGCTGGAACTGCAATTGAAAGATGCCGAGCATAACCGTTGTGACAGGCCCGATAGCGAATGCGGTCGCCGTATTCCACCACGCAGGACTACATTAATTAAAGATAAGGAGGAAAAGAAAAATGGCTGATGTGAATAAACTTGCACCGTTTATCCTGAAGTGGGAAGGCGGTTTTGTAAATGACCCGGACGATTTAGGAGGGGCTACCAATATGGGTGTGACCATTGGAACTTATGAAGCGTATTGCCGAAAGAAAGGCTATCCCAAGCCTACGGTTGAAAGATTGAAAAACATCACGAAAGAGGAATGAACGGAGATTTTGAAAACCATGTATTGGGACAGGTGGAAAGCTGACGAAATTAAATCCCAATCCATAGCTGATATCCTTGTCGATTGGGTCTGGGCAAGCGAAGTGCACGGTATCAAAATACCGCATGATTTGGTTGGCGTGATTCCTGACGGCATTGTCGGGCCTAAGACACTCGCTGCAGTAAATTCCCGTAATCCACGTGAACTGTTTGATCAGATCAAGATTGCACGGTTTGATTTCATCGAGGATATATGCCGGAAACGCCCTGCAAATAACAAGTTCAAACGGGGCTGGATGAACCACCGTATAAATGATATCTCTTATGTTGGCTAAGGTTATGAGCTGGGTAAGCCGGCACATATTACTGGCTCTCTTTATGTGCCTGTTTCTTCTGTTGTCATGCGGTAGCTCGCATAAGGCTATCAAATCCGACACAGAAGTAATCAGCAAGGATAGCGCCAGTGAAACTGTCAACATCGTACACGAATCAACCACCTCTTTGAGCGAACTCATTACCACTAATGGCAGCTACGTGATTAATTTTCGGATTTATGATACAAGAAAGCCACCCGACAGTCTTACCGGGAAACCTCCGTTACTGGCTGACGGTCATGTAGAAGGTAATTTCAACAAGAAGGAGGATAAACAGACGGTGGTAGCCGATACTACAAATGTCAAAGCTGATAAGGAAGCCACTTCCATCAAACATGAAAAAACTAAGACTGAAGAGGTAAAGAAGAAAAAAGAATCCACATTACTTAAGCAAATAGGCTTTGCTTGTATTTGTGCAACTGTTTTGCTTGTTGTCATGTTGTTGCGCCAATATTTTTGGCGCAACAACATGACAATCTTCATCATAAGACTTTAAATTTATAAATTTGAATTTCCCCGGCTCGTGATGAATCGGGGCGTTTTATTAAGAAACTTGGTTGCATCTATTTTTTGCAAAATCACTTTTATTTTTGCCTGTAAACATACATTTATTCAAAATAAAATATTACACTTTGCAGTGTGCAACTGGAAAGATAATATTTCCATACATATCAATATTGTCTGAAACTTTTAAAAATAAATATTATCCCTATGAGGACGATTGCCTGTGAAGGTTATTGTCCTTTTTTATTATTGTATTTTCTTGTTTTTGTAGACAACAAAATGTATATTTGCCATACCCATTTGGATGGGATAATAAGTATTTTATTTTTAAAAAGTTTACAACATAAATTTATTGTTATTTAATTATCAATCTGATGAAGAAAATGCCTTTAATCAGATTAGAACCATCGAAGAAGATGGTAAATTGTGGTTTTGTGCCACTGATGTTGCAAGAGTATTAGGTTATGTAAATCCCAGAGATGCAATTATAAGATATTGTAAATCAATGGGAGTCGTGATTCGCGCCCCCCTACAACTAGTGGCATTCAAAAAATGAAATACATCAATGAGGGTAATGTATATCGGCTTATATCCCGTTCTCAATTGCCAAATGCAGAAAAATTTGAGTCATGGCTATTCGATGAAGTTGTCCCTTCTATCAGGGAAAAAGGTTATTACGGTATAACTGATAGAGGCACTCTTCCTGAATTTATCAAAAGGCACAAAGACAATATCCACATGATTCCATCTAACTATTTCTTTGTTATTTCAGAATTATATGTGAGGCTTTATGCAGAACTTGAAAAAGTCGGCTATGCTATACCAGATAAAGGGGCACATGGTAAAACTATGATGCCTGACGGTTCTGTTGGTAAATTGTTCGCTCGCTTCATGAGAGAGAATAACTCCGAACTGTGGAACCAGCACAAAACATACAAACACCATTTCCCTGACGGAAGGGTTGTTGATGCGCTTATGTATCCTATAGATGCACTTCCGATGTTTATAAGATATATCAATGAGCGTTGGCTTTATGAAAACGCAGAAAAGTATTTCAAAGAAAGAGATCCACTTGCCTTAGATTACCTTCCTAAACTTTTGGAATCTAAAAAGAAATCGGCTTAATAAATGAAACGGCACATTATACCATCCAATAACGTGCCGTATGTTTTATTTTCACGATCTTTGCCATCGTAGAAGTCCAACCTTGTTATATAAGGTTTGCCCCGATTCATCACGAGCCGGGATTATTTTTTTTAATACAATTTTCCAATTGGATTATACAATCAACTGATAAAGAATAGAATTTTGCGTATCTTTGTTCTGTGATTTTGGAGTAGAAGCCAAATCTCATAACAAAAGTTTATCCCCGGTTCTTCCGGGGATTTTTTATTTCACTTTTTACAACCAAAGCATACATTCCCTTACCTAACTATTGCCCAATTGTATCCAACCAAATTTCAATAATTATGCAGCTTATCTATTATTTTTCAATAAAACCTATAGGGAGATTTTGGGACATGCCTGTCTTATAATAAAGAATCCGAATATATGTATATGTTCTTTTTAATTATTTTTTAGGGCATTATTTTATATCGGATTTTGCAAAATGCTCTAATATTGTGTGTCAATTTAGCAAGGAGCATACACTGAACCTCAGTCTTTATGTGAGATTGAGGTTTTGTTAAGACAAAAGAGAATTGTTAAATATTTAAATAAATATATATTAAACCAAATCGTTTGTTTATGAAAAAAGTCTTTTATATTGTGATTGTATTTATTATGGTTTTAATTGGTCTCTTTACTCTTATGTTTGTTTCATTTGATTAAAGCACAAAGTATCTGTCGAATAATTTATGAATGAAGGCAGCTGAATAAGCTGCCTTTTTCCTATCTTTTCATCATCATTATATAATCTCTCACCCCTATGCTTTATTGAAATTTTCCTATTTTGTTTTTTGTAAAGTCATATAAAATACCCATCTTTGCATTGCGTTACATATTTTGTTTAGTGTCGAGATTCCGACCGTTAAGCTACGGACAACATACATGCCCGTAGCTTCTTCATATACGGTTCCGACCCCCGTGTTGTATGCTTAATGGCTACACTGTATCCCGACATTAAAGATATGTAACGCAACGGGAAAGCGGAACCGTTTTCTTTTTCCGCAGACTAACGCAATTGCATATGTCAAAATTAGCCCCAACTGCTCATCAACTATCTAAAAAGTTTATAGGCTATGGACACTATGAACTTACAATTTCTTCCTCTGAGGGCACAAAAACGATTGTCACAGGGAATATGGACTTGATAGAACGGCTAAACTCAGAAATAGACAAAGAAAAAGAGGAAGCGACTGCCGAAGCAATCGCTCTAGTTCTTGAATCCTCACTTTAGATTATCTAAAATCTTTCTTATGGCTTCATCAGCATGTTTTCTCATAATTCTGACATAATTAAAGATCGGTCTATTGGATTTCATGCTTTGGCCTATACAATACTCCAAAGTTTCCAATGGTATACCCAGCTCAAAACCATGTTGGACAAAGGATTTCCGGGCTGAATAATATACGACATGCGATTCTACCTCCAGCCTCTCCCCTAACCTTATAATTTCTTTTGTTACATAGTTACGAAAATTAGGATAAGAGTATTTATAACCAAAATCAAGCTTTCCATTACGCCCCATCCATCTTTTGATAATCGGTTTTGCTTCCTCAGGAATAGTGAAGCTGATCTTCATATCACCTTTCTTTGTGTTTTTGGATTTTTCACGTACATATTCCATAATTTTCGCATCTTTGAAATTGTATTGCATCAAGTCCATCAGATTGATACCTCCTAGATAATACGAAAGCATGAACACATCCCTGGCAACACGCTGAGACTTCTTTTTTATCTCCGCATCCCTTATCTTCTTTACGTCAGCTACCGAGATATCACGCTCTTTGGGCATTCCTGCTGGTCTTTCATAATATTCAAAAGGATGCGTGTCATATGATACCTTCTTATCCCTTATTGCTTGATTGATTATTGCCTTCAAATGTGCCATGTGCATACCACAAGTAACAGGAGCCAGCCTTCGGACATTCTTTAGATAAATATCAAAGTCCTTTATGGTCCGGGGAGTAATTCCATCAAGCATTATATCATATTTGACAAACTCAATGAAGTAATCACTCGCCCTTTGATATAAGGAGGCAGTGGTCCTTCTCCCCTCTTTAATCAAATTCTGCATATAGTCAGCCGAAGCGACACTATAAGAGATGGCTCCCTGCTTTACCGAGGACAAGTATTCGACAAGTTGGATACAAGTATAGGATGATGTATTTATCTTATCCAGGGCATCCTGATATGAATTAAGTATTCCACGTAATTTAGCATTGACATGTGCGGCATCAGGAACACCTACCACCTGCCCTCCTTTAAAATTAGCAGTATTATCTATTTCAAATCGGGTAACGATGTATCTTGTTTCCTGTTTATGACCAATTGCGATACGAATTCTGTGTTTGCCGTTTTTCAGCACCTTGGCCGGAACAACGGCGGCTTTAAGAGTTGTCATAATTGTTCTGGATTCGTTTTAGACAAGTTCTTTTTGCCAAAAGTGGCACAAACTGTCTTTTTTTATCCAAAAACGAAAGCTGGAGAAGCTTAAGAAAACACAAACCCCTCTGAAACAGAGAGGTTTATAATAGTGGAGCATGCGAGACTCGAACTCGCCACCTTTAGACTGCCAGTCTAACGCTCTAGCCAGATGAGCTAATACCCCGCGAAATAATAACGATGCAAAGATACATAGAAAATCAATACTACAAAGCTTTTGAGAAAGTTTTTTTCATGTGAACAAAAAATTTTATTTATCACTTTTGCATCAAAGAGTTACTGTTGCGTAAAATTGTTAACCAATAGTTGACCAAGTTTAATAGCACATAATAAGCAAATAGCCCCGACTTATCACAAGTCAGGGCTACCTAAATTTATAAATTTAAAGTTTTTATGAAAAATCATTGTTGTATCAATGCCTGTACACCATCGGCACAACAATAATCACAATAGTTACATAAACACACGTTCTAACTTAATTGTTCAAACAACATAAATTCTTTTTCCTTTTATGTTTTCCATATTACACAAAGGACAAAGGGAAAAACATTCAATGGATCTGCTACTCAATCACCGGAAACAGAGAAGAACCAAAGGAATCTAACAAGACTTCAATGGCAAATATATTATAGACAAAAAATCACTATAAATTTATGTAACTAACCTCTGTTTATACAGAAGACTTCATTGGTGAGTTTACGATGTATTCAGCTAATGAATAACAACTATATGTCAAAAATGTACAGAATGGAAAGAAAAATTATACTGAAGCATCTTATAAAAAAGAATCATCGCTCAATCGGATGAAATCTGACATTATCCATATCAGCCCGGCAAAAAGCATGAAGGGAGAAATATACCGGAAATTCCTAGAAGAGAAAGAAATATTTATGTCCGCCAATAACGAACTCACCATAAATATAATCAAGGGTTGTATTTGACAACTCTGTGATTGACTAGGCAAAAAGAGGTGTAAAAGTTGTCTTAAACCTCCTCTATCGGCTTGGACCAAACTTCCTCTTTCGTTTCTTTACACATTACGGAAATAGTTCCTCCAACAAAATCCTTCACGTATCCTTTGCGTTCAGCCAACATATCTTCAGCCATTCTAATAGCCTTAGCCTTATCCTTCAATGAAAATCCTTTATTAGCAAAATCAGTACCTTCTTTAAAATATATATCATAAGTTTCCATGGTATCATCTTTTTTAAATTCGAGTGGCAAAGATAAAATCTACAATTATTATGTACAAGAGATTTCTTAATTATTTTTCGAATATCGTCAAGAAACAATTTAACTAAAAAAAATCCCGACTTATCACAAGCCGGGAATTCATGTAAAAGCACTATTATAAATATACTAACTATTTCAAAATTTTACCATCTTCACCTAAGAACAATGTCTGTTCATGAGCATCACTTGTTAACACATTAATTTTATAAATACGGCTTCCATCAATGCCATAGGTCATAAAAGCCTGCTTTATCATAGCACCTTCCAGTGCAAGCCTGTCCATCACAGCTTCCGGCAAATCATTCATATAGATTTCTGAAAAAACCAATTTCTTAGATTGTTGAGGCTTTTCCACTACCGGAACCTCTACCGGAGCCGCTTGAGCAAAAGAAACAGACACGCCTAAAGTCATTACTAATACCAATGTTACTAATACCTTTTTCATAATTACTTTGTTTTTTATTCATTTTTACCGATAGCAATAAGACAAGAAACGTGCCATAAATCTGCGTTTCTCAATACTTCATTAAAAATCAAGCATATACATATTTACATATCCATTTTTAGAAGTGTAGATACCTGTTGACAACACTACAAAAGTGTGGAAAAAGTCCACAAAATCAGATTTTATACCGGCGAACAAAAAGTATAACCAAGCTGTTTTATCAACCTCATCAAAACATTTAAATGACCATGAAGAAAAGATACTATTCTATATGTGTGATATTATGGGTACTGATCACCACCTTGTCTGCTACCTCTCCCACCACCAATGTAAATCTCATAGAATTTCCTAAACGAACCACTCTGTACGTAATTACTGTTAACCTAAACAATTCGTCGGCCACCAAACAATTATTCTACACTCTGAATGGCAGGCTAGTGCAAACACGAGACGTAAGTTATATCAATCCTACATTATCCCCCGGAATTTTTAATTTCTAATAGCCATGACACTAAACATTTCACCCCGGTTATTTGTTATTATATACATAAAATAACAAATACCATTATGACTGAACAGATAACCAACATTCCCGACAAAGGAAATAAAAAAAGAATAGTCATTGTCGGAGGAGGATTTGGCGGGTTAAAGATTGCACGCAAACTGAAAAGACAACACTACCAAGTTGTGTTATTGGATAAAAACAACTACCATCTTTTCCAGCCGTTACTTTACCAAGTAGCCACATCAGGCATCGAGCCCAGTGCTATTTCATTCCCATTCCGCAAGATATTCAAAGGATACAAAGACTTTCATATCCGCATATGTGAAGTACAACAAGTACATCCTGAAGAACAACAAGTCACCACTTCCATCGGCAGTCTAAGCTACGACTATCTGATTATATCTACCGGATGCTATACCAATTATTTCGGCAACAACGAAATAGCTAAACGCACCATGTCCCTCAAGACCACAGCAGAAGCCTTGCATAATCGTAACCAAGTACTTGAAAGCTTTGAAAAAGCATTGAACACTAATGACTCCAAAAAGCGGGAGCAACTGATGACCTTCATTATAGTCGGCGCAGGAGCAACTGGTATTGAACTGGCAGGGGCACTAGCCGAAATGCGTAAATTCATCCTTCCGCACGATTATCCCGATCTAGACACCAGTACGATGAGAATCATATTAATAGATGGTGGTCCACGCTTGCTTTCCGCCTTCTCCCCCCAATCTTCCGAAGAAGTAAAAAAATACCTCACTCATTTGGGAGTAGAAATATTATTGAACCAACAAGTAAAAAATTACGAGAATAATATGTTGGTACTGGATGACGGGAATTTTATAGAATCAGCCAACGTTTACTGGGTAGCAGGCGTAAAAGCAAACAGTCTAGCAGGCCTTCCTGCCGAATGCTATGGTCCAGGCAATCGTTTGAGAGTGAATGAACACAATCAGATACAAGACTTTAAAAATATATTTGCTATAGGTGACACCGCACTAATGATTTCAGAAGAGTATCCTAAAGGACATCCGCAAGTTGTACAGCCTGCCATACAGCAAGCCATGAACTTAATAAAGAATCTGAGAAATATCGAAAAGGGCCAGCCGCTCATCCCTTTTAAATATTATAATAAAGGGTCTATGGCAACCATCGGGAGAAATAATGCAGTGGTAGAATTGCAAAAGATACGTTTCAGTGGATTTCCCGCATGGGCAGTATGGCTATTTATACACTTGATGAGCATAGTGGGGGTAAAAAACCGTTTATTTATTTTTATAGATTGGATGTGGAGTTATTTCACCTACGACCCATCCCTGCGACTTATCATCAAACCACAGCCTTCTAAAGAAGAGACAGAAAATAAAAGCAACGATAAATAAAGCTTCTTTATCGAGAAATCCCATAATTATAGAAACAATTTTCGAACTTGCCCGACTATCATTGAAACAAAGAGTATATCATGGTATCGGGCAAGGTTAACTCTTATTCTGGCAATTATAGCAACTATACTCCTTCATAGGACACGTCAACAATTGGCAAACGATTATAAACTAGCATTTTAAAGTAAAGGGATGAAAGGATCTACATTTTCAGGACGTTAAATTAATGTAAAAAACTGTTTCATTTCCCATCCCCCTTACCTCATTTTACTACTTTTGCGCACACTCAGCCTATAAATGTGCAAAAGTTATCAT
>QWCN01007998.1_pt1 | contig 10424 bp, 12 predicted proteins | sample 1972711 | NCBI WGS metagenome assembly QWCN01 (sample SAMN09866707, study PRJNA288562) | Human gut metagenome isolate term1_stool, whole genome shotgun sequencing... | isolation source: gut | host: Homo sapiens | place: USA: California | reverse complement strand
TGTCAAAACACCTCGCGGGACAGTGGCTACTGAATAGTTACTATAAATCAATACTTACAAAAGAAAGCAGACAGGAAGGGGGAAATGTATGGGTCTGGCAATTGGATTACTTTTGGGAGCAATCCTTCTGTTCTGGCTGGGAATCCGGCATCGGAAAAAGGCTTACGCCGCGTATGAGGACGATAGCCAAAAGTACACAGCCACTACAACCATGACACTGGTAAAACAGACAAAATCAGAAACCCAGCGCTGGGAAGACACTGGCGATGGAAACCGGGAGCTGATCACGGATATCTGTTATCTGCCGACCTATGAGTACACGGTAAACGGCGAGGTCTATTACTATACGAGCCGTCATGGATCTGACACCGTGCAAAAGCCCGGCATGCAGCGTACCGGCTATTATGAACCGTCCAATCCCAAAAATATCACAGAATATCAGCCGCCAAAACCGGTACTTGGGGGTGTCCTCTTTTTTATCTCGGGAGTGGTATTGCTGATTTTCGGAGTTGTTGTGCTTCGGAATTCGTTATGGTGATGATATTTACACCTTTCCGTATTTTGTGCTTGCTTATTTAAACGAAAAAAGCCCGGAGCCAAGTGCCCGGGCTTTTTGTATAATTCATTGCTTCTGCGAGAGGCTGCAGATCCATTTGCGGTTATAGACAAGATGGAGATACATGGCATCCTGTGCGCGGAGCGGATCGCGGCAGGCAATCGCATCGGCAATTTCACGGTGGCTTTCTATGGTTTCCCTGCGAAGGATTCCCCTGGTTGTCTCCACAAACAGAGGAATGGAACTGTTGATCACAGGTATCAGCCTTGGTACAACAACGTTTTTGCTGCTTAAAGCGATAGCTGTGTGAAAATCAATATCTTTTTGTGTGTGATCTTCATGATTTTTTAAGAGCGTTTCTACTTCATCGCAGAGTGCAGTGATTTTTTTGATGTCTTTTTCATCTGCGCGTGTGGCAGCCATGGCAGCAATAGAAGGTTCGAGCAGAAAACGAACCTCCAGAAGATCCTGAACCAGCTTCTGTTTATTGTCAATGAAAATAAATCCAAGGGGATCTTCTACCATACCAGGAGACGCGGCGATATAGGTTCCGGATCCTTGGCGGACGGTGACAATGTTTCGGGAGGCCAGAAGCTTCATGGCTTCCCGGAGAGAACTTCTTCCCACATCTAGGCGCTGCGAGAGAATGGTTTCATTGGGGAGTTTGTCTCCCGGCTTCAAATTTTCCTCTAAAATAAGCGCGATGATGTCATCTGATATTTTTTGCGGAAGACCTTTTTCTTCCTGTGATAAAGTCATCATATGATTTGCTCCGTTTCTTAGCTGTTCCGTTATTACTTCTTATCATAATATCTTTATAGATCGAAGTCAAAGTATCAAAACACACAAAAACAAAAATGTTTTTTTAGATAAAATTCCAATATTGATTTTTAAATAAGATGATTATACGATAAATACATCGGATGAATTCAAGGCTGAACAACAAAAGATATTCGTGTAACACATGAAAATAGCAGGAAATGCTGGTGTGTGATGTGAAAAAACATCAGATGAATTAGGAGAAGACAGAAGAATGGAAGGAACAACGTTTGCGGCGGATCCAATGCGGCTGATGATTGCAACTGCCGGAAAATCAGCCGCAAAAGAAAGTGTAGAAAGATTCCGAAAGTACATAACATAAAAGGTACAGGGAGGAAAAGATAATGCAGTTAAAAAGTCAGAAAATGAGAAAACTTGCGCCGGAGCTGGATCCGCTGCGCATCGGAACCGGATGGACGAAAGAAGATCTGGGAAAGGTTCAGGTCATAGTGGAAAGCACGTATGGTGACAGTCATCCGGGCAGCGGCCACCTGAATATCCTGGAGGAAGAGGTACGGAAAGGAATTGCAGAGGAAGGCGGATTTGGTGCACGCTATCATTGCACCGATATCTGTGACGGCGAAAGTCAGGGAACAGACGGAATCAATTACAGCCTGGCCAGCCGTGAAATGATTGCAAATATGATCGAGATTCATGCAAATGCGACTCCGTTTGATGCCGGTGTCTATCTTTCCAGCTGCGACAAAGGAGTGCCGGGAAATCTGATCGGACTTGCCAGAGTCGATATTCCGTCCGTGTTTGTTCCGGGTGGAACCATGAATGCGGGTCCGGAAATGCTGACTCTGGAGCAGCTCGGAATGTACAGTGCAAAGTTTGAGCGCGGCGAGATTGATGAGGAAAAACTTGACTGGGCGAAATGCAATGCCTGCCCGAGCTGCGGTGCATGTTCTTTTATCGGAACAGCTTCTACGATGCAGATCATGGCAGAGGCGCTTGGTCTTGCACTTCCGGGAACAGCACTGATGCCGGCAACCAGCCCGGATCTCCTTGCATTTGCAAGAGAGGCTGGAAGACAGGCGGTAAGACTGGCAAAGATGGAACATATGCGTCCTTCAGATATTGTGACGATGGAAAGCTTTGAAAATGCAATTCTCGTACATGCGGCAATTTCAGGAAGCACCAACTGCCTGCTTCATCTTCCGGCAATTGCACATGAATTTGGTATTGAGATTACCGGAGATACCTTTGACAGACTGCACAGAAATGCCAGATATCTTCTGGATGTACGTCCTGCAGGACGCTGGCCGGCAGAGTGCTTCTACTATGCAGGCGGTGTACCGGCTATCATGGAAGAAATCAAGGAACACCTCCATCTGGATGTAATGACTGTTACAGGAAAGACATTAGGTGAAAATCTGGAAGAACTGAAGCGGAACGGATTCTATGAGAAATGTGAAAAATGGCTTCAGAAATTCAATAGACGGTATCAGGTAAACCTCACAAAAGAAGATATTATCCGTCCGTATGAGAAGGCGATCGGAACCGATGGAAGTATTGCCGTTCTCCGTGGAAATCTTGCACCGGAAGGAGCCGTGATCAAGCATACGGCATGTCCGAAAGAGATGTTTAAAGCTGTGCTCCGTGCCAGACCGTTCGACAGCGAAGAAGAATGCCTGGATGCTGTCCTGAAGCATAAGGTGCAGAAGGGAGACGCCGTTTTCATCCGCTACGAGGGACCAAAAGGAAGCGGAATGCCGGAGATGTTCTATACATCAGAGGCAATCAGCAGTGATAAAGAGCTTGGAAAGAGTATTGCGCTGATTACAGACGGCCGTTTTTCCGGCGCATCCACAGGTCCGGTTATCGGTCATTGCAGTCCTGAGGCGGTTGACGGCGGTCCGATCGCACTTGTAGAAGAAGGTGATCTGATTGAAATTGATGTTATGGAAAGAAAACTGAATATCATCGGAGTTGCAGGAGAGCGTAAGTCGATGGAGGAAATTGACCAGATCCTTGCTGAAAGACGGAAAAACTGGAAACCGGTAGAAGCAAAATATAAAAAAGGTGTGCTGAGACTTTTCAGTCAGCATGCAGCAAGTCCGATGAAGGGGGCTTACCTGGAGTATTGATGACGAAACAGAGATTTCTGTACACTGTGTCTTCCGTATATCGATGTCCTGTTTGGAATCAAACCCTATCATCTCCGGGAAAACGAAAAGAATCACGAAGAGGGCGATGTAAATAAAAGTAGTGTCTTTAAGTTGAATGGAGATGCCCCTCAGGGTTTGAGTTTAAAGACAACCTTGTATCCGCACGTAAAATGCATGGCTTTTCGCAGGATGAACTGGCTGAAAAGATTGGTGTAAGTAGACAGACACTTTCAAAATACGAAACAGGAGGTTCCCAAACAAAAGGATATTAAGAAATAGCCTGTGTTTACCTGCTTGTGAATAAAAGAATAATGCTATTAAGTTAGAGATACTGCATAAATGTGCTGGTATCTCTTTTCGTTGGCTTGAAACAACAGACTATTTCATTTCTGCTTGATTATCCTAAACTTATCGGGATATGGTTTGTCAAGGGCTTGTTGCGTAAGCAATGCTTTAGCACCCTTTACAAATCATAGACAGATAAGTAGTTTTTCAAAAGCAGAAAAAAATAGTAATCTTAAGATTTTGAATTATTGTTGCAAGCATTAGAAAATGATATAATGTAGACACAAAAAGACGTAGAAATAAGAATTTGTATGATTGAAATGAAAACTTCAAAAATATATTGACTTGTACGTAACGTACACCCTTATACTATCATCACAAGGAGGTGTGTCCGATGTTATTAAATGAAATTATTAAGGAAGTCGGAATGACAAAGCGTGCAGTTAAATACTATGAAGAAAAAGGATTGTTGTCAGTAGATAAAGATAGCAACGGCTATCGAAACTACTCCATGCAAGACGTTAAAACTTTAAAAAAAATTTCGGTATATAGAAAGCTTGGGATTGGTATTAAAGATATACAAACCCTTTTGGAAAAAGATGATAAAAGTATTCTTTTACGTATTTATCAGGAAAAATTACAGGAAAAAATTTTACAGGACTCAGAACTTGAAGCGTTGAAGCAATTTATAGATGATGGTAATGCAGACAAGGCAAATGAGATACTTGATTACCAAACTGTCGAAAATGCGATTGAGTCTTTATTACCGGGGAAAGAATGGGGAGATTACTTAAAAAGTCACTTCAAACCATTTCTTAATGTGAGATTAAAGACTCTGGAGCAGAAGCAAGCCTTACGGAACATATTAGAGTATTGTGATGAAACGACATTGAAAGTTCCTTTTATTATGGGAATAGGTGTAAAAATAGCAGGTGGGATTGCACCGGAAACAAGAACTGCAGATGAGATGATAGCTTATTATCGTGATATGAGTGAAAGCGAATATGAAAAATTAAAAGAAATGGTAAAGAAAGGTGCTAAAATGAAAACTGGCATTATGAAATATCATCCGTCATTTATTGCCCAGAGAAAAATGCAGAAAGAGTTCCAAGATAAAGGATATAACGACATATTCATTCCTAATTTGATGGTGCTATCTCCACAGTACGCAGAATACAAAAAAGCCTTAGATAAGGTAAACGATAGAATGTGTAGAGAACTTGGACTGCATTATGATAGCGATTACAACTTAGTTATAAAAAATCTCGAATAAATGAGTGTATCTAAAAAGGACAGAAGTTGGGAGGAGAAGTACTTATGCGTACCAAGAAAGTAATATTTAGTGTTTTAACGATTATTTTCGGTTCTCTTGGACTGATGAACATAGTGTCTACTGATATAACACTGCCAATTATGTTTGTTTTTATGGGATTAACCCTTTTGACGAATGCAAGGGAGTGTTATGATAATGGTGCAAAGAAAGATGCTATGATATTTGCAGGTGTAGCAATCTTTGTCTATGTAGTCACTGTATATAACTTGGTAAGTAGATTTATGTAAATTACAGTTTGTTTAATGATTAAAAATTGGAAGTTGTAAAAGGAGGATATGGTTACAGAGATAAATGCAACGCAGGTTGACACACAAGACAAGCTTACGGATCAGGTGTATCATTACGATGTAACAGATAAGGTGTTTGAAAAGGCTTCCAGATACGAGGACAGGAGAATAGAAAAAGAAGAATCCAAGACTTTTGCTGGAACTAAGAAAACACCTCGGCGTGAAGATGTTAGTTTATAAGATTGGAGGATAAGACTATGAATAAAGCAAAGAGACAGCCTACGTAAAAAAGGTAAATGCTATAGTCGAAAAGAAAAAGCAGAATAAGAAATAAGGTTTGAGAGGTGGCGAAAGCTGCCTCTTTTACATATAGGACTATTTATATTGAATATTTTTTACGAAACTGTCCAAAATATTCAATAAGGTTTGCGTTTTGCATTGGAAAGAAATATAATATCATTGAACAAACAAGACGCAAATGTAAAAAATATTCAATGATAATTTAACTAGATAAAGTGAAATTTATTTGATTGAATATTTTTTACGGAATCGTATAAAATGTGCAATAAAGGAGAGTGACTTATGGATATCAAGAGAGATAAATACTTGAATGATTTGATTAATCGTATGCACAATGGAATGATAAAAGTTGTAACTGGTATCAGAAGATGTGGAAAGTCTTATCTGTTATTTAATATTTTCAAAAATTATTTGCTGGAGCATGGTGTGACTGCTTCGCATATTATTACGATTGAACTAGATCAACGTAAAAACAAAAAGTATCGTGACCCGGATACAATATTAGATTACATCGAGTCTTTGATAGAAGATGATGAGCAGTATTACATCATGCTTGATGAAGTGCAGATGTTACAGGAGTTTGAAGAAGTTTTAAATTCGCTGCTTCATATCAGAAATGCGGATATATATGTGACAGGAAGTAACTCTAAATTCTTATCTAAGGATGTGATTACAGAGTTTAGAGGCAGAGGTGACGAAATTCATATTTATCCATTAACGTTCAAAGAGTTTATGGAAGCCTACGATGGTGATATGTACCGTGGATGGGCAGAGTATGTTGTGTATGGTGGTCTTCCGCTTACTGTAACAATGAAAACGGAAGAACAGAAAATTAGCTATCTGACAAATCTTTTTAAAGAGACTTATCTGAAGGATATTATTGAAAGACACCATATTGAAAAAACGCAGGAGCTAGAAGATTTGGTTAATATCTTAGCCTCTGCCATTGGTTCGTTGACAAATCCACCGAAAATTGAAGCTACCTTTAAAAGTGCGATTCAGTCAACAATTAGCCTAAATACAATCAGACAATATATTGAACATTTGGAAGATGCATTTATTATCAATAAAGCCAATCGTTATAATGTAAAAGGCAGAAAATACATTGGTACACCGTTGAAATATTATTTTGAAGATGTGGGACTTAGAAATGCGAGATTAGGATTTAGACAGGTTGAAGAAACACATCTGATGGAGAATATTATTTACAACGAATTACGAAGCAGGGGATACACAGTAGATATTGGTGTTGTAGAAAAGCGTGGAACTGATGAAAATGGTAAAGAGTACAAGAATCAGTTGGAAATTGATTTTGTAGCTAATCTTGGCAGTAAACGTTATTATATCCAGTCCGCTTTCAGTATGCCGACAGAAGAAAAGCGTATTCAGGAAAAAGCTTCTCTTGTAAATGTAAATGATTCTTTTAAAAAAATTATCGTTGTGAAAGATGTTGTAAATGTTACAAGGGATGAAGATGGAATTACTACGATGAGTATCTATGACTTTTTATTAAAGGAAAATAGTTTGGAGTTGTAAGAACTTCCTAATAGATTTAATACGCATAATACGGAAGGAGAAAGTTACAGTGATAAGATATCAGAGGATTTAAAAGGAAAGATACAAAAGACTAAAGATGCTATTGTTGAAGATATGAATTATTTTTATTCTAAAATAGATGTAGAAGGTCAATCTGTATATAGTGATATATTTGGAACAAAGGATAAAATATATTCAGGAAGTGAAGCAACAGAATTTCATTTAGCAAAAATGTTTGCATTTGCACATATATTAAAACATGATTATCCAATAATCGTAGATTCTTTTAGAACAGAGGATTTATCTACAGACAGAGAAGATAAAGTGTTAGATGAGTTTTTGAGATTAAATAATCAGATTATTTTTACAACAACAGTGAAAAAAGAAGAAGGAGGAAAATATCAAAGAAGTACAAATATAAAATCGATAAACTTTAGTGAACATACTACTAATAAAATGTTATCAGAATTATATTTGGAAGAATTTAAAAAATTGATAGAAGATTTAATGATAATTGAAGAATAAAAAGACCGATTGGTTCACTAAGAATCAGTCGGTTTTTCTATGCCTATTTTTATTTATACATAGCCAGTTCTGTAAAAAGGATGGGCTATTAAATTTTTAGAGAAAGGAGGAAACTATATGACCAAATGTAAAGTAATCGCCCTTGCAAATCAGAAGGGAGGAACAGCGAAGACCACAACTACATTAAATCTTGGAATTGGTCTTGTACATCAGGGGCGAAAAGTATTAATGGTTGATGCTGATCCACAGGGAGACTTAACAACCGCATTAGGGTGGACTGATGCAGATAATCTTCCGATTACTTTGGAAACGCAAATGAAGAAGATATTACAAGACGAACCATTTGTGTATAATGAAGGTATTTTGCATCATGAAGAGGCAGATGAAAATTATGCCATATATACCACCATCGGTCGTGCAGAAGGTCAAGCGGATGGACTTGCTCACATACCTGGAAAATTATGAACCATACGAATTAGTTCACTTTTCCGGTAACACCTACACTACCAGAACACACGATAGTTTGAAAATATCAAATGGGAAATGGATGTGGTGGAGTCATTCCGAAATTTTCCCGTTGTTCGGACGGTGTCAGATGGTTTGAAAGTAAGGGCAGGTTCCGGGACGGAAGTTATACCCCGGTGGCAGGAGATATTATTTTCTTTGACTGGGGAGACAATGGAACGATTGACCACGTTGGAATTGTAGAGAGTGTCAGCGGTGGAACCGTCAATACTATAGAAGGCAACAGAAAAAGTGTGATAGTCTAATGGTGAATCTGGAGTATACAATTCCTGAAATAGACTTGACTTTTAAATATTACAAGTGTAAGATTTAAGAAACAAAAAAATTAGAAGAAAGGAATATCTATGAAAAGAAGACGAAAAAAGCAAAATATCCAAAAATCTTACATTTGTAAGATCTTTGGGCTGATAGTAGCTATAACAGTAATTGCTGTTTCAGGAGGTATTTTATTAAAAAGGACTATAACGGAATCACCAGAAGATACACTTATGGAATATATGAACCATATTGAAAAAAAGGAATATGAAGTAATGTATACTATGGAAATTCTAAGATATACGAAGGAATAGAGGTCAGTGACATTAAAATCAGTCATATAGCTGTGAAAGAGAAAAAAGCAGATACAGTTACGCTTTCGTATGAAACATCATGTAATACAATTGCCGGAACAATACAATTTGACAATATGGCGGAACTGAAGAAGACGAAACAGGGATATAAATTAGTATGGCAGGATAGCCTGATTTTTCCAGATTTAGAGAGTGATGATAAAATAAGTGTTACTACATCAAAAGCGGAGAGAGGAGAAATATTAGACCGAGATGGTAAAATGCTTGCAGGAAAAGGAGTAGCAACATCAGTTGGCATTATACCGGGAAAGCTGGAAGACAGGAATGTATCTATTGAAAAAATAGCGGAGTTATTAGAGATAGATGTAGAAACAATAAATAACAAACTCACAGCAAAGTGGGTAAAAGAAGATTCTTTTGTACCAATTGAAACTATTCCGAAAGTAGAAGAAATAGATTTAATGAAAATACAGCCAGAAGAAAAGACACTTGAAGAGCAAGATTGTCAGAATAAACTTTTGAAAATTCCAGGGGTTATGCTATCAGATGTGGAAGTTAGAACCTATGAGTTAGGGGAAGCAGTAGCTCATTTAATTGGTTATGTACAGTCTGTAACAGCAGAAGATTTGGAAAATCATCCAGGGGAAGGATATTCAGCTGAAAGTGTAATCGGAAGATCTGGGGTGGAAAAGTTATACGAAAAGCAATTAAAAGGAAAAGATGGTTGTGATATAAAGATTTTGGATAGTGATGGGGAAGTAAAAGAGGTTCTTGCAAGTATTTTTAAAGAAGATGGTATGGATATAAGATTAACGATAGATTCCGATTTGCAAAAATCATTATACGAGCAGTTTAAAGAAGATCCGGGGTGTTCTGTCGCAATGAATCCTTATACGGGAGAAGTATTGGCTTTGGTAAGTACCCCATCTTATGATAATAATGAATTTATACGGGGCTTATCATAAGCATAGATCCAAAAGAAGATTTTGGAAATGAAGGTTTGGCATGGCAGAAAGATTCGTCTTGGGGATCTTATCAAGTGACAACACTTCATGAATATGAACCGGTTATTATGAAAAATGCAATTATCTATTCTGATAATATTTATTTTGCAAAGGCAGCTCTTAAAATTGGTAGTGAGAATTTCATGAATACTTTAAATGAAATAGGATTTAATCAGAATATGCCGTTTGAGATTGCGATGCAGGAATCAACATATTCCAATACAGATAAAATAGAAACAGAAATACAATTGGCAGATAGTGGTTATGGGCAAGGGCAGATTCTTGTAAATCCATTACATCTGGCAAGTATTTATACTTCATTTTTAAATGAAGGGAATATGATAAAACCGTATTTGAAATACAAAGAAGAAGCATCTGGTGAAACATGGATAGAAAATGCGTTTAGCAAAGAAAATGTAGAAGAAATTATGCAAGGGGTGGAAGGTGTTGTAAATGATCCGGAAGGAACCGGATATGCTGCACATCGTGACGATATTTTGCTGGCTGGAAAAACAGGGACAGCCGAGTTGAAGGCAACGAAAGAAGATACTTCTGGCAAAGAAATCGGGTGGTTTTCGGTGTTTACGGCAGATAAAAGCGTGGACAAACCAATTCTTCTTATCAGTATGGTTGA
>QWCN01006699.1_pt1 | contig 10439 bp, 9 predicted proteins | sample 1972711 | NCBI WGS metagenome assembly QWCN01 (sample SAMN09866707, study PRJNA288562) | Human gut metagenome isolate term1_stool, whole genome shotgun sequencing... | isolation source: gut | host: Homo sapiens | place: USA: California | reverse complement strand
CTTATGTGAGGACGATCTGCCACGATGTAGGGCAGGCGTTGGGCTGCGGCGCGGTAATGACCGGGCTGCGGCGCGTGATTTCCTCCGGATACCGGGTGGAGGATGCGATCACGATTGAACAGGCTCAGCAGCTGGCGGATGCAGGAATGCTAGGGCAGAAGGTACTGCCGGTGGAAACTGCTTTTGCAGTTTATGAACAGATCCAGCTGACGGCAAAGAATGCCCGATTGTTCCAAAACGGAGTTCGGCTGGCATCTTTAAAAGCGGGCTGCGTTGGCATGGAGGGAAACTTCTGTGTTTTTGGCCCGGACAGGCGGTTCCTGGGGCTGGGATATGAAGAACAAAGCGAACTTCGCATTCGAAAATTGTTTGTGCGCTAAGATCGGTCAATGCAGAGGAGAAGAGGTTGCAAAAAGAACAAATACAGTGGCTGCCCGGCACAAATCTGACTGCTGGGCAGCTGATGAAATGGCATACCCGGGCGATGTATACTTTCAATTTATCCGGGAGGCTTTTGCTGGTCAACGAACCGTGGCCCAATCCTCCAAAAGCGGTGCGGCAGACTGTCTGGAAGCACTGGGAGTCAATATCGATCTTTCTCCGGAGAAATGTGTGGAGCTTCTTAAGAAGGTGGGTATCTGCTTCTTCTTTGCACAGAAGTACCACACTTCCATGAAGTATGTTGGTGCAATCCGTAAGGAGCTTGGAATCCGTACCGTATTCAATATCCTTGGCCCCCTGACCAACCCGGCAATACCCAATATGCAGCTTCTTGGTGTTTATGATGAGTCACTGGTGGAGCCTCTTGCCAGAGTACTGACAAGCCTTGGTGTAAAGAGAGGCATGGTAGTATATGGAACCGACAGGCTGGATGAGATTTCTGCAAGCTCCCCTACTCTGATCTGCGAGTTTAAGGACGGAGAATACCAGACTTATACCATTACACCTGAAGAATTTGGCATGAAAACATGCAAAAAGGATGATCTGCTTGGCGGCACACCGGCAGAAAATGCAGAGATCACACGTGCGATCCTGAAGGGTGAGGATAAAGGACCAAGGAGAAATGCAGTTCTTTTAAATGCCGGTGCAGCCCTTTATATTGGCGACAGGGCAGAGAGCTTTGCAGATGGCATCCGGCTTGCCGGAGAACTGATCGACAGCGGCAAAGCACTGGAAACACTGGAAGCATTTATTAAGGAGAGCAATTCATGACATCCATTTTACATACCATTGCAGAGCATGCAAAGGTGCGGGTAGAGGAAGCCAAAAAGCAAAAGCCGCTTTCTGAGGTAAAGAAGGAGGCACTGGCTATGGAGCCTCTTTCCGGATTCCCTTTTGAAAAAGCACTGGCAGAAGGTGATATCAGTTTTATCTGTGAATGTAAGAAGGCATCCCCGTCGAAAGGACTGATCGCAGAAGATTTTCCCTATGTGGAGATCGCAAGAGAATATGAGAGAGCAGGTGCATCCTGTATTTCCGTACTGACTGAGCCAAAGTGGTTTCTTGGCAGTGACAGGTACCTGCAAGAGATCACAGAAGCGGTTTCCATTCCCTGTATCCGGAAGGATTTTACCGTAGATGAATATATGATCTACGAGGCAAGACTTCTTGGTGCATCCGCAGTGCTTCTGATCTGTGCACTTCTTCCGGAGGAAACGATCCGGGAGTACATCAGGATCTGTGACAGCCTTGGTCTGTCAGCACTGGTGGAAGCCCATGATGAAGAGGAAATAGCCATGGCGCTCCGGGCAGGGGTCAGGATCATTGGCGTAAACAACAGAAATCTGAAGGATTTCACAGTAGATGTCCACAATTCCGAAAGGCTTCGCAGTCTGGTTCCTCCCTCTGTTCTTTTCGTAGCAGAGAGCGGGATCAAAACAGCCGGGGATATTGGTGTACTGCGGAAAGCCGGTGTGAATGGTGTGCTGATCGGGGAGACGCTGATGCGTTCCCCGGATAAAAAAGCCATGCTTGATACATTGAAAGGAATCCGGTCATGACAAAAATTAAAATATGCGGCCTTCGGAGAGAGCAGGATATCCGCTATGCCAATGAACTGATGCCGGATTATATCGGATTTGTTTTCCTGAAGGGGAAGATGCGGTATGTCACCTTTGAAGATGCGGCACGTCTTCGAAGCCTTCTGGATCCGGCAATTCCGGCGGTTGGTGTATTTGTCAACGAACCGGCAGAAAATGTGATCCGGCTGCTTCAGGCAGGGACGATCCAGATCGCACAGCTTCACGGGCAGGAAGACGAAGCCTATGCTGAAGAGCTGAGAAGAGCCGGTGATCACTGTATTATCCGGGCATTTGCAGTCAGAAGCAGCGAGGATATCCACAGAGCCTTTGCTTTTCCGGCAGATTATCCTCTGCTCGACAATGGGAAAGGAACCGGGGAAACCTTTGACTGGTCACTTTTTCAGGAGCAGGAGAAACCGTTTTTCCTGGCAGGCGGGCTTTCACCTGAGAATGTAAAAGAAGCAATAGAATGTTTTCATCCTTATGCTGTAGATGTCAGCTCAGGAGTGGAAACAGATGGATTTAAAGATTATGAGAAAATGAAGGCATTTATGGATGCCGTGAGGAGGTAACAGATGTCAAAATCAAGAGGACGCTTTGGCGTACATGGTGGTCAGTATATTCCGGAAACACTGATGAATGCCGTGATCGAGCTGGAAGAAGCGTATAACCATTATAAGGATGATCCGGAATTTAACAGAGAGCTGACTGCTCTTTTCAATGATTATGCAGGACGTCCCAGCCGTCTTTATTATGCAGAAAAGATGACAAAGGATCTGGGTGGTGCCAAAATTTATCTGAAAAGAGAGGATCTGAACCATACCGGTTCCCATAAGATCAACAATGTACTTGGTCAGGCTCTGCTGGCGAAAAAAATGGGTAAAACAAGACTGATCGCTGAAACAGGTGCCGGGCAGCACGGTGTTGCCACAGCTACGGCAGCAACTCTGCTTGGCATGGAGTGTGTGGTTTTCATGGGTGAAGAGGATACGAAGCGTCAGGCACTGAACGTATATCGTATGCGTCTCCTTGGTGCGGAAGTGATTCCGGTAAAGACCGGTACAGCGACACTGAAGGATGCTGTTTCCGAGGCTATGAGAGAGTGGACCAGCAGGATGGATGATACACATTACTGCCTTGGCTCTGTTATGGGACCCCATCCCTTCCCGACCATGGTCAGGGACTTCCAGGCTGTGATCTCCAAAGAAATCAAACAGCAGATCATGGAAAAGGAAGGACGGCTGCCGGATGTTGTGCTTGCCTGTGTGGGAGGCGGAAGCAATTCCATCGGTACCTTCTATCACTTCATTGAAGATAAAAATGTAGAACTGATCGGTTGTGAGGCTGCCGGAAGAGGAATCGATACCTTCGAGACAGCAGCAACCATTAATACTGGACGGCTTGGTATTTTCCATGGCATGAAATCCTATTTCTGCCAGGATAAATATGGACAGATCGCTCCGGTTTATTCGATCTCAGCAGGACTTGATTATCCCGGGATCGGGCCGGAGCATGCATGGCTCCATGATACCGGCAGGGCAAGCTACGTGCCGGTAACAGATGATGAAGCAGTAAACGCTTTTGAATATCTGTCACGTACCGAGGGCATTATCCCAGCGATCGAAAGCGCCCATGCAGTGGCTCATGCCATGAAGATCGCAGGAAGCTATGATAAGGATAAAATTATGGTAATTACCATTTCCGGCCGTGGTGACAAGGACTGTGCAGCCATTGCCCGTTACAGAGGGGAGGATATCAATGAGTAAGATCAAAGAAGCATTTGCAAAAGGCAAAGCATTTATTCCATTTATTACCTGTGGAGATCCGGATCTGGAAACCACCAAGGCTGTTGTAAAGAGTATGGCGGCAAATGGTGCAGACCTGATCGAGCTGGGAATTCCTTTTTCTGATCCTACTGCAGAAGGTCCTGTCATTCAGGGAGCAAACTTAAGGGCACTGACCGGCGGTGTGACAACGGACAAGATCTTTGACATGGTGCGGGAGCTGAGAAAAGAGCTTACCCTTCCCATGGTGTTTATGACCTATGCCAACGTGGTATTTTCCTATGATGCAGATAAATTTATCTCCACCTGTGCAGAAATTGGAATCGATGGCCTGATCCTTCCGGATCTTCCTTATGAGGAAAAGGAAGAGTTTTCAGATATCTGTAAGAAATATGGTGTGGATCTGATCTCTCTGATTGCACCTACCTCAGAAAACCGTGTGGCTATGATTGCCAGAGAGGCGGAAGGGTTTATCTATATCGTATCCAGCCTTGGTGTGACCGGTGTGCGGAGCGAGATCCGAACAGATATTTCCTCTCTCGTGAAGCTGGTAAGAGAAAATTCTTCCGTACCATGTGCTGTAGGCTTTGGTATTTCCACTCCAGAGCAGGCGGCAAAGATGGCCGATATTTCTGATGGTGCGATCGTAGGCTCTGCAATCGTGAAGCTGATCGCCCAGTACGGGAAAGAGGCAGCAGGCCCTGTCGGAGAATATGTGAAGTCCATGACAGATGCGGTTCACGCACTGTAAATTTGAATAAATGTGTAAGTGCCCCGGAACCCTCCGGGGCATTTATTATGTCATAGGAAATTGTTCCAAAATATAATTCTGAAATTTGTATATTTCAAACAAAATGTATTTTTTTATGGAAATCGGATTGACACCAGACATAAATGGAATATAATTTAGTTAACCGGTTAACAAAACCGTATTCCCATATGTATGAAAAGAGCAGATATGAAAAACAGAGTAACCATCAGGGATGTAGCAGCGGCAGCAAATGTATCCGTTGCCACAGTATCCTATGTATTAAACGGCAAGAAAAAAGTATCAGAAGAAACCAGACAGAAAATACTGGCAGTGATAGATGAGCTTGGTTTTGTACCGGATCTGAATGCCCGTGGATTATCCGTTAAGGATACGAAGCTGCTTGGGGTTGTTGTTCCCCAGACAGAGCCGGGAAGCAAGCTGATGTTCCATAATATTTTTTACAGTGAATTACTGGGAAGCATCGAATATGCTGCAAGGCAGCGGGGCTATCATGTTATTATTTCCGCTACGGATGTGACAGAGGATTACCTTCATCTGATCCAGGAAAGGAATCTGGCTGGGGTGATCATCATTGGAACCTACCAGAATCGTTTCTTCAGCGAACTGAAAACACTGGACGTGCCGGTTGTGCTGATCGACAGCTACTGTAAATATGATTATTTTCATAAGCTGAGGATTGATGACGAAGACTGTTCCTATCAGGCGACAGAATATGTGATCCGCCAGGGACACAGAAGGATTGGACTGGTGACCGGTCATCTACAGGAAGATGGTGTTATGCAGAAACGTTATCGCGGTTTCCTGCGGGCATTTGAGCAGAATGGACTCACTTTTTCTGGTGGAAATCTGTATGAAGCAACTGTGGATTATGAAAGTGGTGTCCGGGCAGCGGACTGGTTTGCGGATACGAAGGCAGATATTACGGCAGTTGTTGCCACAGCGGATGTACTGGCGATTGGCCTGATGAAGGGTTTTTACGAAAAAGGCATCCGGGTACCGGAGGAGGTATCCATTATAGGATTTGATGATCTTGATATCTCCAAGTACACGACGCCGGGACTTACGACAGTGAAACAGCCCATATCAGCCAAGGGAGAGCGTGCTGTTGAAATACTGATCGAGAATATAGAAAATCCCAAGATGGAAAAAGTGGAAGAAGTATTTCCGGTAGAATTAATAGAAAGACAAAGTATCAGAAAAAGAGTGGAGACAACATGATTTTTGAAATAATAAAAGGACAGGGCTATCAGAAGAGGATTCCGTTGGGAAACGGACTGTATGCACAGATCAGGCGGACTGAAGCAGAAAAGCTTGTGATTGACGTACCATATCAGGGTGTGTATGGTCTTGGAGAAAAGTTCGATTCTGTTAATCAGAAAGGAAAGACCGTAGAGACACAGGTAATTGAAAAGTTCTGTAATCAGGGAAATATCAGCTATTGCGTGACACCGTTTTTTATTACAGATTCCGGTCTTGGTATTTATATCAAAACCGGAAAAAAGACAGTGATTTCCCTGCAGGATGAAATTATATGTGAGGTCCCGAAAGAAGCAGAGGTTACTGTTTTTACTGGAAGTATTGGAGAAATCATACAGGATTATGTGGGTCTGTTCCAGAAACCTAAGCTGCCGCCAAGATACGCATTTGGAATCTGGGTATCGGCCAATCACTGGAACTGTGAGGCAGATGTAGACAGGCTGCTTGCAGAGCTGGAAGAATATAGGTTTCCTGCAAGTGTGATCGTGCTGGAGGCATGGAGTGATGAAGCGACTTTTTACATCTGGAACGGAGCTGAATATAAGCCGGAGAAGTCCAAAGAAGGATTCAGCTATGAGGATTTTGATTTCAGAAACAGTCCTTACTGGAAGGATCCAAAGGGAATGATCGAAAAACTTCATGAAAAAGGAAAGAAGCTGGTACTCTGGCAGATACCGGTATTTAAAGGAATGGAACCTGACAGAACATCAGAGCAGCTTGACCTTGATAAGGAATATGCCATAGAGCATGGACTGGCAGTTCTCAATAAGGATGGAACACCGTATGAAATACCGAAAGGAAACTGGTTTGAAGGCTCCTACATACCGGATTTTACCAATGAAAAAACAAGGGAATTCTGGTTTCGTAAGAGACAGTATCTGACGGATATAGGCGTGGATGGATTCAAAACAGATGGCGGAGAGTTCATTTATTCCAAAGATGTATTATTTTCAGATGGAACAGATGGAGAAGAGGGCAAGAACCAGTACTGTCAGGATTATATCAATGCGTATAGTCACTTTATTACAGAGGATCAGGTATTGTTCAGCCGTGCCGGATATGCAGGTGCTTCCGGAACCCCTATCTTATGGGCAGGAGATCACCAGTCAACCAATGATGAGTTAAAGAATGTACTTCGGGCGGCTCTTTCATCTGCCATGAGTGGGATTCTTTTCTGGAGCTTTGATATAGGGGGATTTGCGGGGCCGCTGCCCAGTCTTGACTTGTACAGAAGATCTACCCAGATGGCAGTATTTACTCCGGTTATGCAGTGGCATTCAGAACCGGATGGAGGTCAGTTCAGGGAACTGATGCCGGGAGCTGAGGGCAATAATGAAAGAAGCCCCTGGAATATAGCAATGGCATATAACAAGCCGGAATTTATCGAGGAAATGCGATACTGGCATATGCTCAGGGAAGCGTTACTGCCCTATATTTATGAATCTGCACAGACTGCAGTCCGTGAGAGCAGACCAATGATGCGGCCGCTTGTATTTGATTATCAGGCTGACAGAGCTGTGACAGACATAGAGGATGAGTACCTGTTTGGAGACAGCCTGCTGGTTGCTCCTTTTATAGAAGAGGATCAGACATCCAGAAAGGTATATCTGCCGGAAGGAAAATGGCATGATCTTTTTACCGGCAGATGCTATGAAGGAAAGAAATGGCATGAATCAGACAGAAAATCCAGACTGCCGGTTTATATAAAGGCAGATGCCACGATCCCTGTGGATCATAATGGAAAAACAATCATGGTAAAGGGGGATGATACAAAGGACATATTCTGAATTTCATACAGGGAAACATGGGAGGTTAACCGTTTAAAATGAAAAAGGAGAGCATACAGATATGAGAAAAAAATTAATTTCACTTTTATTAACAGGCGTATTAACAGCATCACTGCTTGCGGGATGCGGATCTACAGATAACAGTAATAGCGCAGCTTCTGAAAATACAGCAGCTGTAGAAGAGACAGCTTCAGCAGGAGAGGATCAGGAAGCCGTTGATCTGGCTGGAACAGAGACAACTGAAGAAGCAGTGGAAATTACTTATGCGAATTTCAATGCTTCCGGTGGAAATGAGGAAACGCTTCAGAAAATGTATGAGGCTTTTCATGAGGAGTATCCCAACATTACAGTAAATATTGAAACAATCGGGTATGATGATTATTTTACACAGATGCAGACAAGAGTAGCAGGCGGTACTGCACCGGACTGTTATGAGTTAAATATCGAAAATTTTGCTGCCTATGCAAATAAGGGAGTCCTGGCAGAGCTGACCGGTATTGATACCAGTGGATACAATGCAACAGCACTGAATGCGTTTTCTGTGAATGGCAAGCAGTACGGTGTTCCTGGAAATTTCTCAAACGTAGTTCTAATTTATAATAAAGACCTGTTTGATCAGGCCGGAGTTGCTTATCCAACAGACGACTGGACATGGGATGATGCCATGGATGCCTGTGAGAAGATCAGTGCGCTTGGTGATGATATTTATGGCATTTACCAGCCAATTACCTTTAATGAATTTTTTAAGGTGGCAGCCCAGTATGGCGGAGGTGTCTTAAATGCAGATAAGACAGAGTTTACTATTAATTCAGAAGAAAATCTGAAAGCAGCAACCATGATGATCAGTAAGGTTACAGATACGAATGTACAGCCTACAGAAGCACAGATGGGAGGCATGGGTGACTGGGATCTGTTTGAAAGCGGACGACTTGGCATGATTCCTACAGGTATCTGGGCATTCAATACTTTTGCAGATGCATGCGACTTTAACTGGGATATCTGTGTAGAGCCGGGTGGAACGCAGAAAGCAACCCACTTCTTCAGTAATGCACTTGTAGTTAATGCAGACAGTGATAAGAAGGAAGCTGCTGCTACATGGATCAACTGGCTGGCTTCCAGTGATACATCAGCCCGGATGAGAATTGATGCTGGATGGGATCTTCCCGCAATCAGCAATGAAGAAGTACTTTCCGGATACCTGAAGCTGACACCTCCGGAAAACCGTCAGGCTGTATTTGATTCCTTAAATTATCTTACAGTTGCTCCTATTATAGAGGATTATTCACTGATGTCAGATATTATTACCGGTAAACTGAGTCTGGCAGCAGGTGGAGAGATTACAGTACAGGAAGCACTGGATCAGGCACAGGAAGAGTGCAGTGCACAGATTTCATTACAGTAAAAGCAGAATTTGAAAAGACAGGTAAACTGCTGCATGCAAGCCATGCGGCAGTTTACCAGGAGTCTTATAAGGAAAAAATATGAGTAAAAGGAAAGAAAAAAGAGCTTTCAGAAATGCAATTCCCTTTATGCTGCCAAGTCTTGTGGGAATGATCGTTTTCAGCTTACTGCCTATCCTGATCTCCATTGTGATCAGCTTTACAGGGTGGAATGGGTTGGACAGACTGTCATGGAAGACACTGGCAGATAATTTTGTTTTTCTGGATAATTACAAACAGATACTGGGAACAGGTGAGTTCTGGAAGGTGCTTGGCCATACCTGCTACTATATCGTGCTGTATATTCCGCTGGTTTTAGTCATGTCGCTTGTGATTGCTTCTATTTTGAACAGAAATATGAAGGGAATCACAGTATTTCGTGTCATGTACTATATTCCGGTGCTTACTTCATGGGTGGCAGCCAGTCTGATCTGGAAATGGGTATTAAGTCCACAGTATGGAATTTTAAACCAGCTGCTTGGATATCTTGGTATTTCTGGACCTGGGTGGCTGACAGATAAGGTATGGGCAATGCCTGCGATCGTGCTTGCTTCTGTATGGAAGGATATGGGATTTTATGGTTTGTTTCTTTTATCGGGCTTAAAAGCGATCGACACCGGATATTATGAAGCTGCAACAGTGGATGGAGCAGGAAAAATGAAACAGTTTTTTTCCATTACACTGCCACTCTTAAGTCCATCCATGTTTTTCTGTATTATCATGGCACTGATCAATGCTTTTCAGCTGTTCCCACAGGTACAGATCATGACAGAGGGTGGACCAAACGGTGCAACACAGGTTATGGTAGAGAGAATTTATACTTATGGATTCAAGTACTTTAAGATGGGATATGCTTCAGCATATTCATGGCTTCTGTTTGTTATCATTTTTGCTCTGACGCTGGTTCAGATGAAATTACAAAATAAGTGGGTGCATTATGAATCATAATAAATTTGGAGAAAAGCTGAAAATTATATGGAACTATGTTCTGGCATGCCTGATTGCGATTATCGTGATGATTCCGTTTTTCTGGATGCTTTCCACTTCCTTTAAAAGTAAGGGAGCGTTAATGCAGATTCCGGTTGAGTGGATTCCGAAGGAGCCTACGCTGGATGGATACAAAATGGTATTTTCAAGATTCCCGTTCCTTAGGGCGATCCTGAACAGCTTCCTGATCACCTGCAGCTACACAGTAGTTACGATCCTTTCAGCATCCATGGCGGCATTTGCTTTTACCAAGATACAGTTTCCCTACGCAAATGTGATATTTAAGTTATATCTGGCATCCATGATGATTCCCACACAGGTGACCATGATCCCGCTGTTTGTGATCATGAATAATCTGGGACTGATCAATACCTATCCCAGTGTGATCCTGC
>QWCN01013080.1_pt1 | contig 10440 bp, 10 predicted proteins | sample 1972711 | NCBI WGS metagenome assembly QWCN01 (sample SAMN09866707, study PRJNA288562) | Human gut metagenome isolate term1_stool, whole genome shotgun sequencing... | isolation source: gut | host: Homo sapiens | place: USA: California | reverse complement strand
TAACGTTCTGTTTTAGTAAGTTTGTTATTTTTATAGTGCATTTCGAATACAGATTTTGTATCTTTATCCTCAATTTTTTCTATTCTGTCAGGCTTTTTTGCTTCTGTTTAAATATTTGAATCTGTCTGATTCTTTTCAATATATTTTTTAATAAATATCATCAAAGAATCAATACCACTAATACTATTCTTTATATTTTCCAATCTAGCATTAATATCAGATTGATAATTTCTAAAGTAATAGTCTGTATCTTTACTATATTCATCTAACTTCTTAGTAATTTCATGAGAATTATTCAAATAATCTGTATTTAATTGTTTTAAATCTGCATTAGTCTTTATAACTTCATCATTCTGTTTGATGATTTCATTTGAAAGACTCTTTATCTGCTGTTTTGATTCTCTTGATAAATTTATTATCTGATTAAATAATCTGTCATACAGTTTTTTATTATCATCAAATTTTTCAGATTGATAATCATTCAATTCTACAAACTTTTTGAGTAATCTCTTTTCTATATCTGATAAACTTGAAGATAAACTTTGTATTTTCTCATCAGTTCTTAACTCACTCTGATTCAACTGACTCTTAATATCAGACATATTATTAAGAATATCTTTATTATTTTTTTGTATGTAATTCTTTATATTAATGAGATTATCATCAATTGTTTTACTGCCAGCTTTTATATTTTCAGTTATTGTTTTAGATTCATTATCAAATTTAGTCGATAATTTCAAGTTATTATCTACAACAGATTTATTGTAGTCAATTATAGCCTTTTCTAAATCACCTGACTTACTAATAATATCATTATGAGTATTTTGAACTTTTTCTTTTAAATCATCAATTTGCTGCAATGTTCTTGTATTATTATTTTCATTCTGATTTATTATTTTATTGAATTTATTATCATTAATCTGTTTATTTTGATTTATTAATCCAATAATATTATCAACATATTTATTTAATTGTTCAGATTTTGTAACTTCTTTCGTTGAATATTCATCAAAATTATTCTTTATTATTTCATTATTGTCATTTACAGCTTTTTTCAATACCTCAACTAATTCTATTGTTTCATTCTTATAATTAAATAATATATTATCAATTTCTTTCGAAGAATTAACTATACTTTCAATAACAGCAGCCTGAGTATTTGATATATTATTATTTAATAATGTAGAATTATCTTTATAAATATCCATAATTTCAATATTTGAATCTATCATCTGATTACTCAAATCTGAAATATTATTTTTTATTTTATCTGTTTTATCCGCAAAAGAATCTTCCACTTTATTAAACTCTTTTTCTAAAGTTTCTGTTATTCCATCATTATAATTAGCCATTATATTCTTTACTTCACCAAAGGAATCTGTCATATTGTTAGAAACCATTGTTCTGAATTCTTTAATGTTATCCTCTAATGACTTTGACTGTATACAATAACTATCAATTATCTCTGAACTGTTATTACTTATATTCGCATTAACTTCTGATATATTATTATTGATAGTCTCTGAATTATTAACAACAGCCTTCTCAACTCTTTCAACATCTTGATTCAGAGTATCAATAATCATTGTTCTATCATCAGCCATTGTATTTTTGATTTCATCAGATGAACTTGTAACATTTTCTATAATAGAATTATGAATATTTGTCAGATTATCCTCTAATAATTGTGTCTTTTCTTTATATAAAGCTTTAAATTCTTCATCATTTCTATTTATATCTGAATTAAGTTCTAATATTTTTTCATTAATAATATTTGAATTATCAATAATCATTGTTCTGTCATCAGCCATTATATTCTTAATTTCTTCAGACGAATTTGTAACATTTTCTATAATAGAATTATAAACATTTGTAACATTATCATCTAATAACTGTGTCTTTTCTTTATATAAAGCCTTAAACTCTTCGTTGCTTCTATTCATATCTGAATTAAGTTCTAATATTTTTTCATTAATAATATTTGAATTATCAACCATTATATTCTTAATTTCACTAGAAGAGTTTTCAACATTTTCTACAATGGAATTATAAATACTTGTAAGATTATTATCTAATAATTGTGTCTTTTCTTCAAATAACTCCTTATTTTTCTTTATTTTTTCTAAGATTTCCAATGCCTGATTATTTAAAATCTTATTTAAACATGAAATATCTGAAACCACCTTTTCATAATGCTTCATATTCAAATTCATATCTTCATCAATCTTATCTAATTGTTTGCGATTGCACTTCTCTATTACACTTATAGTTAACTGTGTTTCTTCATTAATTTGATCAATTATACTATCCTGTAATTTACTTGTATTAGACTCTACTGTATTTACAACTGTTTTCTGAGCATCATTAATTAATTCTGTCAATTGATTAGAATTTTCAGATAAATTTTCAATCAAAGAGTCTATTCTTTCATTGAATAAATTTCTATTGTTATCATCCAACTCATTTATATATTGGTGCATTTTCAGCATTTGCTCATCAATATGATCCATTCGCGAAATCATATATTTTTTATACTTATCACGAATGAAGCTATATACAACTGCTATATAATATAATAAAAATCCTGTTAATAATATTTCTATAATATAGCAACCCCATGTAGGAATAATTAAACTTATAAATCCAAAATTCATTAAACTTATTACAAGATAAATAGATATAAAATAATACCATTTTAATATATTATCTTGTATAAATTTGTTAATTTTTAAAACCACTTTCATTTTGTCTCCTCCTTAGCCTTATATCACTTCCACCATATCGCCCTGACTCCTCAGCCACATATCGATGCCCTTGCCGAACACCTCTGCGGATATGGTGTATATGCCATCTTTTTCTTCCAGAATCTTTGCGGTTGGCAGCCTGTCAAGAACTGCTTCCACGCTTGTCCCTTTATACTTGAACCTGACCTTCTGGAGTTTGCCTCCATACATGAACTGGATTCGCTTTCTGAACTCACCTTCTTTAAAACGGTTGCCATAAGGAATCTTGAATTGCTCGTCAAGCACCTTATAATTGCTAATCCTGTCAATTCTGTATATTGTTGGAAATGCGTCATTAATCACATCAAAATCAGCTTTAACCTCTTCATCATCAATGAATGCCGTCAGGTAAAAATAATACTCTGAAAACATTATTGCGACTGGTTTTACTTTTCTTTTTACAATCTCACCGTCTTTGGTACGTTTGTAATCCATCTCAAGATAACGGCTCTCATGTATTGCCTGCCCGATATCCCACATTTTATCAAGAAATTCTGACTTATGCGTAAGCTCAACATAATGGAATTCTTCATTACTTATCAGGTCTTCTACAAGTTTCTGACTATCCTTTGGTACACAACAATCAATCATCCGGTCAAGTATGCTTGTCATCTCTTTCTTGATAAACGCCCTGCTGTCCAGCAGTATCTTGCATATTGCAAGTATCTCGCTGTTTGTCAACTTTGTTTTGTATATCTGATTGAGATAATGTCCGCCTTTCTTCTTGTCATATTCGATTGTGTTGATTACTCCGCTCTTTCCAGCTTCCTGTTCAAAGAAATTATTAATTGCACTTATATCACGCTGAATGGATCGCTCAGATACACCATATCTGGCAGCTTCAACTTCTTTGTCAACTACTTCTCCTTCCATAAAACGTTGATACAAGCTTAGTACACGGCTTACTTTATCGTTGTAGTCATTCTCCATAGGTCATTCTCCTCATTTCAGTAAGATAATGCAATGCAATATTTCACGATTTAAACTGTTAATATTTTAGCACTTTGTTGTAGAAAATGCTAATATAAAATCAGTTTTTGTGAATTTTTATGCAACATTTTCACAAATATAAGTTCTAATATTAATTCGCTATACAATAAGTGAAAATATATTAAATCCTGTAAACACATATATAATATACAGCAACATAACCACGAATAAAAACAGATAAACAATTGCCAGTATCGGATATCCTATGCTTCTCAACTTTATAAGCCGGCATTCCTCATAATATTCTTCATAATTAACATACGGAGCTTTTTCCTCATCTGGCAGCTTGTTCCACACCTGTCTTGAATTGTACCTGATATTAAATAAATATGGTCTTTTCAGATATACATAATCATCATTATCATTTTCAACATTATTATTCATCACATGTCTCCTTGTTTTACGAAGAAAATGCAGCTGCTCTCAAACGCAGAGGCATTGACTTCTTGTTATGTTTAAATGATATCAGACAGGTTGGACATTATATGTCTTAGTGTCATATTTTGTCTTTTTATTTTATAAATGTTTTATATTGCCCATGACTAATCTTGTTTTAGTTGTAGATAATTATAACATTAACAATTCAATATTACAATTATATGTATTAAGTTTATAATCTTTGTTGTGGGGGATTTCATGAAGGATATTGATTTTGAAAGTATTGGAAAGAAGTTAAAAGAAATACGCTTATCAAAAGGGTTACCACAGGACGCTGTTGCCAGTGCCGCTGAGGTCAATACTTCTCATATAAGCAATATTGAAAATAACCGTGTGAAAGTTTCCCTGCCTACACTTATCTATATATGTAATGCACTAGGTGTAACTGTGGATTATGTGTTATCAGGTGAATATACTGGAGATTATTCTTCAATCGACAGGGAAATCATGAAAGAGATTCAGTCTCTTTCTGATAAAGAAAAGGAACGTGTTTTAAGGGTTGTGCGTGCGCTCAAGTAATCTCACTGCATAGTTAAACCCTGCCATGAAGCTTTCTTTTTTCGCAACTTCCTACTAATTCATCCACATTTTTCATTATATCTGTCTGACTTACAAGCATGTTATATAATCCTTCTAATTCGTTCTGCATAATTATTCCATCCTGTATATGTATTCTGATATTGTCCACCGGCTACCTTCTTAATAGTCTCCGGCTTGTTTCTTCTAAAATAATATCAGTTAGGTCAGACATTTATTGTCATATTGTTTTATTTTATAAAAAATCAGGCTTTGGATTTCTCCTCCACCTGATATATCATTCAATAATATGACTTATATTTTTGCCAGACGATAAAGTCTTTGATCAATTTTTAATTATAACTAAGTATCATCCATTTATTTAATCTTCACTACATATTGAGTATCCATATATTCAGCAATTGCATCTGATAATAAATCTGCAAATCTTTTCTGTACATATTTTACATTCATATTATGTTCTTGTTCGTTATCATCAGCATTTCTAAAAGATAAATTCAAAATATTATCTTCCACATTTTCTACCCTGAGTGGCTTAATCCATGTACTCATCTGTATATCCTGAATATTATATTCTGTCTGAAGAACTAATAATATTGATTTCCAGTTATTTTGGATATTAGCAACGGGACTATCTTCTATGCTGTCCGCGTTATATTCCTCCTGCACCTCATTATAATCTTCTTCTTCGTCTTCATCATAGTCGTCGCTTCTCAGCTTATCCTCATAGTAATGCATTTTTGCATTTGCAACTGCTCCTTCAATATTAGCTTTCACATTAGCCCAGAAAAATCCCATAATAAATGTCTCCTTTCATCTGTACATAAATCGACTGTAAATACAGGTTGTTTGTATATTAAGAATAGCATTCAAGTCAGACATATTGTGTCTATACAATTTTTTATGCTTACAAATTATAAAAAATCAGGCTTTGGATTTCTCCTACGCCTGATTACAACTCTATTAATTCAATTCAATTTTATCGCTAAACCCACTCATCAGCCTTTTTCTCTTGCCACGTCAAACTCCTGCTTTATCTGTGCAAGAAGCTCAGGATTAACAAGAACATCACATATTGAATCAGCCATTATCTTTGCTGCGTATACTATAGCATTATGCGCTGCATCGCTCTTTCCTGCTTTAAGGTAAGCTTCTGAATGTGGCTGTGCATCCTTATCTGTGAATGCAATTCTTATACATGAGCCTGGAACTTCATATAACACATTGCCGAAATCTGTTGAGCCAGTCCTTTCGCGTGGTGGCGCAATCGATGGGGCATTCTCATATGCTGCATTTGCCATAAGCAAGTCATTGACCTTATGGCACACAACCTTGCTCTTGAATGGAAGGTCTCTCTGAATTTCATATGTTGTTCCAGTCATAAGCGCAGCTCCTTTTAAAATGTTGTAGAATCTCTCTACAACTTCATCAAGGTATTTCGTGCTGTATGAACGGAGTGTATATTCTGCAACAGTAAGGTCCGGAACTACATTTGGAGGACCGCCTGCATTACGGATTGTGTAATGCATTCTTGTGTCATCTTTAACATGCTCTCTTAACATCTCAATTGCATGGAATGATAATAACGCTGCATCAAGTGCGCTGCGTCCTTCTTCTGGACTTATTGCAGCATGGCTTTTTACTCCGTGGAATGTTACCACAAAATTCTCAAGTGCCATACATTTTTCATCTACTGATGTATTAGGCGAACCATGCGACATAAATGCAAGGTCAAGCTCTTTCATATAACCTTTATCGAGCATAATTATCTTACCGCCAAGAGTTTCCTCTGCTGGGGTTCCATACACAACAAGCCTGCATGGATAATCCTGAAGGCAGTTCTTTACTGCAATTGCTGCCCCTATCCCGGCAGGTCCCTGAAGATGATGTCCACACGCATGTCCGATTTTTTCAAGAGCGTCATATTCAACAAGAATTCCAATCACCGGGCCGTCACTTCCATTATCCCATGTTGCCCTGAATGCTGTTTCAAGTCCTGTTCCACGCTCTACCACAAATCCTTCTTTTTCAAGATAACTGCACAATATATCAGATGTCTTGTACTCTTCCCCGCTTATCTCCGCAAGGTCGAATATCTCATCTGACATCTGGCATAAATCTTCTTTATAGCTGTCAATAACCGCCCCAAGCTGCTTCTTAATATTGTCTGACATAATATCTGCTCCTAATCAATTCTAATATCCAATCATTAATGCACCAAGCATAAACAGACATCCAAGTGCTGTCCATATAAGGAACAGAGGCATCATGAACTTAAGCCATTTGCTGTAAGGAATCTTTGATACAGCAAGATATCCCATAAGTGATGATGACATTGGAAGTACTGAATTAGAGAATCCGTCTCCTAACTGGAACGCAAGTACTGATGTCTGTCTTGATATTCCTACAAGGTCTGAAACCGGCACCATAAGTGGCATTGTAACTGCTGCCTGACCTGTTCCTGACACGATTACGCAGTTAATAAGTGACTGGCATAAGAACATGCCGACAGCCTTAATTGAATCTGGCATAACATTTACAATATTAACAATTCCATACACGATAGTATCAAGAATATTGGCATCACTTAATATTACCTCAACTGTACGGGCAATTCCGATTATAAGACATCCTACGATAATGCCCTTTGCACCTTCTCCGAATTCCCTTGCAATTCTGCTAGGACCGTAACCGCTGATAAATCCGCATATTACACCCATAAATATGAAGAGGCCTGACATTTCTTCAAAGTACCAGCCCTTCTTTGAAAGGCCATATATAAGTATTCCAAAGCCAAGTGCCATAACAACAAGAACTGCAATCTGTCTTACCGTAATTGTGTCTGTTGCATTGTCAAATGTGTACTCCTGGTCTTCAGGAATTCCATATATTACGCTTTTTTCAGGATGTGCTGCAACCTTTCTTGCATAGCAGATTATGTATGCACTTGTAGCAGCAAGAAGCACAACAAGAATAAATACTCTGTAAGCCATCCCGGAGAACAACTGCAATTCTGCTATATCCTGCGCAACTCCTACATTGAACGGATTAAGTAATCCGGCTGTGAATCCAACCGCTGCACCGAGTGCAATCATTGCTGTTCCTGTAACTTTATCAAGCCCTAAGAATAACGCAAGTGTAATTCCGATAGGAACGAATATCATAACCTCTGATGACATTCCCATTGTGAATCCGAATATAGAAAATAATGTCAAAAATACAGGAATTACAACATATTTGTGCTTAGAAAATGTCTTAGATAACTTCTTGCATAACGCTGTAAGTGCGCCTGTTGATGTAATTACCTGAAAAGCTCCACCGATTATCAGCATAAATGTAATTGTTGACGCTGATTTAACAATTCCGGTATAGATTGCTGAAGGAATCTTTAACGGATTAAGCGGACTTGATGCTATTCTGTGATAACTTCCAGCTTCAACTAAAGTCTTGCCTGTTGCTGCATCTTTAAATCTTGTAAACTCGCCTGCCGGCACAATATATGTTGCCGCTGCCGCAATAAGAATAATTACCACAAGTATTACAAATGTATGTGGCGTTTTCCATTTTTTCTTTGCTTTTGTTTCCATGAAATTTTCTCCCATAACAAATTTATATTTTTATACATTTTAATATAAATCATACTAAAAATAAAATTGTATGTTTTTATCAAAAGTATAAATCTAATTTATAGTTTCGATTGATTGATACATTTTAATTATGTATAATTATTACATTATTATTGAAACATGCACTATTTTAGAAAGGGAATTCATATGATTACTGAAAAAGACATGCAATATGTTCTTACAATTGCTAATTACGGAAATCTTACCAAGGCCGCCAATGCTCTGTTCTTGTCGCAGCCGGCTTTGAGCATACATCTTAAGCAGCTTGAAACTTCACTTGGCATACAGCTTTTTGAAAGAAAAGGCCGCCGCATGATTCTTACATATGCAGGCGAAGAATTCGTGAAATCTGCCAGAGATATTACTATGAAATGCTTTGAACTTGAGGACCGCATGATTGATATTGGCAAAAATGTGGCTGTTAAACTCCGCATTGGTTACATGGTACGTCAGGTTGAGTCTCTCTTTCCTTCTGTTATGACTGCATTTAACAGACTGTATCCACAGTCAGTTGTATATTCCATTGACGGACATCTCTCAGACCATGAAGAGCAGCTTCTTGCCGGTGACCTTGATATGTTCTTTGGATATAACAGTGTGAGCAACACCAGACTTTCCTATGAAACCATATATGAAGACTGTCTTGTTGCCATTCTTCCGAAAAGCCACCCTGCTGTATCTTTCGCAGAGTCTAAAGAATCATGCATCTATCCATGGCTTGATCTTGCGCATGTAAGAAAAGAAAGATTCATCCTGCAGCACAGCAACCAGAGTATAAGACAGCTTGAAGAGGATGCCCTTTTCTATGCTGATGTCCTGCCAGAGCTTACCTATAAGATAAGCAGTATTGACGCAGGAATCCGACTTGCTGAACAGGGATATGGAATTGCATTTACACTAAACAGTTATCTTAATTCAATGAAGCTTTCACCTGATTCAATTGTATTACAGGTTGGCGACCCAGACATGCGTATACCATTCTCCGCCGCCTTCCGCAAGGAAGATGAAAACCGGACAGAACTGAAAGAATGGATACGGCTGACTAAAGAGCTTGTTTCCAGACAATAAAATAACCGGCTGATACTGCATTTAGCTGTACCAGCCGGTATCTTGATATTATTAAATTATAATACTTCAACAAGCTCAATCCTGAAATTCAGTTCTTTTCCTGCCATCTCATGATTAGCGTCAAATGTGATATCTGTATCAGTTAAAGCAGCAACCCTAGCTGGGAATGGCTGTCCATACATATTCTGAAGATACACTTTATCATCAACTTTAAGTTCTTCTGCACCCGGAAGCTCACTTATAGGCAGTGTTATGAAAGCTCTTGGATCGGCTTCTCCATACGCCTCCTCTGGCATAAGATGAACATCAATAACGTCTCCGACATTCATTGTTGCAACAGCCTTGTCAAAGCCCTGAATCATCATTCCTGCTCCACAAGTAAATTCAAGCGGTTCACCTCTGTCGTAAGAAGAATCAAACTGTGTTCCATCATTAAGAGTTCCTTTATAATGAACCTTTACCTTCTTTCCCACATTAGGTCCTTCAAATGATGGTGTAAATGTACCACAGCCACCGCCGCAGCCGCCACAACCACTACCACAGTCTGATTCACCTTCATCACTTCCACAATGTCCGCAACCTGACTCTTCATCTTCATGGCTTCCACAGTGTCCGCAGCCATGACCTTCTTCATGATCGTGATGATGGTCGCAATTAACACCTGCTGATGTTAAATCGCCATTAAGATATGCCTCAACTGCTGCATCTGCTTCTCCATCTGCTCCTGAATATACATCAATTCCAGCTTCTGAAAGTGCTGTGACTGCACCGTTACCAATTCCGCCACATATAAGAACATCTACACCTTTATCCTTAAGAACAGCTGCCAATGCGCTATGACCAGCTCCATCAGTGCCAATTACCTCTGCACGGACAATATTCTTTCCTTCTGCCTCATAAATCTTAAAGCTCTCAGAATGTCCGAAATGCTGAAAAATCTGACCATTCTCGTATGTTACTGCTATTTTCATTAATAATCCTCCTGATTAATATTTATT
>QWCN01006695.1_pt1 | contig 10441 bp, 6 predicted proteins | sample 1972711 | NCBI WGS metagenome assembly QWCN01 (sample SAMN09866707, study PRJNA288562) | Human gut metagenome isolate term1_stool, whole genome shotgun sequencing... | isolation source: gut | host: Homo sapiens | place: USA: California | reverse complement strand
CTTTCTGAAACTCCAGCCACTGTTCTCTGGAAGAGGCATCAAACTCTGCTTTATATACATGCTCAATCCTCAACCGTCCAAATCCACGGTTCTTCTTTGTCCCAAACCGGATATCTCCTGCCTGGACTCCCCGAAGCATCTGGAAGACCTGTTTCCATTCATCTTCTGCACTGTATTTTCTCTTTATGTACTCCAGATAAAAGGTACATACTGCTCCTGTCTCTACGATCTGATAATCATATTTTCCACCAGGCTTTACCGTCTTGTCATCTTGCAAACATATACCATCACGTACAGACACCATGGAATCAGAAGATTTTTCAAAATAAGCATCAGAGAAGAACAGGGAACTCATCTTTCCTTCATTACCTCTGGAATAACCCATCAGACAGTTTTCTTCTGGTTTCTTTCCAAGGAATCCCCTCATTGCTCCAGCCAACGATGTGCCGGGAACAAATAATTCTCCATCTCCATTTCGGATCACATCCACATCGGAGTAATAACTGTCCCCGTTTGATACCAGAAGCGGAGCGAGCAATTTTGCTTTTACAGCCAGATAATAACGTTTTACAATCGGATTATTCATGTGTTTTGCCCTCCTCCTGCTTTGTTTTATCTCTTCTCACCAGATACTTTAACTGTGCCAGACACGCTTTCAAATAAGTAAGCTTCAAGTCATCGTCATATTGAAGTCCGCTTACAGAGAACTCTTCTGAAAAACTCTCGATCAACCTGTGGCTGTTCTTCTCTATCTTTTTCATTATTTCATCTGAAACACACCATTTGACTGCTTTTCCAGCTTTGTCCTTATAACGTTTTTCAATATTATTTCTTATCCACGTCCATGGCTCTTCCTGCTTTCTTGCTGCCTCTTCCGGTGCATCTTTTATCAACAGACCCATGGCTGAGATCACAGGCGACAATGCATCTGTATGATTTTTTATTTGGAAGCTATTTATCAGTTCCTCTGCAGCTCGGACAGCCTGTGAACCTATATATTCACGGAACATATTCTGAGCCACCTGCTGCAGTAATTGTGTATTCTCCAGATCTACGCTTTGCTCCGCATTGGCTGCCTGTCCTTTTTCAATCGGATTCTCATAAGTTCCGTGACTGTCTTTCAGAAATACCACCGCTTCTCCACAGCCTTCTGAGGTCCTCTCTCCCAGCCAGATCGTCTGTCTTTTTACATTCAGCGGTTCTGCAAACTTAAGCTCCAGAACAGTTCCCTTATCAAATACACCGATCACAGGTTTTCTGCAGCCCCAGGTTACCTGATAACCACCCACTACAGACAGATTCAGATATTTGTGAACCTGCTCCACCGGAGCACTGATCTTTAATACTGCACAGATCTCTTCTGTCAGATCTCTGGACGCAGTTGAATAAAATGCATTCTGATTATAGACAATCGTTGGTGCCTTCAACAGCACACAGATCGTATCGGTCATCACAGTCTGTCCGTCTTCCGGTTTCTGATTAAGAAGATTGATCTGACAGCCTCCATATTCCGCATTTCTTCCATATCCCAACAGACAATCCGGATATTTTTCAAACAGTTCCTTCACTCTTCGGATCTGGTGCCTGGATCCTTCCACAAATCCACGGAATGTCTGCCCCTCTTTTATGGAGGACATCTGATAGAATTCACTGTCTGAATTCTTGTTACCCATAGCCCGTCCCACAGACTTATCCGAAGGTCTCTTATGATGATAGCGTTCTTCCAGCTCCACATCATATTTTTTCAATGTTCCATCCGGCTTTCGATATACATAGCAATGTTTCATCTGATTGAACTGACGGATCTCTGGCTCTTTTTCTTCGGTCGTTTTTTCTTTCTCATACAATTTATCAATGTAATGCTGTTTATCATTTTTTATTGCATACAAAGACGCCGGAACCTCCATCAGACGTTCTCCGTCCATGCTCAGATATGCATTGGAACACCGGAGCTTTCCTTTCTCACAAAGTTCAGCAAAGCTCTCCTGTCCATCTTTCTTCAACAGTTCTGAAATACAGCCGAGAATTTTTGCACCTTCAATATAGTCCATGGATTTTTCTTCTTCTCCATCAACTCTTTTACAGATCATTGGATCTTTCAGATAGATCTCATATTCCAGTTTTTCTACATTTTCTCCCATAACTGTCTGTTTTGTTGAATCTTCATTCTTTTGAACTGCTTCCAGAGTTACTTCCACATCTCCAAACCCTCTGGTTCTGGCCAGACCCATATGTTTCAGTATGGTGCAGCAGTCTTTCACCTGCGTTTCATAGATCGCCGGCATCTGCACCTGTGCTGTAAATTCCAGTCCTTTTTTTATCACGCGCATGGTACGCAGGGAACTTTCCTTCGCCACACCGCTCTCCTGCTCAATGGATGTCTGGTTTCTGATATAAGCAAACAGATGCAGCACATTCTGTGGATGTCCCACAGCGGAACCATCTGCCATTCTGATCTCCTTCACATAAGCAGTCCGTTCGGGAAGGTATGCATTCCGTATGATCAGCTTTCCAGCCCGATTTCCTTCCGCGCCAAAGATTTCTTCCAACGGAAGTTCTTCCCCCCAGTCTCTTAATTCTATTCCGCACTCACGAAGACATCCCTTAATCCGCTTTGCCGGAATAAACGGAAGTCCATAAGAATCATAGCAGATATCCGTGTCAATAGAACTGTTATAGATCCCTCCATCTGCCACACACAGATCACTCAGCAGTCGGATCTTCATCAAATAATCAGCCATTCTGCGCATCCTCCCCTATATACCAGTCTATCAGTTCCAGTGCATCATACCATTTGGCAGTTCGATCTTCTTCATACATTTCCATCTGCGCTGTCTCCTGATCTGGCATCTTCCGGCCTCTGGAATCCAGAAAACGGGTAAGTTCCTCCATCTGATGACTTCCAAGCGGATATGTATTTCTGATCTGTTTTACAAAGGATCTTGGGATCTCTCCCTCTGCAAAATACTTGATATTCTCTTTCAGCTTTTTGTAACTATAATTCTTTTCTTCTGTCTTTGACAGACCAAAATCATAGTCGGTTGGCACATAATACGGACGGATCAGAAGATTTTCTCCCGTAGGAGTCCGATATTCTTTCTCCCTCACACGATCCAGATTGCGGCATTGTACATTTTTACAGATCTGGAAATCCACATAATTGCCAACTCTGTCACCATCTTTATTTTCCGGTTTCTTTGCCCGGTCCTTTGCAGAATCACAACATGCTTCTGCAACTTCATATCCAATATAAAATGGAAAATGACTATGCACATATGCGATTCCGGCACAGACACTGAATCCATATCGTTTGATATTTTCCTTCGATTCATCTCCATACATGACTTTTCCGGTAATCTTTTTACTGAAATGTTCAACAGATGCCAGCGCCAGTTTTGCATTACAAATGTATGTAATATCATCTCCTGCCACAAGAATCTTTCGGATCAGTTTTCTGTCATTTTCTGAATCCTGAAGATCTTCTTTCATCTCTTCAAAGGTGTTCAGATATGCATAATGAATGTTATGGGAAATCTGCCGCATCAGATTCACTGCCTTCACGTAGTCCTTCTCCCCCTGAACAAGCCCACGGATACGAAGTCCCATATTATTTCCATCCATATGAACAATTGCCAGTGTACTGTCAACGCCCTTGCTGTCAATCAGATTGTCCAGGATCTTTTCTTCCTCATCCTCTGCAATGGTTGTTTTCTTATGACGTTCTTTCTGCAGTGTTTCCGTGCTTTTTTCGTCTTTTACCACAGGAAATCCGGTTTTCTTCTCCACCTTCATAATCGGAAGTGCTCCCAATGGTTTTGTGTCCAGTGCTTCTGCTTTTACCTGATTCATCTTCTGAAACAGCTGCTGATAATCTTTATAATAAACATCTGTCTTCTCTGTATAGACAGCTGCAAGCTGCAGAGAATAAGTCTTTTCCAGAATATATCTTGCCATCAGCTTATTGCAGCTTACACACAGATCCGCGTCAGAAAACTCTACATAAGCATTTCCTCCGCCAATATACAGTACTTTTATCCTATGGTCTGTCTCTCTGTATGGATATGGTTTTTCCTCATTATCCCAATTCAGTTCCATCTGATCTTCCGGAATCTGAAGTCTGTCTGCTGCGTTTCGCAATGCATTTTCAATAATTCCTTCTATGATGGATGATGCTCCCATTGCATCCTGTATATGTGGAGTTCTGTATATATATCTCTGGATTCCCCGAACATCATACATTGCAATTACTTTTGTTCCCATGTGCCTGCCTCCTTCGTATAATATCTGTTATTCATCCCGGTCTTTGAATGCAGCAATGATTGCTTTTACTGCAAAGATGATTGCTATGATGCTTATGATCGCAGCAATCGTAATAAAAAGAATTGTCACATACAGAGTGGCTCCGCTTAACTGGCTCCATTCTCCACCAGGTGAAAATTTTCCGACCAAATCAAAACCGTCCAGAAATGCAGAAAAGATGCCCAACAATGCAAACAGACCCATGATTGCCTGCGTCTTCTCATCCCTTCTTTTTTCCCGATCTTCATTCTGAGCTCGTGTTTCCCTGGCTTCCTGCTCCCTTTGCTTTCTCTGCAGCGTATCAAGTGCAGCCAGCCCCGCCGTCACGCTTTCCACATCTTCCTGAATACGTAGCTGTTTTTTCAGAAAAACATAGAACTCACTCTGATTATGAATGTGACTTACCGATGTCGCCATACTCTTTGTAAGAAATAAATTGATCTCTACAAACAGCTTTTCGATGTCCTGATTCATATATTCATTCAGATAACTCCTGGTATCTGCAGATATTTCCGACTGGATTTTTTCAGCATAGATAAGCAGGGAATAGGACTGATACAATACTTTCAGATACAAAGCAAAATAATCTCTCCTGATCTTCCCCGGGATCACTTTGGTAAATACTTTTTCATTATCTTCATCCGCCCATGCAATGTATGCAACACCTTCTTTGGTTGCATACCAGAATACATCTTCAAATGGCCGCATCATATCCACTGCTGTCTCGTTGCAGAAATGATAAGATTCTCTGTATCCATTGGTAATATGATAAACCAGTGCCTCTTTTGCTTTCAGACTTACTTTCTGATCATTTTTTACAAATACCACATAATTAAATAAAAGAGCTTTGTCCGGTGCCATCCTCTCTGACATACTGCTTTCATCCGGCTCACATACAAGCTTATCCGGCAAATTCTGTGCAAGATTTCCGGCTCTTTCCATCATACGGCTATATCCATTCCTGCGTTCAGCAAAATACTGAATATCCAGGAAACTGATCAGATGCTGAATCCACATCCCCAGTGAAAAAGGTCTGATCTTCCCACCTGGCTCTGTATTCTCCCACAGGGCAACAAAACCACTGCGGTTAAGCTCTTTTACAACATTCTGGAAGATCTCCAGCTTGTCAGAATCCACCCCTTCTTCCGGAAGTACCAGTTCATACCAGAACAATCCCAGTCCATTTCTGAACAATCTAAGACCTGCCTCGGCGACAGAAATATCCCATCTTTCCGGCAGTTCTGTTGTATCGATTCTGATCCCATCCGGAAAATACAGCAATTGTTTCACCGGCTGCCCATCGCTGCAATATAGCCACTCACATCCCATCTTCTTTCCAGACATTTCCTGCTTATTTTCAGCAAACCGAAATTCATCTCTGATGTATCCATACAGATCACTTTCCTGGTCATCGGAATATGACCGATTCTTTTCCCACAGGTTCAGCATCTCCACTTTTCTGTATGCCTTATCAAAATCTTCGCTGTACTCAAAAGGAACCACATATCTCAGGCAGGAAACCTTCACTTGATAAACTGCAGTTCTTTCTGTTTCCATGATCTTCCCTCTCTTATCTTAAAATCGCTTCCAGCTCCCTTGCCAGACGGATATATTCCTGAAGTGCAGTCCGCACAACATCTGCCGATAGACGAGTCCCCTTTTCAGATGCATGGTTACAGCAGTTTCGTTCCTTTTTCAAGGCAAGATGCAGTTCAAATAAGTCTTCCAGTTTCTGTAAGCCTTCTTTTTTCTGTTTTTCATCTTTCCTGTCAAGTTTTGGCGTCTTTATTGCAACCGTCACTTCCACTTCCACATTCTGGGTTCTCTTATTTATGATTCTGCACGCTTTGCCTTCCAGTGCATATAAGACCGTATAATATTCATTTTGAACTGGTCTGCCATTGTAAAAATATATATTTGATCTTCCGTTCGTATTATTTTCATAAAATTTAATCGAATTGTAAGGCACATTTTCAAGTAATCCTTCCAGTTCCCGGAAGCAACAGTATCGGTAGGAAAAATCACCACCGACTTTCTCTGTACCTGCGGTCTTTTCCAGACTTTCTTTTAATGTCTGGCATTTTCCTGATATATCTGATCTGGATTTGGAAATGGCATCATTGCTACATTCCATGCATCTGTATAAGTTATTAAAAATCTTATTATTGTCACTCTCATATCCTTGTCCCAGCTTTTTCAGGAAAAATTTCTTACTGTTCGACGGCGTCTCTCCAAAATCATATTTGATCCATTCTTTCTTAAAATAGTAAGACGGCATCTTGTCTTCCACCAGTGTCAGTGCCTGCTGCAGCAGTCCTTTCCGCGTACACCATTCGATCAGATCAATGTAATCCAGCTGATCGCCTTTTTTGTCTTCCAGAAGTCCACCGTAATCTCTTCGGATTCCATCCTGAAGAATCTGAAATACATCCAGATCCCGGTTATCTTTATTAAATGTTTCTTGCGTCAGAAAGAGTTGTTTCAGTTCCCCGATCTTTTTTACCAGCGCATCCATATTACAGAGCGATATGGCCGAGTCGATCGCGTCCATGGTAGTGACCAATTTACCAACCGGGGATGTCTCCTCCACCTGAAGTTCTCTGCAATACTGCTTGATCATATCTGCTTTTCCATATCGAAGAAATGCATTCATTCCAGATACCAGGTCCGTGATCTTATATCTTCTGGTCTCATCCACGATCTCATTTTCAGAGATTGTACTCCCATTAAAATTAGTGGCAACAATAAACTTCAGAGAAACCCTGGAGGTCGTCTGATTATTCAGGATCGATACTACCGCATTTCTCACAAAACCCGAAGTCCGGTTTCCTCCCTGCATATCCATGTAGAGACAGATCTCTTCCTCAGGATCTGTACTGATCCCCAGAATGGTATTTACGATCCCCAGAATATTATCTTTCTGTTCTTTGTCGTCCTGCTCTGCCACAAACTTGACCCCAATGGCGCGTTCTTTGTTAACATCCAGCGGCACCATCTTTTTATTGTTCATATATAATGTATAACTATCCTGCTCTTTTCCGTCTTTATCTTTGCTTTTTTTCGATTGTTCTTTTTCATATTCGCTGAGATCCTCCCATTTTTCTCCGCTCAGAAAACTTCCGATCCTCAGCTTATAGAACTTAAAAGCAGACATATCCTTCGGCATCAGATCTTCGTCCCTGCAGTTCTTGTGTTCTTGAAAATATTTATCTGACTCTGCCTTCAGATTCGAGACAACTTTTTCGTCTTTTTCATCTTCTGAATCATTTATCGTTTGCTTTGTACCCACCACAACGATCTGGTCGATCTGATATTTTGATAATATATATTTACTTCCCGGCTCCTGTGCACTGATTCCATTGCAGTAGATTTTTTCCCCCGTATTTTCTTCATAAAAATATGCGGATAATTTGGCTCTTTCAAAATCCAATGTACTTAATGTCGTCAACAATACATTTTTTGCCATTTTCAACAGTTTCCTCCTGATTTTTCTGAAAAATATAGGAATATTATACCACTTTTCACTGAAAATACCAGTATCAGCGGGCTAAAAAGCCCGCTTACAGCACAGATGAGACAACTTTGATCTGCGTCTGTTCCACTGTCCGAAGACACTGAGCACATACCGGTCTCCCTCAAACCGGATCTCTGACTCTCCGGTCTCGCTGTCCGTACAGAAAGTAACTTTCACTTTCTGTTCCCAGCAGTCCTTCGGGACCTGCTCCAGAAGCTGTCTCTCCACATAACGGATGCCGCAGTCTTCCATGCGGTACTGTGTATCCAGCTTCTGCTCCCAGTACTGGATACGCATGCGTTGCTCCTGCAGGACACTTTTGCATCCTGCTGACTGAAAGTAGCTTCCTACGATCATGTAGACTGCATACTCAAAAGCTGTCTGGTTGTCGGTTAATTTCATGTTCATCTTCATGTTTGTTCCTCCTTGAACGCAAAAAACAGGTGACTGGAGAAGGGCAGACTTATAGCGTCTTTCCTCTTCCAAATCACCTGTTCTATTTCGTTTTCTGGCATCCACACAACATAATTGCAAAAGAGCTTTCCTTTTCAGGAAAGCTCTCAGGTAGCAGGGCTACAAGGATTCGAACCTTGAAATGACGGAGTCAGAGTCCGTCTTACTACACCTGATTTTCCTTGTAGCCACAGGCTATTCCAGTCATTCATATAGGTTGATTGACCTACAGATTGACCTAACATTTTCAGAATCACTTTTTCCACATTGTTTAGTTGCCCAGATTGAATGTCATACGATCTGCCAAGCATAAAGGAAGCGTATAAATGCCTTTTTCTTCTTCCTTTCCGCCTTTGGTAGTCCCCTTCAAAATGTACAGATAATCGAGCTTGCCATCTCTCAACAGGGCTTTTGCCGTCTTGGCAATTCCATCTGCACTTTTTACCTCGATGCCATAATTTTTGTAATCCATTCTGCTTCTTACGAAAAAGTCCAGTTCTCCATTGATTTTTTCATAAGTTGCAAACCATGGTGCGATTCCTGCTATTTCCTCTGTATCCAGAAGTCTCCGTCTCAGACTCAGATACACAAAATTCTCTGCAAGAATCCCTTTTACAATATCCCATGATGCACCTGTGCGACTGAGGAAATAATGTGCAATTCCCATATCCAGAAAATAGTACCGGCTGTTATCTTTAATTTTTTTATAATCACAGTCTATCGCTTTTGATGCATAACCAATTACATGAGACTCCTGCAACCAGCTGATTGCATGGTTCAACATCTTTTTGGTCATTCGTCCACTGTCTTCCTGATATGCGATCTTACTCAATTCAGTCGTAAGATCTCCAACACCCTTTTTCTCCTGCATTGTAAGCAGTGCAATCGCATTGAACAACTTTTCAAACAAGTTCACATCCATAATATCTGTAAAATATCGTTTGGACTCGTTTACAAATATATCAATCAGTTTTCTGATCTGCTCATAACACTTATTCAAATTTTTTTCCTGAGCATATGAAACTACAACCGCAGGATATCCTCCTATTTTCTGGTACACCTCATAGTATTCCATCAGACGCTTGTAGTCTTCTTCCCGATCAGCACCGTACAGATCAATTTCCCGGTAAAGTTCATATTCTCCGAAAACATCCAGAAATTCTTCAAATGTAAGAGTCTCCATTATCAGCTGGTCAATGTCACCCGCCGGAAGAAAGAAATCCGGCTGCAATGTTTTACCAAGATAACTGCCCGTGACAATTACATATGCATGGAACTCTCTGGCAAATGTTCTAATCTGATTATAAACTGCTGAAGATTCCTGTATTTCATCCAGAATAATAACAGTATTCTCATCATCCACAAAATTCTTATCATACAATTTTATGGCTGTCTTTAATGCCTGATTGTCCCTCTCCTGTCCGGGTTCCCATTTTGTTGCTTTTTCCAGACACTCTGTAAAATCTTTACCAGATTGCTCTACCATATTAATATAAATCATTCTCTCAAAATTTTCAGATCCGAATTTTTTCAAAATATATGTTTTTCCTACCTGTCTGGCTCCTTCCAGTTCCAGAACCCGACCTGTATTTTCTTCTTTCCAATCAAGTAACTTTTGATAAATCGTTCGCCTTAATTCCATGATATACCGTCCCTTTTCTTTATAAATAGAAGTTCATATAAAAAGGATAGCCTCTACATGTATCTTATCACACATTGTAAAGGCTATCCAGTATCTTTTTCTCAGCAAGTATTCTTCTACACAGCATTTTCCCGTACTTCTTTTCCAGACTTCAACATTGGAAGTTCTACCACATGTTTTGCATCAGCTCCACTTCCTTTTTTCTTCCGGATCGCAATATAGTATTTTCGTGTAGTAGATTCCAAATCACCTATATATGCAGCTACCTCTTCAACTTTTGCTCCCTGTTCATACAGATCTGTCGCAAATGTTTTTCGCAAGGTATGTAATCCACCTTTCACATCTTCAATACCAGCATTTTTTAGAACGATTTCTAAACGATGCTCTAAGTTAGAAGCTGTATTGAGCTTTCCTGTTCTGGTAACTGCAATAAAAGCATTGGGATCTCCACCACTTTCATCCTTCATGTCCTGCAATATTTTATTGGCTTTATCAGACAAAACAAGAATACGTGCCTTTTGATTTTTTGTCGT
>QWCN01013545.1_pt1 | contig 10449 bp, 7 predicted proteins | sample 1972711 | NCBI WGS metagenome assembly QWCN01 (sample SAMN09866707, study PRJNA288562) | Human gut metagenome isolate term1_stool, whole genome shotgun sequencing... | isolation source: gut | host: Homo sapiens | place: USA: California | reverse complement strand
TGTGCCAGTTCTCAAAGGCGAACATGGTGCGCCAGTACAGCCAGAAGTTGGAGTTCAGCACCTCGTCATCGAAGAAGTCGGTGATCTTCTTGTCCTGCAGGTCCTCGTTGGGGGTGAAGAACAGCTTAATGATCTCCATGGCGCCCTTGTCGGAGATGCTGAACTTGCCGTCGGTGTGGGCGTCCTGACCGCGGTCAACGGTGGCGCGGCACAGGGAGTAGTTGGGGTCCTCCTTGTTGAGCCAGTAGTACTCGTCCAGAACGCTGACACCCTCCGTTTCGATGGAGGGGATGGAACGGAACAGGTCCCACATGACCTCGAAATGGTTGTCCATCTCGCGGCCGCCGCGCATGACGTAGCCCAGGTTCTCGAACTTATAGCCGTCGCAGGCGCCGCCGGGCAGGCTGCCCTTTTCCAGAATGTGGATGTGCTCGCCCTTCATCTGGCCGTCGCGGACCAGATAGCAGGCGGCGGTCAGGGCAGCCAGACCGCTGCCCACGATATAGGCGGATTTGTTGTCCACGCCCTCGGGCTTTTTGGGACGGGCAAAGGCTTCATAGTTACCGCTGGAATAATACATAAATAAACTCCTTTCAAGTATCCACTGTATGTTTTCCTTTGATGATGAAAGCATACATCTGAATGAATATTTGTTCAATAAGCAGAAAAACCCCGGTGATAAGTTTTTTATCACCGGGGCGGCAGGTGTTCAGTTTTTTATCATTTGGCCTCGTTTGATAAGGGCTTGTCGGTACGCAGACGCGCCAGCGCGGCGTCGACGCTGCCGTGGATGACCTGGTCCAGCCGTTCCACGATCAGGTGGGGATCGCCCTTCATGTCGGATCTGATCCAGTCCAGCATCAGGCCTACGAACATATACTTGTACAGCGTGGCGATGAAGGCCTTATCCTCCGGCCGGACGGACATTCCCCGGGCCTGCTCCTCCACCACGCCCTCCAGCAGGTCGTATGTCAGCTTGTAGAGATAGTTCTCCACCTGCTCGCGGCTGACGGAGCGATAGACGTTCAGAATGAAGGGCTTATTCTCCTGCACGGCCTCGAAGATCTGCAAAAGGCCCTGCTGCCACGTCTCGTAGGTCTTTTTGCCCGCCAGAGCGCGGCTGGCGTCCTCTTCGCAGCTCCATTCCACCAGATCATAGATGTCCTTGAAGTGATAGTAAAACGTCATGCGGTTGATGCCGCAGTCATCGGTGATGTCACTGACAGTGATCTTGTGCAGGGGCTTTTCCAGCAGCAGCTTTTTCAGCGACGCTTCCAGCGCCCGCTTGGTGACTTGTGACATGGCATACGCTCCTTTTATGCGTCCAGCCGGACGGACCAGCTGCCCAGGGGGGAGAGGGGGGCCGTCTCCGTGGGGGACAGACCCTGCACCATGCCCTCGGTGGTGACAACGGATACGGACTTAAAGCAGACGGGGGCGAAGGGGGCGGTGTCCAGCAGCTGCTGCCACAGGGCCGCCAGGTTCGCGTCAGCGCCATTGGATCGATAGGCCTGCAGCAGCCGGTCGGTAGTCTCATCGGACCAGCCGCCGTAGTTGAGGTTGCCCTCGGTGGACAACAGGGCCGTCAGGTCCCAGTCGGCGGTCAGGCGGCATTCACCGTAATAGAGATCAAAGTCGCCGCTTTCCAGCCGGGCGAGGAACGTGTCCCAGGGGACAGCCTCTACGGTGACGGTCAGGCGTGCGGTATTGAGGTACATGGCGATCTCCTGGGCGGCGGAGACCTTGAAGCTGCTCTCCTCGTTGACCAGAAGCGTCAGCGTCAGGGGTGTCTCATCCTCCGTCTGTTCGCCAAGGGCGGCGTTCAGCAGGCGGTTATAGGCCGCGGTGTCGTAAGGCGTTTCCAGCGCGGTATCGTAGCCTGCGTAGGCGGGGGAGGCAGGCAGCTGGGCCGCCGTGCCCTGTCCCAGCAGGCAGGAGGAAACCAGCGTTTCACGGTCGATGCCGACGCTGAGGGCCCGGCGCAGGGCCGGGTCGGACAGAGCCTCCCGCCGGGTGTTCATGCCCAGGAACTGCATGACGGGGGTGGCTGCCTCGGCGTAGTCGCCGGCACCAGAGACGCCGGTGCTGTTGCTGCCGGTGAGATCCAGCGTCAGCAGCTGCACCTCACGGGAAGTGAAGGCGTACAGGGCGGAGTCCTGGTCCTTGCAGTGCTGCAGGCGGATGGTGGACAGCGGCAGAACGCTGCTGTCCTGCCACCAGCGGCTGTTGGCTGTCAGATAGGCACCCGTGTCATCCTTGGCAAACAGATAGGGGCCGCTGCCCGTGGGGGCGGTGCGGTTCTCGGTGCCGGCCTTGACGATGGGGATGTCCAGGCGGCTGGGAAGGGTGGCCAGAGGGGCGGACAGGGCGACGACCACCGCGTCCTCCCGGACGTACACGGAGGTCACGTCCCGCAGCCGGGCGGCATAGCGCTCAGAGGTGCGGGCGCGCTCCAGCGTGGCGGCCACGTCCGCCGCCGTGACGGCGGAGCCGTCAGAGAAGGCCGCATCGGCCTTGATGCGGATGGTCCAGGTGCGCTGGGCGGCATCATACGTCCAGCTGTCCGCCAGGACGGCCTGGGGCCGGAACTGCTCGTCCAGGGCGAACAGCCCCTGGTACATGAGGGACTCTACGGTCTGCTGCATAGTGTCCGTGGTGCGGACGGGGTCGAGGGTGCCGCCGGCGATATAGGGCAGGGTAAAGGCGGTCAGCGGCTCCGGCTCCGGTTCTTCGTTTTCATTCTGGTAGAAGTCGGACAGCTCTCCCAGGGGATCCTCGGTGACCTCCCAGTCGGCGCAGCCGGCGGCCAGCAGCATGGTCAGCGCCAGCAGCAGGCACAGCAGTGCACGTTTCATAGCGTATCCTCCCGCAGAGCGATCAGTGCGGCCTGCTCACCCCGGCGCAGGCCCATCTTCCGGTGGCTCCAGTACAGGTCCGGGCGGCAGGCGGTGCAGTGATCGCAGATGTCGATGCGCGTAACGCCTTCGCGGCGCAGCCACAGGGCGTTGACGGCTTTCAGGTCGATGTGCCACTTGCTGCCGTTCCATGCCATGAACGGCTCCACCGCCACACCCAGTGCGGCCCGCAGGGCCTCCGGTACGTCGCCGTCCGTCTCGAAGCAGCACGGCCCGATGGCCGGCCCGATGGCGGCGCGGAGGTCCGCCGGGTCGCAGCCGTAATCCTCGGTCATGACCCGTACCGTCTCCGCGGCGATGCCGGCGGCGGTGCCCCGCCAGCCGGCGTGAGCTGCGCCGATGACCCGGCGCACCGGGTCGTGGAGCAGCAGTACGTTGCAGTCGGCGGAGAACACGATCAGGGGGATGCCCGGCACGTCCGTCACCAGGGCGTCGGCGCTGTCATAGTCCTGCGGCTGCCACAGGCCCTTGCCGCAGTCCACCGCCGTGACGCGGCGCACATCGCTGCGGTGCACCTGACGGCTGAGCACCGCCCGCTGCACATCCGTGTCCAGCGCGGTGCACAGGCGGCGGAAGTTCTCCTGTACGTTGGCAAGGTCATCGCCCCGGCGGTCATCCAGGTTCAGACTGTCCCAGGGCGCGGGAGAGACACCGCCCTTTCGGGTGGAAAAGCCGTGGGTGATGGCGTTGTTTTCCAGCACGTCGGAGGTCAGATAGACCAGGTCGTTTTTTGTGTGGGGGTGGAACATAGTGTCTCCTTCCGGAGGGGAACGGGGCGTCGGGGACGCCGCCCCCTACATTAAGATGAGACGGGCGTCGGCTGATGCCGCCGCCCGTCATTTTACAATGCCTCGCAGAGTTTGCGTCCGCAGACGCAAATAAAATCAAATCTATTTTCGGCGGCGGCGTGTACGTCGCCGAAAATTCTTCTCGGCCTGCAAACGTGCGCGTGCGCGACTTTGACGCGCACGTCGTGCGCTGCAGCAGGCCGCAGCCCGCTCAAACGACAGCCCAGCGAAGCGGGTGTCGTTTGAAGTTACTTAGGAGTGGTACTCCTTGCAGGTGCATTTCTTCCACTTCAGCCCGCTGCCGCAGGCACTTTGACGGCCCAAATCTTCGATTTGGCTGCCGTCATGCGACCGTAGGAAGCCCGGCGGGGAAGCAAACAGCGTCAGTCAGGAGTGGTACTCCTTGCAGGTGCACTTCTTCCACTTTAAGCCGCTTCCGCAGGGGCACAGGTCGTTGCGGCCGACCTTGACCACCTTGGTGGGGCGCTTCTTCACGGTGCCGTCGCCGCCCACGTTCTCGGTCATGCCGCTGGCCACGCGCTCGCGCTTGACTTCCTCGTTCTGGCGCAGGCGAACGGAGTACAGACGGCGCACCGTCTCCTCCTTCATGGCGTCGATCATCTCCTCGAACATCTCCAGGGACTCCTTCTTGTAGGCGTCCACCGGGTTAGTCTGGGCGTAGGCCCGCAGACGGATACCCTGGCGCAGGTCCTGCATGGCGTCGATATGGTCCATCCAGTATTCGTCCACCACCCGCAGCAGCACCACGCGCTCCAGCTCACGCATGACGGGCGGTGTGATCTCCTGCTCCTTCTTCTCGTAGAAGTCGGCGGCGGCCTTGGTGAACATATCGATGAAATCGTCCTCGGTAAGGGTGGGGAGCTGGCTCTCGTCGATCTTCACGGTGTACTTGGTGAAGTACACACCCTCCAAGCCGCGGAGAAGCTCCTTGCACTGGACCATGTCCAGGTGCTCCTGGCCCATGAAGGCGCTGCGGACCTGGTGGCCGATGGCGCTCTCCATCATGCCCATGATGATGCCCTTGACGTCCATGCCGTCCAGCACCTGCTTGCGCTGGCCGTAGATGATCTCGCGCTGCTTGTTCATCACGTCGTCGTACTCCAGCACGGACTTACGGGCCTGGAAGTTGCGGCTTTCCACCGTGGTCTGGGCCTGCTCGATGGCGCGGGAGAGCATCTTGTTCTCGATGGGGGTGTCCTCATCGATGTTCATGCGCTCCATCATACCGGTGACGCGGTCGCCGCCGAACAGGCGCATGAGGTCGTCCTCCAGGGAGATGTAGAACCGGGTCTCGCCGGGGTCGCCCTGACGGCCGGCACGGCCGCGGAGCTGGTTGTCGATACGGCGGGAGTCATGGCGCTCCGTGCCAATGATGAACAGGCCGCCGGCGGCGCGGACCTTGTCGGCCTCGCCGGCGATCTCTGCCTTGTGCTGGGCCAGCTTCTCGGCGAACAGCTTCCGGGCGTCCAGGATCTCCTGGTTGTCCGTTTCGGCGTAGCCGGTGGCCTCGGCAATGAGCTCATCGGTGAGCCCGGCCTTGCGGAGGTCGTTCTTGGCCATATACTCGGCGTTGCCGCCCAGCATGATATCGGTACCGCGTCCGGCCATGTTGGTGGCCACGGTGACGGCGCCGGCCACGATCTCAGCCTCGCGCTCGTGGTTTTTGGCGTTCAGCAGGTTATGCTTGATGCCCTCGCGGGTCAGCATCTTGCCCAGCAGCTCGTTCTTCTCGATGGACACGGTGCCCACCAGCACCGGCTGGCCCTTGGCGTGGCATGCCTTTACCTGCTGGATGACGGCGCGGTACTTGCCGTTCTCGGTCTTGTACACGCTGTCCTCGTTGTCGATACGGGCGATGGGGCGGTTGGTGGGGATCTCGATGATGTCCAGCGCGTAAATGGTGGCGAATTCCTCCTCCTCCGTCAGCGCCGTACCGGTCATGCCGGACAGCTTGCGGTAGAGGCGGAAGTAATTTTGGAACGTGATGGTGGCAAGCGTCTTGCTCTCGCGCTGGACGGACAGGTGCTCCTTGGCCTCGATGGCCTGGTGCAGTCCCTCGGAGTACCGGCGGCCGAACATCAGGCGGCCGGTGAACTCGTCCACGATGACCACCTCGCCGTCCTTGACCACATAGTCCACGTCGCGCTTCATGATGCCGTGGGCCTTGATGGCCTGGTTGATGTGGTGGGCGATGGTGCTGTTTTCCGGGTCGGACAGGTTGTCCAGATGGAAGAACTCCTCCGCCTTCTTCACGCCCCGGGCAGTGAGGGTGACGCTGCGGGCTTTCTCGTCTACCACATAGTCGGCGTCGATGTCGGTGGCTTCCTCCTCTTTGTCATCGCTCTCCACCACCACAAATTTCTTCAGCCGGGCGGCGAACATCTCGGCCATATCGTACAGCTGGGTGGACTTCTCGCCCATACCGGAGATGATCAGGGGGGTACGGGCCTCATCGATCAGAATGGAGTCCACCTCGTCCACGATGGCGAAAGCGTGGCCCCGCTGGACCTGCTCGTTGGCGTACAGGGCCATATTGTCACGCAGGTAGTCGAAGCCCATCTCGTTATTGGTACCGTAGGTGATGTCCGCCTGATAGGCCTTCTGGCGTTCCTCCTTCTTCATGTCGTGGATGATCAGGCCCACGGTAAGGCCCATGAAGCGGTGGACCTTGCCCATCCACTCGGAGTCACGCTTGGCCAGGTAGTCGTTGACGGTGACGATGTGAACGCCCTCACCGGTCAGCGCGTTCAGATAGGCAGGCAGGGTGGCCACCAGCGTTTTGCCCTCGCCGGTCCTCATCTCGGCGATGCGGCCCTGGTGCAGCACGATGCCGCCCACCAGCTGGACGGGATAGGGGCGCATACCCAGCACGCGGTCCGCGGCCTCCCGCACGGCGGCAAAGGCCTCCGGCAGGATGTCGTCCAGCGTCTCACCGTTGGCCAGACGCCCCTTGAACTCCGGGGTCTTGGCCTGAAGCTCGGCGTCGGTCAGCTGTTTGTACTCGTCCTCCAGGGCGGTGATCTTGTCCACGATGGGGTAGATGCTCTTCAGCTCCCGCTGGCTGTAGGTGCCGAAGACCTTGGTAAACAGTCCCATATATTCTGTATCCTTTCTAAGTAAAAAGATAATCGTACATAATTATACCAGTAGAGTATACCACACTCTTTTGTCTAATGCAAAAAGATTTTCTGTGAACAGTTATCGGTCAGGCGTCCCGCTTTGCGGTTGTGCAGCGCGGAAAAGTGTGGTATACTGACGGTACTATCAAAGAGAAGGAGTTTTCGCCATGAAGCTGCGTTTTTACGGCGCTGACCGGTGCGTTACCGGCAGCTGCCATTGTCTGGAGGTCAACGGCAAGCATATCCTGGTGGACTGCGGCCTGCAGCAGGGCCGGGACGAGATCGACAACACCGCGCTGCCCTTTCACCCCGGCAGCATTGATGTGGTGCTGGTGACCCACGCCCATATCGACCACTCCGGCCGCATCCCCATGCTCATCAAAAATGGCTTTCAGGGTAAGATCATTACCACCCGCCTGACCGCCGATCTGCTGGACATTATGCTCCAGGACTCCGCCCATATCCAGGAGCAGGACGCGGAGTACCAGAACCGCAAGAACAAGCGCGCCGGACGTCCGGAGGTAGAGCCGATCTACACCGTGGCCGATGCCCTGCGGGTGCGGGAGTTTATCCAGACCTGCGAATACGGCCAGGACATTCCCGTGGTGGAGGGCGTGACGGCGCAGTTCATTGATGCTGGCCACCTGCTGGGCAGCGCCAGCATCAAGCTCACCTGCCATGAGGGTGATGAAACGCGCACCGTGGTGTTCTCCGGCGATATCGGCAATGTGGATCAGCCCATCATCCGCGATCCCCAGTTCTTCGACAGTGCGGACTATGTGCTCACCGAGTCCACCTACGGCGACCGCAATCACACCGAGGTGTGGAGCTATACCGGCCAGCTGGCGGAGATCATCGACGAGACGCTGGGCAAGGGCGGCAACGTGGTCATCCCCTCCTTCGCCGTGGGCCGCACCCAGGAGCTGCTGTACTTTATCCGCGAGATCAAGGACAAAAATCTGGTCACGTCCGTCAAGGACTTCCCGGTGTATGTGGACAGCCCGCTGGCCAAGAAGGCCACCACGATTTTCTGCGGCGATCTGCGGGGCTATCTGGACGAGGACGCTCTGGCGTTGGTGCAGGACGGCACCCATATGTTCAGCTTCCCCGGCCTGCACCTGACCGAGACGGTGGACGAGTCCAAGCTGCTGAACGTGGACAAGACCCCCAAGGTCATTATCTCCGCTTCCGGTATGTGCGACGCGGGCCGTATCCGCCACCATTTGAAGTATAACCTCTGGCGCGCCGACAGCGCCGTGGTGTTCGTGGGCTTCCAGTCCCCGGGCACCCTGGGCCGCAACCTGCTGGACGGGGTCGACAGCGTCAAGCTCTTCGGCGAGGATGTGGCCGTCCGGGCCAAGATCGTCAACTTCCCCGGCCTCAGCTCTCACGCCGACCATGACCATCTGGTGGACTGGATCAAGCACTTTGATCCGGCGAAGACTACCCATGTGTTCGTGGTCCACGGCGACCGCGAGGTGGCACCCGTCTACGCCGAGACGGTAAAGGGACTGGGCTTTGCAGCCCACGCGCCCCAGTATACCGAGGAGTATGACCTGATCGCCGACAAGCAGCTTGCCCCCGGCTACCTGCCGGAGCGCAAGACCCGCGCCTACGAGGGGGCGCCCAAGGCCACGGCGGCGTACCAGAAGCTGGTCCAGCTGGGCGATATGCTCATCGGCCTCATCCGCCGCAGCAAGGGCCGGGACAACAAGACGCTGGCCGCCTTTGCCGATGCCATCGGCAAGGTCATCAGCAAGTTCGAGTTCTGAGCCGTGCCGGAGAAGAACAAGACCTACCGCGCCCGCATCGAGGGGTATACCTCCGAGGGCTTGGGCGTGGCCCGCATCGACGGGCAGGCGGTGTTCGTCCACCGGGCGCTGCGGGGCGAGGACTGTGATGTGCTCATCCTCAAGGTGCTGAAAAACGCCGCCTTCGGCAAGGCGGTGCGGGTATACGCGCCCTCGCCCCACCGGGTGGAGCCGGACTGCCCATACTATGGGCGGTGCGGCGGCTGCGACTTCCGTCACATGGACAGGGAAGAGGAGCTGGAGGCCAAGCGCCAGCGGGTGCAGGACGCCCTGCGCCGCATCGGCGGCAGCGATGTGACAGTGGAGGGTATCCTCTCCGGTGCGCCGCTGCATTACCGCAACAAGAGCCAGTACCCCGTGTCCGCCGATGGGCAGGTGGGGTTCTACAAGGCCCGCAGCCATCAGGTGATCCCGGTGGACTGCTGCCGGATACAGAAGCCCCAGGCCGACGCGGCGGCGGAGGCCCTGCGGCGGTACATCCGGGAATGCGGCGTGCCCTGCTACGATGAAAGGACCCGGCGGGGTCTGGTGCGGCACCTGTATGTCCGCACGAACAGCGCGGGGCAGTCATTGGTCTGCGTGCTGGTCAACGGGAGGAAGCTGCCCCGCGAGGACGCGCTGGTGTCGCTTATGCGGCAGGCCCTGCCGGACGCCGTGGGTGTGGTGCTGGGCGTGAACACCCAGCCCACCGGGGCTGTACTGGGCAGTGAATACCGCACTCTGTGGGGCGCGGACGTGCTGGAGGATACCCTGTGCGGCCTGTCCTTCCGGCTGAGCGTGCCGTCCTTTTATCAGGTGAACCATGACATGGCGGAGGTGCTGTACGATACCGCTGTGGACTTCGCGGGACTGACCGGGCACGAGACGGTGCTGGACCTGTACTGCGGCGCGGGCACCATCACCCAGGTGATGGCCCGGCGGGCGGCGAGGGTCATCGGCGCGGAGATCGTGCCGGAGGCCATTGCCGATGCCAAAGAAAACGCAAAACGCAACGGCATCGGAAATGTGGAGTTTCTCTGCGGCGACGCGGCGGCGGCCGCGGCGGACTTCGCAGCAAAGGGTCTGCGGCCGGACGTGCTGTGCGTGGACCCGCCCCGCAAGGGGCTCAGCCCGGAGGTCATCGACGCTGCGGCATCGATGGCGCCGCAGCGTATCGTCTACGTCTCCTGTGACCCGGCGACGCTGGCCCGGGATGTGAAGCGGTTTGCCCAGGCGGGCTATGCCGCCGTCCGCGCCGCGGCTGTGGATATGTTCCCGGGTACGGCGAATGTGGAGACGGTGGTACTTTTGTCCCACAAAAAAAGCCGACAGTTATATCCACATTGATGTGGATGTTGAGGAGTTGGTGCAGGACAAAAGAGGGCTGGCGACTTATGAGCAGATCAAAGCGTATGTTCTGGAGCATACCGGCTTAAAGGTCAGCCACCTCTATATCGCACAGGTGAAGCAGAAATACGGCATCATTGAGCGTGAAAACTACAATAAGCCGAAATCCGAAAACGCCAAGCAGCCCCAATGCCCGCCGGAGAAGGAAGAAGCGATCACGGAGGCACTGAAGCATTTTGAAATGATTTAGCTGATGATACAAAAGGACAAGCATCTAAAATGGATGCTTGTCCTTTTATATCCAACGCATTATGTTAAGATGTGCAGTAGATGTTCCATTTTGCTGTCCCATTCTCTGCTGGAATCAGCACACTCTTTCAGTTCGGTTTCGATTTCAGCATTTATCGGCAGATTTTTCTTATAGCGGATGGTATGCTCAAGGCTTGCCCAGAAGTCCATAGCGATTGTA
>QWCN01006686.1_pt1 | contig 10463 bp, 7 predicted proteins | sample 1972711 | NCBI WGS metagenome assembly QWCN01 (sample SAMN09866707, study PRJNA288562) | Human gut metagenome isolate term1_stool, whole genome shotgun sequencing... | isolation source: gut | host: Homo sapiens | place: USA: California | reverse complement strand
CCGGCTGCGGTTTCGGAGTCCGGTGTTCTCTAGGAAGGCTTCGTGTTGCTAAGAGCATTTACAGAAATCCATAACTCGCTTCGCTCAAACAGATGGATTTCTGTAAATAACGCAACACTGCAGTTTCCAAGAGAACGCTCGGGCTCCTGCAAATGCAGCCGGTCCCAATTGTTTTCTCTCCCTGCTGGTGCTTCCTAAAATTTAACGTGTTGAGAAAGGGGGAATTGACAAGGCAGTGCCTTGTTGTCAATTCCTGATTTGCTTGTCTCTGGTGGTCCTTTTCCTCTTTTATTTGTAAGTTCTAATAGCTTTAGATTAACTTTGTTTAAAATTTTTTATGTCTGGTTTTATTTTATCTCATGCTTCTGTAAATATGTCATTGCGTAGGCTGCCTGACCAAGTGACAATCCTCCGTCATTTGGTGGAATGAGGTGATGGTGCAGGGTGATGAGACCTTGCTTAACCAGACCTTCTTCTACCAGCCGTAGTAGTAAGCGGTTCTGGAAAACTCCGCCGCTTAGGGCAACTTTCCGGATTCCGGTCTGATGACTTGCTGTGAGGGCTGCGGATATGATCTGTCTTGCAAGTTCCTGGTGGAACTCGTATGCAAGTTTTCCGGCATCTTCCCCGGCAAGACGTTTTTTTGCGAGGTTTTTGGCTAATTCGCCGGTATTTAGAATCAGGCGGTCTTCTGCCGTTTCTGTAAATGGCTTAAGCATGATGGGTTCGTATGGATGCTGCATTGTTTTTTCGTAAGCTTCTGCTGCAAACTCTAATGCCGTAGATGCTTCTCCCTCGAAAGTGGATTTTTTCCGGATTCCGAGGATAGCACTGACTCCATCAAAGAGACGGCCGGCACTGGTAGATCGAACAGCATTCAGGTGTCGTCCGGTCATTGTCACCAGTACTTTTGCCTCCGGTTCGGTGCAAAGCTCCAGTTTCTTCATCCATTCGATCGTTTTTTCTTTATCCTGCAATTCTTCATAGAGAAGAGAACCGGCAATTCGCCAGCCTTCTTTTGCAGAAAGATCTCCACCTACCTGCCAGAATGGCTTAATGCTGCCAAGTCTTTCAAATCCATTGTAATCACAACGAAGAATTTCTCCACCCCAGATGGTCCCATCCGTTCCATAGCCGGTTCCGTCAAAGGAAACACCGATCACCGGATCTTCGCAGTCATTTTCTGCCATACAGGACAGAATATGTGCAAAATGGTGCTGTATCTTCAGAACCGGAAGTCCAAGTTCTTCCGCAACAACTGTCGCATTGTATTTCGGATGCAGATCGCATGCCACAACCTTTGGTTCTACCTCCAGAAGTGTTTCCATTCTGCCGATCGTTTCTTTTAAAGCTTCCACGGTGCGCAGATCTTCCAGATCTCCCACATAAGGGGATGGGTAAAATCTGCCGTCCACACCGATACAGAATGTATTTTTCAGTTCTCCGCCAGTGGCAAGTACCTGCCCTTTCCACGACATCTGAACCATGGTCGGAAGTGGCGCATAGCCTCTGGATCTACGGATCATATACGGCTCATTTTTATAAAAATCCATCACTGAATCATCGGCACGGATCCGGATTTTCCGGTTGTGGGAAAGCATACAGTCGCACAGACGGGAAAGCTCCTGAATCGCTTCTTTGTCCTCCCTGCAGATCGGTGCACCGGAGGTATTGCCGCTCGTCATTACGAGATAATCCGGCATCTCGATTCCATCATCATATCGGAATAACAGCATCTGTACCGGAGCGTATGGGAGCATGATGCCGACTTTCGGATTCCCCGGAGCGACAGACTTGCAAAGACCTGTACTGTCTGCAGATTTTTTCCGTTTTTCAAGTAACAGGATCGGCTTCTGGTGTCCATCCAGGATCTCCTCCTGTACTTCATTTACCAGACATTCCTGCTTTACCGCTTCCACATCCCGCGCCATCACGGCAAACGGTTTCGCCGGACGTTTCTTTAATGTCCGCAGTCTCTGTACTGCTTCCTCGTTCGTCGCATCACAGCAGAGATGGAATCCGCCGATTCCCTTGATTGCCACGATCCCGCCATCATGGATCATTTTTCTTGTGGCAATGATCGCAGCTCTTCCCCGTTCTTCCCTGCCGGTCAGATATACTTCAGGACCGCATGCGTTGCAACATACCGGCTGTGCATCATAACGTCTGGTCGCCGGATCCTCATACTCCGAAGCACAGTCCGGACACATCGGGAATTCCTTCATGCTGGTCCGTTCCCGGTCATATGGAAGCGCATCCAGGATCGTAAGTCTGGGACCGCAGCAGGTGCAGTTGATAAATGGGTGCAGATAACGCCGGTCTTTCGGATCGTACATTTCTTTCTTGCATTCTTCGCAGATTGCAATATCCGGCGAGACGAAGATCTCCCCTTTTGTCTTCTCGCTTTCTATGATCTGAAAATCATTGAATTTCCCGTATTCTTCCTCTTTTACATCTTCTGTATTGATCTTCAATATGGCAGCTCTCTTCGGCGGCTGATTTTCCAGTTTCTCCAGAAAGTCTTTTACACATTTTTCCTCTCCCTGTGCAAAGATTTCCACATAGGGACCTTTGTTACACACACTTCCGGTGATTCCGGCAGCCGCTGCATGACGGCTCACAGTCGGTCTGAAGCCGACGCCCTGCACAATTCCGTAGACACGGATTTTCTTTGTTATCATCCGTTTCTTCCTCCTGTCTAAAACATATAGGTTTCCCATATATCCTGCTTACACGTTAAGCTTTCCTGACACTGCAAAATGCGTCAGCGGAATAAATACCCCTTCAAATCCCGGAATCATACGCTCCATACACGGATCTGCAAAGATCACATCATATCCTTCTTTTTCCACCAGCGAAATGAAATCATCCTCTTCTTTCAGACTAATATCATCTGCGGCATCAACATTCAGATCCGTTAAAATCTCCTCTTTCCGCATGAACCATGTCGCTGTTGTGATTGCTTCTTTTTCCCCGGTTCGTTTTTCGATCTCCTTACGCACTGCATTTGCAATCACCTGCTGCTGTACGATCAGGATCTTCTTTCCTTGATAATTCACTTCCGGCACAAGTTCTGATGCCAGTGGATAGAAAATCTCATATGGTGTTCCGAACTTCTTTTGCAGATACTGCGCTGCTTTTAATGCTGCCGGAGATACGACCACATTCTTCGCTGCCAGAGAAGCATTTCTCACTTCATCCAGTCCGTCTCCCATGCCATAGCAGATGGCACGCATTCCCTGGTCTGCATATACTTTCCGGATCTTATCTGCTGCCTTCAGGTCACTGACATCCTGCGGAGTCATGCCGATAATCCCGATACGTGGTCTGTCTTTATCATTCATATCCTCAGACTCTTCATTCTTGTCACTGAATTTCTCGAACAATGCAAGATATGCCTTTTCTTCTCCCTTGTCATACAATTCCATTCCATCCGTATTCACCGTCAGGACCGAAAGATCCGTCTTCTTAGACAGCATCCGTTCCAGCGCCCGGTAATCCGTCCCGATCACTGCGGGGACCGGAGTCCCGATCACTGCTGCAAATGTCACATCCAGCTTTTCTGCCGCATCTGCAAGTTTTGCAACCAGTCTGTCGTCTCTTCCAAGGATCGCATCCATATCACGAAGTCCCGCACTAAATACCGCACTTCTTGTTTCGAACCATCTTGGCTCATCGAAGCCGCACACATTTCCCGTACATCCACCTGCATCACAGATGACCAGCATTCCGCCAAGTTCATATAACACCGACACTGCTCCCGACTGATCCGGTGCAAATGGTGTCAGATATTTTCTTAATCCTTTCATCGCCTACACCTCCAACAGTCTTTCGCACAAATGTCTCACACCCGCATATCCGTACGGCTGCACTTCTTCGTTCCACATCACGTTTTTCACATCCGGATGATAGTAACAGGCATCTTTGCCAATTGTAATTGTAACCCCGCTCTCTTCCGGATCATAATACAGCATGGTTGGTTCCATATTGGAAAATACTTTTGTCCGCGGACTCAATTCAGATAAATTTTTCAAGTATACAAAATTCTCGGCGGTCAGCGTTCCATAGATCTCAGCCACCCGGAAGCCATACTTTACAAGCGCCAGTGCCAGTTCGAACGGATCCCCGTTCATACATTCCCCGATGGCGAAAACTGCATCCGGCTTCGCAGATTTCAAGCGTTTTACGGAATCAAGTGCAGCAGCCTCCGCTTCATGATCTTCGAATGGAATCCCCAGAACATTTCCCAGTGCCTGATACTGATTCGTTATCTTATCAATCTGGTACAATCTCCGAAGTTCGATAAACGGAATCTGTAATTTCTCATGAAAATCTTCTGCTGCGAATCTCGCTTCCGGATGTAATACCAGATTAAAATTCGCCTCTGCCATCGTCTGGTACTCTTCGTAATCTTTGCATCTGGATATCTCGTGTATCGCCTTTACGCCTGCTTTTTCCAGCATTCCATATAACTCACAGTCATCCATAAGTGGTGAGAAAAATCCCAGCAGATTCACGACATTTCCTTTTTTCTTCTTTGGTTCCAATAAAGAATATAAGGACTGACGCACATGTACCATCGGCGGTTTTCTTCCTTCCCTTGTCAGGGCATACATATAGCATGGTCTCACTGGAAGTCCTGTCTTTTCTTCGGACTTTCTGCAGATTCGTTCCATATCTGTTCCGAGAAGTGCATCCACACAGGTAATGCAGATCATCACAACCGACGGCTTCTTCGCAAGACTGTCACAGATCTCCTGCACGGCCTTCGGTACTTTTTTCAAATGTCTACCCGTTACGATGTCTGTCTCGTCCATCGTCAAATAGAAGAAACGGTCCTCATACTGTGGCATGGAACTGATCATGGATGTATTCCGCCCACAGCATCCCGGTGCCACGATCAGCATGATCGAATCCGGAATTGCAAGCCCGGCCCTTTTCACACCGAATCCTTCCGCTCCCGGCGAGTTGAACGCAAGCGTCGCCGGAGAACTGTAGATCAGATGCGTGTTCGAACGGAACTGCTCCGGAATGTCATCCCTTCCCCGCTTCTGTAATTCTTCTACCGTACAATAATAGGCAGTCTCTCTCATACCTGTTCCTCATCTTTCCATAATATTTCCGCCAGATCATAGAAGCATTTACTGATGTCCGACTCCGGATTTCCCTCGATCACCGTCTTCCCCTGGTCTTCACAACGGTTAATTTCATCACTTCTTGGAATCTCTCCCACGATGTCAAATCCATGCTCTTTTGCAAATGTCTCTACTTTTTCAGTCTCATTTTCCACATTTCTGTGATTCAGTACAATTCCGAATACTCTTGCATAGCTTCTGTCTTCGAAGTTCTTCACTGCTTTGGAAATGTTGTCCGCCGCATAAAGTGCCATCTTCTCCCCGGATGTCACGATCAGGACCTTCTCTGCATAGTCTTCCCGGATCGGCGCTGCGAATCCACCGCAGACTACGTCGCCAAGTACATCGTACAGAACCACATCGGGCTTATAGGTCTCGAATAATTTCAAATCTTCTAATAACTGGAATGTGGCAATGATTCCTCTTCCCGCACAGCCCAGTCCCGGTGTCGGTCCGCCCGTCTCGATACATAAGACATTTCCGAATCCTTCTTTTGCAATATCTTCCAGTTTCTCCGGTTCTTCGTCTTCTTCTCTCATATAATTCATGACCGGTCTTAACGGTTCCCCACCGAGCAGGTTCATCGTCGAATCTGCCTTCGGATCACAGCCGATCTGGATTACTTTCTTCCCCATCGTGGCAAATGCTGCCGCCAGATTGGATGTGACGGTAGATTTTCCGATGCCGCCTTTGCCGTAGATTGCTACTTTTAACATGTGTGTTCCTCCTGCATGTTCTTATTGCTGAAAACTTACCTTTGAAAGTTTTTCTTGTATACTTAGATATAATAAAGCACGATATACCCAAATGGCTCTCTTTCATGTTAGAAATCGCCTGATTTTGTATACCGTGCTGTAACATAACCTGCTGTTAACTACTTTTTAATGAAACGAATTCATAACTATTCCTGCTCGGGACTTACCTTGCAGTCAGAGTCATTCTTTTTTTATTTTCTTCCCTGTATTTTCTTCTCTTTACATTCGGATAGATATCGATCACTCCGTCTGTATCAATAGGTTTATTATACTCTTTATTCAATTAGTCAGTCAACGCAAACCTGTAGTCTCTTCTTTTACAATTTTCTCTGTCTTTACCTGCCCTTTTTGCGCAAAAGAACAGGGCTGCCGCACACATCATTTCGTACGACAGCCCTGTTCATATTTATAAAAATTGAGGAATTAATAAAATGGATAAAAGATCGGCAATACAATGAACACTGCAATGACGACGGCTCTCGGATCCGCTCCCAGTGACTCGGCAATGGTCCATGCGATCGGACATAAAATACTTTTTCTTCCGTAAATCCAAAGCTGGTCTCATATTCCTGAGATGTAGAAGTAATCACATTCAGATTATTCAGATCTGAAAAAACTTTCTTTCTGACTTTTAACTTCCCACTTCTTACTTTATATTCTCTGCTCTTATATGATCTCTTTCGCTATCTCTTCTACTATCCCTTCACGCCTTTCCGATACACCACATACGCAATCACCGCAGTCACCACTTCCGTGATCCAGAACGCATGCCATACTCCGACCGCTCCCATAAAACGGCTGACAATGAATGCCACCGGAATAATCACAACCACATATCTGCATAACGAAATGATCAGTGAATGCACACCTTTTCCAAGACCTTCCAGTGCCCCGCTGCAGATAACCGATACCGATGAAGCAAGAAATCCAAGACTGATGACTCTGAGTGCCACACTTCCGGCCTTCATCGTTATCGGATTCGCTGTAAATAATCCCATCAGCTGTCCCGGAACTGCCAGACAGATTGCCATTCCGGCTGCCATCATCACGAGTACCAGGATCAGGCCATCCTGGAAGATCTTATGTACACGCTTATGCTCTCCCGCTCCGTAATTATATCCGAGAAGCGGACGCATTCCCTGCACGATTCCATTTGCCGGAAGGTAGAGGAAGGTCTGCAGCTTATAGTAGACTCCGAGAACGAATACGTAGACTTCCCCATAGCCTGTAAGTATTACGTTCAATACAGAGATTAAAAGCGACGGAAGTGCCAGGTTCAGGCTTGCCGGAATTCCGATTACATATAATTTTTTCCACAGCTTCAAATCAGCCTTCAGATATTTCTTTCTGTATTTCACCGGAAGCGGATTCACGATATAAAAGATTAGGTACAATACTGCTCCTGCTGCCTGTCCGATTCCTGTTGCAAGTGCGGCTCCTTCGATTCCCATCTTCGGAAATGGTCCAAGTCCGAAGATCAGGACTGGATCCAGGATAATGTTGATAATCGCACCTGACATCATACAAGTCATTGACTCCACCATACGTCCGACCGCCTGAAACGTCTTCTCAAATACCAGCTGCCAAGATAATGCCGTAGCAAATAAAAATGCAATTCTCGAATAACGCACACCATAGTCCACAATCTGTGCATTTCCCGTAAACATCTGTAAAAACGGTCTCATTACGGCAATTCCCAGAATCATAAATCCGACTCCGTGAATCGTCCCTAGCAGCATTCCCTGTGTTGCCGCCCTGTCTGCCATCTTTTTATCCTGCGCTCCAAGATAAAATGAGATGACCGCATTGATTCCGATTCCAAATCCGATCATCACCGCATTGATCAGATTCTGCACTGGATACACCAGTGATAACGCCGTCATGGCATCTTCGCTGATCCTGGCGATGAAGAAGCTGTCTACAATATTATAAAGTGAACTCACCATCATAGAAATGACCATCGGCAGTGCCATCGATACGATCAATTTTAATACCGGTTGTTCTTTCATATATGTCTGATCCATATATATCCCCTTTCTCTCATATGTACTATCTATTAATCTTCTAATTCTATTGCGGATCTTTGCAATGCTTTTCTCTATTTTCCCATCTTGTCACAGATTGTTTCAACTGAATATGTAACAACAAAAAACCACATGGTTACTTCTACTCAGTAACCATGTGGCGAAAAATAGATTGCTCCAGAAAAATCCACATTCATTTTAGGGTTGTATTATAGCACTGTCTTTCAGGGAATGTCAATCACTAGTTCTATGAAATCATCTTCCAATTTTCCCTCATTTGTCACATCCGATTAACAGATCTTATTCCCGTTCGCTTTCATCTTGAATTTCATTCCCAGCATCTCTGCCGCACGCTTGCACATCAGCATACGCTGTAAGAAAATCTCAAAATAATCTAATATAGAACAGATTCCTTCATCCAGTTCAATCTCCAGCAGAATCACCTGCTTTTCGACATTTACATGCAGACTGGATGCCACTGCAGCATAATTCACCCGGTCATGTTTGTCAAAGCTTTCCTTGATCGTGTTCCGCACACGGTTTCTTCTTACATCCGTCTTATCCGCCAGTATCAGTGCTGCCGATACCGCATCCACTGCCATGCCGGTTGCCTCATCATGCTGACCGATTGCACTGACGATCACTGCGATGTCTTCATCCGGTGCTTTCAGATCCCGCAGTATCTGAAATGCCATGATCGCGGAACTATGTGCATGATCCACACGGTTTACACAATTTCCCATGTCATGCATATAGCCCGCTATCCTGGCAAGCTCGATCGTATGCTGGTTATACCCTAATTTTTCCAGAATATTTCCGGCAGTTTCCGCCACTTTTACTGCATGTCCTCTGGAATGTTCGGTAAACCCAAGTGCTCCAAGTACCCTATTTCCCTGCTCAATATAGGCATTCACCTCCGGCATATTTTTGATTGCTTTATATGTTACTTTGCTCAATTTTATTTCGTTCCCTTCTAATTCTATAATCTATGTCTATAATCTGTGAATCGCATCCATCGCAAGTTCGGAACGCTCACATTCTTCTGCAGACATTGTAATCTGATAACATAAAGGACTGCCCTTCATGTATTCCGACGCATAACTAAGTCCATTCGTTCTCTCATCCAGAAATGGCCGGTCTATCTGATTCGGATCACCAAGCAGAATGATCTTCGTTCCTTTTCCGGCTCTTGTTATGATTCCTTTCACCTGATTCGGAGTCATGTTCTGCGCCTCGTCTATGATCAGATAGGTCTTCACAAATGAACGGCCTCTGATGAAATTCATTGCTTCTGTCTGGATCAGTCCTCTTGCAAATATCTCTTCGATCTTGCCCTGTAATTCCTGTTCATCCTGATAACGCTCTTCTTCATCCGAATCAATCAGCTGCTCTAGATTATCTACGATCGGACGCATCAAAGGTGATATCTTTTCCTGCTCGTCTCCCGGAAGGAAACCGATATCCTGGTCAAACTGCGCATTCGGTCTGCAGATCAGAATTCTTCTATATTCTCCGGTCGGATTGTTCAGCACCTTCTCCAGTCCGACTGCCAGTGAGTAAAATGTCTTCGCCGTTCCTGCCATTCCTTTTACAATTACAAGCGGTGCTTTCTCTGCGGATTTCATCAATGCTTCCTGTAAAAAATACTGTCCGGCATTCCTTGGTTTGATGCCATAAGGCTGGCTCTTTCGGAATTCTAACGATACTACTTTCTTCCCTTCAACTCTTCCAAGATGTGTCTTTTTCACAGACTGATCTGCCTTCAATATGATAAATTCATTCTCCGTAAGTTCCGGCTGGATCTTATTACCATCTTCATCGGACAAATAAAGTTCCTTCAGATGAACGCCTTTTTTCTTGAATTCTTTGAACTTGTCTTCCGCCACATAGCAAATCTGTCTGCCGCTATACTGTCCCTCTTCTTCGATGACCTGCTCTGTGCTGAAATCCTGGGCTTCAATTCCGAGAATCTGTGCTTTTAACCTAAGGACCAGATCTTTTGTCACCAGAACGACCGGCTTTTCTTCTTCCCGGATTCCCTTACATACTTTTAAGATCCGATTATCCGGCTTATCTTCCGGAAGGCTTTCCGGCAGTTCTACATTTACACAATTGGCCTCTACACGGAGGATTCCTCCATTTTCCATCTGGACACCTTTTAAAAGGTCTCCTTTCAGTCTGAGCTTTTCCAGAAAACGGATCGCCCGCCTTGCATTTGCTCCCTTTTCTCCTTCTGCTTTCTTCAGGCCGTCCAGTTCTTCTAATACAACCAATGGCAATATCACCCTGTTTTCTTCAAAACACTGACATGCATAAGGTGCCTGGATTAAAATATTGGTATCAATAACATAGGATTTGATCATAGATATTTCTCACACTTTCTGATTTTGTTTTTTGTACATTTTCAGGTATAGTATGAAAATATTGAATTTACTCGATATTTTTGTAAAAAAGATGTTAAGTTATTCTTGAAATCTACTGAAATTTTCAGATTCATATACAGAATGATTCTGCAAAATAATACAGAGAACCTGTCAATGGCAGATTCT
>QWCN01006681.1_pt1 | contig 10472 bp, 9 predicted proteins | sample 1972711 | NCBI WGS metagenome assembly QWCN01 (sample SAMN09866707, study PRJNA288562) | Human gut metagenome isolate term1_stool, whole genome shotgun sequencing... | isolation source: gut | host: Homo sapiens | place: USA: California | reverse complement strand
AGGAAATTGTCAAAAAATACAAAGAAAAATAAAGGAGGTTTGAAGTATGAATTTAGTAGTAGCAATTTTTGCGGGGTTATGGTTTTGGTTCGCCTCTGGCTGCTGGGGGTACACATTTCACTATGTATTGAAGCAGCCGTTGGTAATGGCACTGCCTTTTGGTATCTTAATGGGAGATATCCCTACGGCTATGATTATCGGTGCAACGATTGAGCTGGTGTATGTGGGTATGATTTCTCCGGGAGCCAATATTCCGGCAGATGAATGCTTTGCAGGTGTTATTTCCATTCCGCTGGCACTTCTTGCAGGGGCTAAACCGGAGACAGCCGTGGTTCTGGCAGTTCCGTTTGGCCTTTTGGGAACATTCCTTGATCAGCTGCGAAGAACGGTTAATGCAAGATGGGCACATCTGGCTGACAAGTATGCGGCTGAGGGTGATGAAAAGGGATTGTTCCGCTGCGCATTTACCTATCCGCTGGCAGCAGGCTTTGTTATGAGATTCCCGGTAGTGTTCGTGGCAGTTTATTTTGGAGCAAATGCGCTGGAGTCCCTGCTTGGATACCTTCCTGAATGGGTAATGCATGGAATTTCTGTTACCGGTGGCGTACTTCCGGCTCTTGGCTTTGCAATTCTGCTCTTTGTAATCGGACAGAAGATGCTGCTTCCCTTCTTCTTTATTGGATTTTTCGCAGTGAAATATCTGGGTATCAATACCATGGCAGCGGCAGTATTCGGCGTATGTATCGCAGTTCTTGTTGTGCTACTCAGCAATCAGAACAAGAATGATATTCTGCAGGCTGTAAGGGTTGGTACAGCCAGGGACGATGATGATGAGTGATAAAAGGAGGAGAGAGGAATGGCAGAAATGTTGCAGAATGAAGTAAGAGAATCTGTTCTGACAGAAAAGGATATTAAAAAGGCGTATATGCGCTGGTACAATTGTTGTGAAATTTCAAATTCCTATGAACGTATGCAGACGGTTTCCTTTTGCTACGCGATTAGCAGTGTGCTGAAAAAGCTGTATCCGAAGAAAGAGGAATATGTGGCAGCCCTTCAGAGACATTTGAATTTCTTTAACAGTCAGGGTATCTGGGGATCTTCACTTTTGGGTGTTGCTATGGCTTTGGAGGAAGAAAAGGCAATCGGAAAGGATATTTCAGATGAAACGATTATTAATGTAAAAACAGGTCTGATGGGACCTATGGCAGGCATCGGAGACACGATTGACTGGGGAACCTGGAAGCCGTTATTCTTCTCTATTGCAGCTTCCTTCAGTACTCAGGGTGGAATCGCAGGATTTTTTATCTGCTTCCTGTTTGCGTTAGTACCATTTCTTGAAGGATGGTATCTTTCTAAGCTGGGCTATCGTCTAGGTCGTGAGGCTATTTCCAAGCTGCTGGAGGGCGGATGGATTAAGCAACTTATTATGGGATCCTCCATTCTCGGTCTGTTCATGGTGGGAGCGCTTTCCGCAAGCAATGTGGCGCTAGAGATTCCCATTGCGTTTACGATGGGAGGAACGGAGACGTCTGTTCAGGCGATTCTGGACAGTATTCTTCCTGGTCTTCTGCCGCTGACATTAGTGCTTGGTATTTACACTTTCTTCCGCAAAAAAGGACAGAAATTTGGAAGAGTGGTATTTTTCCTGTTGGGACTCAGTATGGTAGGATCTTTAATAGGACTGTTTTAACAGAATTGGTATAGAGGAGGTTGTAGAAAAATGATTATTCCTATGGGAGAACTTTTACGCAGAGCAAAAAAAGAAGGATATGGCGTAGCAGCGCCCAATGTATTTAACGACAAAACTATTGAAGCGGCATTTCAGGTTGCGGATGAATTAAAAGCACCCATTATTCTGGATGGAGCAGGCTGTCACGGGATTGAAGAAATTGGATATATTGCCCGTTTTTATGAAAAAAAATATCCTAATGTAGTGGCAGCACTTAATCTGGATCATGGTGGACCCTTTGAAGAGGTTATGCTGGCTATTCGCAATGGATTCAGTTCCGTTATGATTGATCGGTCCACGCTTCCTTATGAGGAAAATGTGAGAGAGGTCAAGGAGGTTGTAAAAATTGCTCATGCGGTGGGAGTATCTGTAGAGGCAGAGCTGGGACATGTGGGCTTTGGCTTTGAGTATGAAGAGACGAGAGACTCCGGTCTGACAAAAAAGGAAGAGGCTTTAAGCTATATCGCTGAGACCGGGATTGACTGCCTGGCTGTTGCAGTAGGAACTTCTCATGGAGTATACAAAGGAACACCTCATCTGGAGTTTGACTTGCTTGCGGATTTACATAGAAGTATTGAAATTCCGCTGGTTCTGCACGGTGGATCAGGCACCGGTGATGACAATTTAAAACGGGCGGTAGAGACGGGCATTCAGAAAGTTAATCTCTTTACAGATTTAAGCGCAGGAGGCATTGATACGTTACGAAAATACCTGGGCGTAGATTTTGACAGCATTCAAAAAGATGCGGCCTTAGGAGAATTTGGAAATAAGAATGCAAATCTCTATGGCGCAATTGTAGAAGGAACAGCCGGATGGAAGGCTACTCTGGCCCATTATGTACAGTTATTTGGCGGAGCAAACCGTGTTTGATGAAAAAACAGTGAAAGGAAGAAAGAAGAAATATGCAGAATTTTATTTTTGATTGTAAAACGAGACTGATTTTTGGAAAAGGGACAGAAAAAACCGTTGGTGAAAATATGAAGAGACTGGGAAATAAGGTCCTTTTTCATCATTACGGAGAGGGATACATTAAAGAGTGCGGTCTTTATGATGTGATTATGGATTCTCTGAAGGAAGCAGGCCTGGAAGTGATTGAATTAACAGGTGTAAAGCCGAATCCGGAGGTTGGCCTGGTAAGAAAGGGCGTGGAGATCTGTAAGAAGGAGGGCATTGACTGTATCCTGGCAGTAGGAGGCGGAAGTGTTATGGATTCCGCTAAGGCAATTGGTCTGGGAGCTTTATATGACGGAGATGTCTGGGATTTCTTTGAACATAAAACACCGATCACACAGATGCTTCCGCTGGGCGTTATCTCAACAATTCCGGCTACAGGCAGTGAAGCCAGTGATACCTCCGTTATGACAAATGACGACGGTCAGATTAAGCGGCATATTGCAGATATTATTTTGCGTCCGTCCTTTGCAATCCTGAATCCGGAGCTTACTTATACACTTCCGCCCTATCAGACAGCTGTAGGCGGCGTGGACATTTTTTCACATGTGGTAGAGCGTTATTTTACACAGGAGCCGGATGTAGATTATACAGACAGACTGTGTGAAGCTACCATGAAAACAGTCATTGAGAATCTGCCGAAGGTAATGGAGAATGGAAAAAATTATGCAGCCCGCGCAGAAATTATGCTTGCAGCTCCTTGGGCACAGAATGGACTGTTAGGTACAGGAAGAATCGAGGACTGGGGAAGCCATATGATGGGTCATGAAATCAGCGGTATCTATAATACGGCACATGGCGCAACCCTTTCCATCATTATTCCGCAGTGGATGACCTATGTATATAAGGAAAATGTAGATCGCTTTGCTCAATATGCAGTGCGTGTCTGGGATGCAGATCCTGCTCTTGAAAAAGAGGAGCTGGCATTATACGGCATTGAAAAAACGAAGGAATTTTTCCGTTCTGTCCATGTTCCGGTTACGTTAAAGGAAGCAGGAATTGATGGAAGCCGTCTGGAAGAAATGGCAGAAAAATGTTGTAAGAACGGTCCGGTAGGAGGCTTCAAGCAGCTTTATAAGGAAGATGTTCTGGCTATTTACAGAGCATGTCTGGAGTAAGGGAGGAATTGTTATGGAAGAAATTAAAAAAATGAGATTTTCTGTCTTAACAGAAAAGGGTCATGCAGAGGTACGTGAAAGAAATCTTCCGGAAATGGGTCCGGATGATGTACTGGTAAAACAGCTGGCATGCAATATTTGTACCACAGATTATGGACAGTGGCTGGGTCTGCGGGAGCATCAGGGTTATCCTATGGCCGGAGGTCATGAGGAGTCCGGAATTGTCATGGCCATAGGAGAAGATGTAAAGGATCTGAAGCCCGGAGATCATGTGGCAGTTGCCTATGATTCCTGCGGAAAATGCGAAGCCTGCCGGAGAGGACAGGAAAGCATGTGTACCGGAGCGGATTATAAGAATCTTTCAGAAGACGGATACAGGGGAAAATTTGGTTTCGCAAATTACAACGTGCGTCAGGCAAGAACGCTGGTAAAAATGAACCCGGATCTGGATCCCAGCGAGGCAGCTTTTCTGGAGCCTCTGGCAACTGTATGCAAGGGCGTCGATAAGCTGAGACTGCAGCCGTTTGAAACAGTGGTAGTCATTGGAGCGGGAACGATGGGTCTTGTAAATGCACAGGCTGCCAAGGCAAGAAACTGTAGAGTAATTGTAACAGAGCTTATGGAAAAGAAGATTCAGACAGCGCGGGCCATGGGCTTTGAGGTTGTGGATGTATCCGCTGGAGATCCGGTGGAACAGGTGAAAAAGCTTACAGACGGTAAGGGAGTAGATGCGGTCATTGTGGCAGTGGGAAATACAGGTGCCAATACGCAGGCGGTTCAGATGCTGAAGAAAGTGGACGGAAGAGTATTGCTTTTTGCAGCAGGCTATCCGGCGCCGCGGATTGAAACGGATTCCAATGAGCTTCATTATCGCCGAATAGAGCTTATCGGAACCTTTGGAGCAGATATGAAAGACTTTTTTGAGGCTGCCCGCCTTCTGAATACAGGAGCTGTGGATATGTCCAAGCTGGTGGAGCCTGAAAAGTTTCCTCTGGACAGAATACAGGATGCCTTTGCGGCAGCTTCTGTGCCGGGAAAATATCGGGTTAGTGTCCTTTTAAATGAATAGAAACAGAGACCAAAATGATCATCAAGTTTCAATTATAGACGACAGAACGGTTGAAAAAATACAGAAAAAAAATGGGGGTGCTGGGAACAGCACCCCCATTTTTTCAGGCCGCGTAAAAACATGATTCAGGAGTGAGCAGGCTCCTTTTGCGAAGCAAAACTTTAAATGAGCCTGCGAATCGTTACTGGAACGAGGTACGAGTGAACAGTAACGAAATATGTACCGAACTACTTGTTTTCAAACTTAGAGAATGATAATATAGACATGTGTTAACAGCAATAAGATGCGGCAAAAATATAGTATTGTTGAAGAGGAGAAATAACATGGCAAAAGTAACATTTGACTATTCCAGAACTGCACAGTTCATCAGCAAAGAAGAAGTCGAGAACAGCAAAGTTCTGGCAGAGGCAGCAAAAAAAGTACTGGTTGAAAAGACCGGAGCAGGAAATGATTTCCTTGGCTGGATCGATCTTCCGGTAGATTATGATAAGGAAGAGTTTGCAAGAATCCAGAAAGCAGCAGCTAAGATCCAGAGTGATTCTGAGGTGCTTCTGGTGATCGGTATCGGCGGATCTTATCTGGGAGCACGCGCAGCTATCGAATTTTTAAGACACAGCTTCTACAACAGTGTATCCAAAGAAGTTCGTAAGACTCCGGAGATCTATTTTGTAGGAAACAGCCTTTCCACCCGCTATATCAAAGATCTGATGGATGTGATCGGTGATCGTGATTTTTCCATCAATATGATCTCCAAATCCGGAACTACAACGGAGCCGGCGATCGCATTCCGCGTATTTAAGGAAATGCTGGAGAAGAAATACGGCAAAGCCGAGGCTGCAAAGAGAATCTATGCAACCACTGATAAAGCAAGAGGAGCTCTGAAACACGTAGCTGACGAGGAAGGCTATGAGACTTTTGTAGTACCGGATGATGTAGGAGGCCGTTTCTCCGTTCTGACCGCAGTAGGTCTTCTGCCGATTGCAGTCAGCGGTGCTGATATTACCAAGTTGATGGAAGGTGCAGCAAGTGGTCGTGAGCTGGCACTGAATACTCCGTTTGAGGAGAATGACGCTGTGAAATACGCAGTGATCCGCAACATTCTTCATCAGAAGGGCAAAGCAGTGGAAGTTCTGGCAAACTATGAGCCGAGTCTTCATTATGTATCTGAGTGGTGGAAACAGCTCTACGGCGAGTCTGAAGGTAAAGATCAGAAGGGTATTTTCCCGGCATCAGTAGATCTTACAGCAGACCTTCATTCTATGGGTCAGTTCATTCAGGATGGTTCCAGAATCATGTATGAGACCGTTCTGGAAGTAGAGACCTGTGAGGATGAGATTGTGATGGGCGAGGAAGCTGTTGATCTTGACGGACTGAACTATCTGGCAGGAAAGAACGTTGATTTTGTAAATAAGAGTGCTATGAACGGTACTATTCTGGCTCATACAGATGGAAGTGTACCGAACCTTCTGGTGAAGATTCCGGCACAGGACGAGTTCTCCCTTGGACAGCTGTTCTATTTCTTCGAGTTCGCATGCGGTGTCAGCGGATACATGCTGGGTGTGAATCCGTTCAACCAGCCGGGTGTTGAGAGCTACAAGAAAAATATGTTTGCTCTGCTTGGAAAACCAGGTTATGAGGCTCAGAGAGAAGAACTTCTGAAGAGACTGTAAGAATGAAAAAATATAAGATTATATATGACGACCAGGATCTCCTGGTCGTCTGTAAGTTTGCGGGACTTGCAGTGCAAAGTGCCCGTGTGTCCACACCGGATCTGATGAGCCTTCTTCGCAACGAGATGCTGGAGCGAGGAGAGAAAAAGCCTTATCTTGGTCTGGTGAACCGGCTGGATCAGCCTGTGGAAGGAATCGTTCTGATCGGGAAAAATGAAAAGGCAGCGGCAGATTTAAGCCGTCAGGTGACGGATCATATCCACATGGAAAAGTGGTATCAGACGGTGGTCTGTGGAAAACCGGAGCAGAGAGAAGATACACTTGTGGATTATTTGTTGAAGGACAGTCGAACCAATACATCCAAAGTGGTCAAAGAGGGAACCCCGGGCAGCAAACGAAGCGAACTTCACTATGAGGTGCTCGCATCAGATGGAGAGAAGACACTTCTGAGGATCCGTCTTCTGACGGGGCGGCATCATCAGATCCGGGTACAGTTGTCGCATGCGGGTCTGCCTATCTGTGGAGATGCCAAATATGGAAAAGCAGGTGGACCGCTTTGTCTGTGTGCATATAAGGTTATCTTTTCTCATCCCCGTACCGGGAAGCGGATGGAGTTTGAAGTGAATCCCACATTTCCAGTTCCGTCCACAGCTCTTTGACAAAGAGGATGCCGAAGGGACCGGTGAACAGACCGGCAGCACCGAACAATTTTAACCCGACGATCACGGAGATCAGAAAACAGATGGGTAAAAGTCCCAAACCATCACCTAAGAGTTTGGGTTCCAGCAGTTCCCGTGTCAGCCATGTGATCCCGTAAAGAAGGAGAAGCCATACAAAAAAAGTGTAGTCTTTCTGACAGAAGACAAGGATCAGCCAGGGGACGAAGATGGTGCCGGTGCCGAAGACAGGAAGTGCATCCACCATACCGGTAAGCACCGCCCACAGTCCTGCACCGGGGATGTGTAAGAGCCAGTATCCGACAGTACATTCCAGGACAATGACAAACATAATACGAATCTGCGCATGCGCCCAGCCCTTTAAGGACTGGGCGATTCGTTTACCTGCGTGTTCAAGCGGCCTGGCAAAGGGAAGGTGTGTCAGCAGACGTTGAAAATCCGGCCAGTCGTGGGCAAAGAGGATTACAGCCATAAAATATAAAAAGATGCCAAATGCACAGGATAACACAGGCGGTACGGCGGTGGACAGATGAAGAGACAGGGAGGAAGGAATCCAGTCTGCCAGATCAGCATATTCATTGATCCATGTCTGCAGCTGCGTCTGAAGCTCCGGGATCAGGTCTTTACATGGCTCCAGCAGAAGCCATCCGGTGAGCTTGAGTGTGGCGGCTGTGAAAAAGAAAAACATGGCAACGACGGAAGCAGTAAAGGGCAGCAGTTTTCTGTGAAAGTGCCGGGAAGCAGATGCCAGCAATGAAACTGTCAGCCAGGCAAGAAAAAAAGGAAATACCAGCGGAAGCAGGTATTTCAGTAATAGATAGACAGCCAGCAGAATGCCGGTCTTTTCTATATAAAGTTTTATCCGGTGATCCATAAGCGTGGCCTCCTTGTGGTCTGTTTAGTGATTATGGCTGTGGGTATATAATTGAAAATTTGTATTGTTGAGTGTTTTACAAAAAGTATTTGCCATGGAACAAATTCTATGAGAGAGAAGAGTTGGAAATGGCGATAAAAATTCCCGGATCTGTAAAAAGATCCGGGGAATATAAACAGAAGATTATTTTATAAGATGTTCGGTTTTCAACCATTCCTGATATTCGTCCAACCTTTGGATAAATCCACTGAATTCAGGGACTGTAAAATCAAGTTCCTTGTATTTCACAGAGTAGATAATACCTTTACTGATTAACTGCGCTCTGGCAGTGGAGATGGAGCCGACTGGTTTTTTCATAATTTTTGCAATATTGGATATGGTGCACGGAAGCGTTCCGCAGGCCACCATGGCAAAGATGAATCGCCGGTCAGCATCGGAACAGCGCTCATATCTTACTTTGAAAAAGCCATTGTCCAATACCTGAAAGAATCCCGGGATGACTGCATTCACATCGTCAAGAGTAATGACCTGATCAGAGGCATAGTCAAACACAAGCTGGCACAACTGCTGGATAAAGAAGGGATAGCCTTTGGATAATTCGGTAATCTTTTCTACAGCTTCATCAGAGTAAGAGACATGTAACTTCTGAGCAGGAATCTCAATGGCTTTCTTGGATTGTTCTGTGTCCAGTGACCCGATTTCTTTATAAAGAAATAATCGCTCAGAGTAGGATTTTTCAGCAGAAAGCATGGCGTAGATCTTAGGAAGACCTGCACCGATTACCATAATCGGATAGCCAAGCTGATTGGCTCTGTGAAGCGCAGCAATCAAAGCTCCAAGCTCTGTGGGTTTCATGTACTGAATTTCATCAATGAAAAAACATACAGGTGTCTCAGATTTATATGCAGCTTCGCCAAGGGAAGTAAATACATCCGTGAGGCTTTGGGTCAGATTGGTAATTTTATAAAGTTCTTTTTCCTGCATGGAAAGGGAAAATGTATTGTCATTGGGATCAAAGGAAACTACCAGAGATTTGATAGCATCCAATGGTTTTTCAATCAGATTTTTGAATTTTTCTTTGGTACTGATTTTCCGAAGAAAGGCCTGCGAACAGGTGGCAATCTGGGAAATAAAATCATTTCTCTCTTCCACTTCTATATGTTTGCAGAAAATATTTTTATCTTCAGCAAGCTTCTGCAGGCGGTTGATCAGTACGGTTTTTCCAACACCACGAAGACCACTGAAAATAACAGATTGGGTCGGGATATTTAAAATAAGTGCGTCAAAAAGATGTTCAATACCTGTAATATCTTCATCACGACCAGCAAGATAAGTTGGCATCAGACCTGCGCCCGGTCTGTAGGGATTTACTTTAAACATACAGTTCACCTCCGGTAAAATTATCTCATACAGAATCATTTTCGTCAACTGATTAGCGGTCTTAGTCGGCGGTTTTCGCGATAAATTCCAAATAAATATAAATAACTACAAATAACTTCAGATTTTCATTCGTTGACAAACATATGGTGGAATGTTATGGTTTCAACAGAGAGAAAAGAGGATTCAAAATGATGAAAACATTTATAAAAAAACAGCCGCCAGGGCGATTGATCGCTATGGGCTTTGCTATGGTGATCCTGATAGGAACCTGCCTGTTGCTGACGCCCTGGTCTGTGCGTCAGGGTGTTACGGTGAAGCCGGTGGATGCATTATTTTCAGCTACCAGTGCGGTATGTGTGACGGGACTTGTGACTATTGATACGGCAGATCATTTTACCGCGTTTGGGCAGGCAATCATGGGACTGCTGATCCAGATCGGAGGTCTGGGAGTATCATCTGTGGGTGTAGGCCTTGTGATCGCAGCGGGTAAAAAGGTCAGCTTCAAGAGTCGTACTATGGCCAAGGAAGCATTGAATGTAGACAATTACAAAGGTGTGGTGAAGCTGGTGAAAGCGGTGCTCTGTATGACGCTTGGATTTGAGCTGACCGGTGCACTTTTGAGCTTTCTGGTTTTTTCAAGAGATTATCCATTTCTGCATGCGGTGGGGATCAGCGTATTTCATTCAGTGGCATCCTTTAACAATGCAGGACTTGATATCTTGGGCGGGCTTCAGAATCTGATACCCTATGGGGATGATGTGTTCTTGAACATTGTGACCAGTGCGCTGGTCATCGTAGGTGGTATTGGATTCCCGGTGATTCTGGATGTAGCCAGAAACCGCAGTTTTAAGAAATTAACACTGCATTCGAAGGTGGTTCTGGTGACCAGTGGAGGACTTTTACTGAGCGGAACACTACTTTTGAAGCTGACAGATCATCTTACCTGGATGCAGGCATTTTTTCACAGTATGTCAGCCAGAACGGCAGGCTTTTCCACCTGCTCC
>QWCN01006678.1_pt2 | contig 10474 bp, 10 predicted proteins | sample 1972711 | NCBI WGS metagenome assembly QWCN01 (sample SAMN09866707, study PRJNA288562) | Human gut metagenome isolate term1_stool, whole genome shotgun sequencing... | isolation source: gut | host: Homo sapiens | place: USA: California | reverse complement strand
TCTGTTAGAAATCTCGGAAAAAGATGCCAAGAAAGAAATCGAAGAGGATTTTAATGAGAGTATCCAACAGCAATTTGATGATTCCGATAACATTACGGACAAAGGAATTGCTGATTATGCGAAAAAACTGGCAGAAGTAAAGAAAATGGCAAAATACAGGATGTGAAAGAAGAGGATGAAGGTGGCGACACTTGAGAAGGCGATCTATTTATCGATGAAAAATGATGTGGCTTATGGCTGATTTTCTGAAGAGAAACAGGGCGGAGGTTGTAAAAATGTGTCTTTATGAATATGACGAAGAAAAACAGCGAGAGTTCGACAGGGAAGAGGGCAGGATGGAACTGCTGAAGCGATTATCTCTGCAATAACCATAGCAAAATAATATTGAAATTGAAAGATCAGTTATAGTTACAGTTTGTAAAAAAAGTGACAGAGAAATAGAGGTTGATTCATTAGTATAGAAAAATATTCATTGGTGCAGAAGGAAAAAGAGGTTACAGAAAAGTTCATGGTCCTCCAAATGTATGAATTGACGGTGATAAGAGGAGTAGAGTATACTAAATAATAAAACAAAGCTTATATATGGGTGAAATTGAATGTATAATAATGAACGAGTAAGAATTGATATAAGAAAATATAGCTTAGACGAGATGGTTTATCGATATAGTCAAAATAAGATTTTATTTTGTAATCATAGATATGGATGGACAAAAGGGAATCCGAAGGAAAAATTAAAAGAAACGGTGAAAGCTCTGGCAAGGGGGATACCATTTCCGTCTGTATATGCATCAGAATTACAGACGGGTGAATTGCTGATATTAGATAAAAGTGAAAAATTTAGAATTTTATTAGAACAATTAAACTATGAAAATCTCGACAGGGATATTATGGACAGATATATGCTTAAAGATGTTTTGTACTCTCAGATAATTATTTATGTGATTGACTATATGAATCCTAAATATATGCATATGGAAGTTGGAGAATTTATTGAGGAATGGCAGCCATCTCAGGAACAGTCTGTACGTAACATTCTGTATAAAGAAGATAAAATGGAAATATTAGCAGAATTTGTAAAACAAATTAAGAATACGAGAACTTCCGAATTGCTCTTACAGTATTATTTTATATATTTCATAATGGCTGCGTTTATTAAATCGAGAGGATTGCATATATACGAAAATATTGATAAATACCAATTGTTAGAAAAGGTAATAAAGCAGTTTCACTATTTAACAACTGTAGAGTGGAACAATTTGTATAATGAATTTGAAGATGCATACAGATTGATGCATCAAAAATTTGTAAAAGGATATAGATACAAGATGCATTCAACGGAAACCAGAATGAAAATTTTGTGTTTTTTGTATTTATGTAATGGCTTTCGTCAGCAGGTAGAAGATTATGGCGATGAGTCGATATTTCAAATAAAGATAAAAAAGGTATTGGAATCATGCGATATGAGTTATGAAAGCATTATGAAAACTGCTGATATTTTAGAACGAGGTAGATTTTAACATGTTAAGAAAAATAGAGATAAATAATTTTAAATCATTTGAACATGCAGAATTTGATTTGAAAAACTTTACATTACTGGCGGGCAGAAATTCGATGGGAAAGACAAGTGTTATCCAGGCGATTTTTGCTATGATTCAAAACGGGAAAAATCCATTTCGTGGTGAGTATATGAATATCGGAAAAGTACAGGAGGTAAAAAATGCAATAACCGGAAATGGTGATATAGAATTTAAGATTTGTTATAAGACGAGTGAAAAAGAAATAGAAGCATCAAAGGTGATAACAAAGGAAGGAGTTAGTGAGTCAGGGGAAATAGACAAATTAATAAATGTAATATATTGTTCTTCGGATAGAATAGGCATTGAAGATACTTATAAAAAGTATTTAGGGGACAAGATTATAATTGGAAAGAATTGCGAGTATGTATTTCATTATTTAAATGCTCATGATGAAGACCAGATGGATCCTGACAGGGATTTTGTATATGATGTGGAGGCTTCTAAGTTGACATTTGGAGGACAGGTAAGCTATTGGCTGGATAAAATTATGGGATATCATGTTAAAGCAAGAGAGATAGAACAAACAGAATTTATACAGGTATTGTATAGCAACGATAAGGTACCATTTGAAATGCGCCCGAAGAATGTAGGTACAGGTGTGACATATATTACGGAGCTTATCATTGCAGCTTTGGCGTGTAAAGCTAATGATTTATTGGTGATAGAAAATCCTGAGATTCATCTGCATCCGTCAGGTCAATCGGAATTGGTGGAATTTCTTGCCTTTTTGGCACAATGTGGAGTACAGATTATTGTAGAGACTCATAGTGATCATATCTACAATGGAATAAGAAAAAGTATTCGTTTGGATCAGATAGACGATGATAAAGTAAGCATATATTCTTTTGAACAGGATGAAAGAGGATGCAGTATTCCAATAAGTATACCAATCAATGCGAATGGTAAGGCATTGAAAAATGCGGAAGGTTTTTTTGATCAGATAAATAAAGATTTAGACGTAATTTTAGGGTGGTAATATGGAATTTTTGCTAAATGAAAAGTCTTTATGTGGTCAATTTCAGAATGTCAGCTCTTTTTTATATGCAACAGAATCTATTGTCAGATGTATAAAGCTGATTCATGAAAATACGGATATCCCTATATATAAGACTATGAATTTTTATAATTGTAATGTGACAAAAGATGAAACTTTATGTGATTTGAAATGTTATGGGCTTACAGATGAATTGTTGCGTTTTAAATCAAGTTTGGATAGGGAAATATATGAAAAACCCTACTGGGATCAAGAACCTGTACATGATGTGTCACAAAAGTTCTTTTGGAATGAAGAGGATGTATCAGCTACATCTTTAGCGGAGGCTGCGGTAAAAGAAGGTTCGTTATTATCCTTTGATTTGGAACCATTCAATGATAAAAAACTAACAATTTTGAGCGGCGATACAAATTACATAGTTGATTCGGTGAATACACCGAAGTATCTGGTACAAAATTATAATACTTACTTGAATGTAAATCGAAAAAAATTACTTCAAATAATTTTTGAAAATACCAGAATAGATTATAGTACAATAGAAGATAAATATGGTGCGGATATTCTTGAAAGAGAAGAATTTGATGGTCTTATAAAATCGTTAAAAAAATTCGTAGAGCATGAGTCCTGGGAAAGTATTGCCTTGGATGATGGGTTGGAATACAAAAAATACACACCAAAAAATGACGAAAAAAACTGGTTTAGAGGATTAAAATACTCAGGACAGACGATTATGAAATTTCGATTTAGTAGTAAAATGAGGTGTTTTGGTTATCGGAAAGAGAATAAGTTTATGGTATTAAGATTAGAAAGAGACCACAGCATAAGTGAGAACGGATAATCTTGTAAGAAACCGTACCTTCTAAGAATATAGGATTACATATGGACAATGGATTCTTGCGAAAAAGGATTGGTCAGTTAAGAAACTGATTAATCCTTTTTCTTACAAGCAGAAACGTAAATGTCAGACCGCTCTTTTAATCTAAAGCTATAAGCGCTCGGAAAAGGAGATTAATATAAATATGAGTAAAGTATTTGCGGTTAGTGAAATTGATGCACAGCAGACAATAGACAGGTTTGTTTCGGAAAATTTTCCGGAGAGCTATGCAATATTTTCGCAGTATGGGAATCGTAGTCAGACAAAGACAGAACGATTTACCACAGTACCATTCATGATGCTGAACGGAAGTATGCAATGGAAGGTTCCGCTGAAAGCGGCTACAATGGGGGATTTCCTGAAAACATTTGAGATACAGAACCATGAGACTGTTACAGTAGAAAATGTATCGTATACTGTCGGGGACGAAATAGATTGCCAGGAATTGCTGAAAGTGTTTTCAGGATTTTACCGGGAATGTATAAGAAAATGGGAACCAAAGGGAAGGCACCTGGATTACAGATATTTTAAGCGTTTTATACTTTCGAAAGGGGTATATGTTTCGGATGTACTGCATGCTATTTGGATAAAAGACAGTTACACAGTTCATGAGTGTGCGGGAATTTTTCAAATTTCTCCCAAACATGCAAAGATGTTGCTGCAGGCAGCAGGATATCAGAAAAGAACCTGCGAAACATATTTCTGGTGTGATTATGCGAGAAAAGCGGCAATTGAAGAGTGTGTAGAAAAAGCGTTTAGTGTGCTGAGAGATTTGCCGAATGTGGCGAAAGCAAAGATGCATATAGTGAACTGGTTGGGAAATCAAATTACAAGTTTTGGAGATCGGGTGGCTGATCGTGGTCGAAGAATGACTTATATGACGGCTCCGAATCGTGTTTGGAAGGAACCGGCGTATAGTGAGAGAAAATATAAAAGAGAAAAGTGCTTTTCTGTTATCTGTCTGACGGTGATGATTGGTTTTTCGCTTGCTGTGATTGGACTTTTTATAAAACAATTCCAGACTTTGCAGCAGCAAGGGGCGCCGGGAGCGGATTTTGGAACATTGTATGGATTTTACGGAAGTATCGTAGGTTCGGTTATTGCGGGATTGGTAACGATTTTTACTACATATCTGATCATTAAGAGAAGTTATAAAGTAGATAATCATCAGGAACGAATGGGTGCCCTTCCTCATTTTCGACTGGATACGGTTCCTGTAGAAGAAGATCGAATAGAGATGATGGAAAAACTGGAACAGACAGCCCCATGTTATATCCGGGATTGTGGTCCGGAAAGTATAGTGCTGGCAGTGGAAAATGTCGGCAAAGATGAAGCGTTTGACGTAACTGTGATGGGGTACGGTTTGGATGATGGATGCATGATAACAAGTATGCACGTAGGGGAGAAAAAATATCTGATGTTTGAATACAGACCCTATTCTAAAATAAAGATACAATATGGGGATATCTATGGAAACAGATATTACCAGGAATTTGATCCGGAGGGGAATGAGGGTAAGATCTGGTTTAACGCCAGAATTCCGGAATTAGTGCTTCGGACAGATCGGGTGAGGTATCAGCAATAATTGAGCAGACTGATAGCATATGAATGTAAAGATGAAAGGTGTCAGATAACATAAACACACCGAAACTTTTTTGATATGTTACAATGAGGTTGTATGTTTGGCTTTTTTATTATAGAATGTAAAAAAGTTATACAGTGAATAAAACTTTGAAAAGGAGAAAGTGGAGTATGGATACAACATTGAAATTACCGGTTGGTATCGAAGATTTTCAGGAAATCCGTCGACTCGGCTTTTACTATATTGATAAAACAAAACTGATTGAACAGCTCCTTGAGCAATGGGGAAAAGTCAATCTTTTTACAAGACCGCGACGTTTTGGAAAAACCTTAAATATGAGTATGCTCCGCTGTTTTTTTGAAATTGGAACAGATAAGACTTTATTTGATAATCTTTATATTTCAAAAAGAAAAGATTTTTGCGAAGAATATATGGGAAAGTTCCCGGTTGTATTTTTGACGATGAAAGGTGTAGAGGGAAACACATTTGAAAAAGCAAAAGCAAAGCTGAGTAAATTAGTTGCGCTGGAAGCAGAACGCTTTTGTTTTTTGAAGAATAGTGACAGATTGACGGACAATGAAAAAGAAAGATACAAAGCGTTAATTCGGATAAAAGATGGAAAATATTCGATGGATGAAGAAACACTGGAATCAGCTTTGCAGACATTGTCAGAACTGTTATTTCGGCATTATGGACAGAAGACGATTATTTTGATCGATGAGTACGATGTACCATTGGATAAGGCATACCAAAATGGTTATTATCGAGAAATGGTATCATTGATTCGAGCTCTTTTTGGAGATGCGTTGAAAACGAATAATTTTTTACAGTTTTCTGTTTTAACAGGGTGTTTGAGAGTTTCAAAAGAAAGTATTTTTACAGGTCTAAATAATTTTAAGGTACTTTCTATTACAGATGCCCGTTTTGATGAACAGTTTGGATTTACAGAAAATGAAGTTGAAAATTTGCTGAAAACGTATGGGATGGCCTCGCATCTTGAAGAAACGAAGGAATGGTATGATGGTTATCGATTCGGAGATGCAGATATTTTCTGCCCTTGGGATGTTATTAATCATGTGGACAGACTGTGCAAAGAACCGGATGCAAAACCACAGTCGTACTGGTTAAATACGAGCAGCAATGAACTTGTAAAATGTTTTATTGATAAGGCAAATAAAACAACGCGGGATGAAATTGAGCGTCTGATTGCAGGAGAGCCGATGGAGAAATTTATTCGGTTAGAATTAACATACGATGAAATTGATACCAGTATTGATAATTTGTGGAGTGTTTTGTTCACAACAGGATATTTGACGCAGGCAGGGGTAACTGAAACCGGAGCATATAAGCTGATGATTCCTAATAGAGAGGTCAGAGAAGTATATAAATTGCAGATTCAGGAATGGTTCAGGGAAAATATATTAAGGAATACGGAAAACCTAACAGCATTCTGGAAAGCTGTGGAAAAAGGAAATACAGAATGCATAGAGAACTATCTGAATAGGACACTCAGTAATACGATCAGTGTTTTTGACACGAAAGCACCGGATGCAGAGAAAGAAAATTCTTATCATACATTTTTAGCTGGACTTTTGGCAGGAAATTCCAACTGGCTGGTAAGATCAAACGTAGAAGCGGGTGAAGGATTTGCGGATATTATTATTGAACCGGAAGATCCGGATGCAGGGATTATTTTTGAGTTGAAGCATGCAAGGGTAGCTTCTGGTTTGAATAAATCCTGTGAGAATGCGATTACACAGATACGAAATCGAAGATATGAGGAATATTTAAAAAATGATGGAAGAAATAAAATAGTATTATATGGTATAGCATTTTATAAGAAAAGATGTAAGGTTGTTGTAGAGAGAATCAATGGAGAAAGAGATTGATGAGTGAATGTATGCGAAGAATTTTGAAGATACATATGACAAAATTCTCTGTTACGGAATATCATTATTAGAAGCATTGCATGATAAAAAAATAGCACAAATGATATGCAAGGATATAATTATCGGAAAATAATTATATCCTTCGTAAGCGCAAAATAATTCGACGGATTGTGTTACTCTAAAAATCAATCCATAATAATTAACAGGGAATGCAAGCATTTTAATTCATTTTCTGTTGCTAGAAATGATAGATGCGAGCATTTTACTCTATTCAATTTATGGAGGAGTACTCATGAGAAGCAAGAAAATGCCTGCTGAAGAGCAATACCGTCTCATCATGGAGTGCCGGCAAAGTGGTCTGACAGATCATCAATGGTGTGTGGAACATGACATCAAACCCGGAACATTTGATAACTGGGTAAAACGGCTCCGCCAAAAAGGCTGTACAGAAGCTGTATGGAATTACTGAAACTGGCAGAAAAATATTCGCTAGAAAACCAGGAACAGGTCTGCTTTATCAACTTGCTATTTAGCGCAGCAGATGATAAAATCAAAGCACAATAGGTGAGTTGTATCGAACAGCTCTAGAAAGGAGTCTGAGAGGCATGGGAAGATTTGTAAACCCTGATAATAGTGCGTTTCAGGTCGCTCTAAATTCTAAAATCTACGTTGACAAAACGGGTCTGATTGAATACACAAACAGCGTTCTGGATACGACAGATGCTTATATTTGCAATAGTCGACCGCGCCGGTTCGGAAAGTCTTATGCAGCTAATATGCTTGCGGCTTATTATAGCAAAGGTGCAGATTCAGAGAAAATGTTCTCTGGTTTGGAAATCAGCAAAGATGTAAACTTTAAGAGGCATCTGAATAAATATGATTTGATTCATATCGATATACAGTGGTTTCTGGCAAACTGTGTTGAAGCAGACAATGTGGTTGATTTTGTCACGGACTCAGTTTTGGGCGAATTGCGTGCGATTTATCCGGAAGCATTGCCACCAGAGGTATCTCGTTTGCCAGATGCGCTCTCAAGAATCAAAGATAGAACAGGGCAGAAGTTCATTGTTATCATTGATGAGTGGGATGTCCTTATTAGAGATGCGGCGACGGATAATAAAGCGAAAGACGACTATATTACTTTCCTGCGAGGACTGTTTAAGGGAACAGAACCTACAAAGTATATTCAGCTGGCATATCTTACTGGTATCCTTCCTGTCAAAAAAGAAAAAACTCAGTCGGCATTAAATAATTTTGATGAATTTACGATGCTGAGCGCAAGCGAACTGGCACCGTACATTGGCTTTACTGAGGATGAAGTTGAAAAGTTGGCGGAAAAATATCATCGGGACTTTGATGAAGTAAAACGATGGTATGATGGATATCTTTTGAAGGACTATCAGGTTTATAATCCCAGAGCAGTTGTCAGTGTAATGCTGAGAGGCGAATTTAGGAGTTATTGGTCTGAGACGGCTTCCTATGATGCGATTGTTCCACTAATCAATATGAATTATGATGGCCTGAAGACTGCTATCATTGAGATGCTTTCCGGCGCAGAAGTAAGAGTGAACACAGCAACCTTTAAGAATGATACGGTAAATATCAGGAGTAAGGATGATGTGCTAACCTATATGATTCATCTTGGCTATCTTGGCTATAATGAAATCAGAAAGACAGCTTTTGTGCCAAATGAAGAAATTCGTCAAGAACTGACAACAGCGGTCGAAAGCAAAACTTGGAATGAAATGTTGACTTTCCAGCAAGAATCTGAAAGATTGCTCGATGCTACATTGGACATGGATGGCGTAGAGGTTGCTGCACAAATTGAGAAAATTCACAATGGATATGTATCGGTTATCCAGTATCACAATGAAAATTCGCTGAGTAGTGTGCTGGCAATTGCATATCTAAGTGCAATGCAGTATTATTTCAAACCAATTCGTGAATTGCCGACAGGACGGGGATTTGCTGACTTCGTATTTTTGCCAAAGCCAGAGTACAAAAATGATTATCCGGCATTGATTGTAGAGCTGAAATGGAACCAGAAAGTACAAACTGCAATGACGCAGATTAAGGACAAGAAGTACCCATCTTCGATTTCAAACTATACTGGTGAAATACTGCTTGTAGGGATTAATTATGATAAAAACAGCAAAGAACATCAGTGTTTAATTGAAAAATACAAGAAGGATTGACCTTCCATGCCACTGGTCTGCTGTGTATAATTCTACACGGTAGGCTGGTTGCTTTGCAAACGGTAAAACCGTTTACGACTGATTTACCATGTATTCTTTTACAGAATATGATTAGATTAGCATGAAAATAAAAAGAAACTTTAGGATGTGTGAAGTTGGTGCCAGGATATCTTGTGTTTTTTATTACCATTGTAACTCTACATGAGAAGATAGTAAATAAAATGGGATCGATTATTGCGACTGTTTTCTATGTAATTGCGATGGGGGTATTATATGATGACATGAAGAGAACATATCATATCAATATTCCGAAAAAATTACGTGAGTCTATGAAAGATAATAGATAATTGCTATAGTTATATATTTGACGTATAGAATTAACGAATTTTCTAAAGATCGCGAAGCTATGATAAATTCCTGGAAAAACATAGATGCTATTGAGAAAAGGATTAAAAAATGAAAAGCACACACACCACAGTAAAGTATATTATGACTTGAAAAGCCAATGGGGACGGAGAAAAATGGCTTTTGAATTAATATATTTATACATTGATGATATAGGAAGAAACATAAAACAATGCGGGATTCCGTTTTCTAATCGTTTTGAGGTCATATATGACGGGGACGAGAAAAATATTTTTATTGAAAAGAAGGATCCCGGAGTTGGATTTTTCTATGGGGAAAACATTCAGGATATAAAATTGCTGGTAGGGAAAAATGGTTGCGGAAAGTCTACCGTGATGGATCTGCTCGGAACGACCGACCAGGACAGAAAACGGGAATTCCCGATGTATGAAAAGGATGAATGGCCGTTTGACGGTAAGGTATGGGATCTGGGCAGGAAGTACAGCTGGTTTGCGGTATATCATTTGAATGGGGATGATTTTGTTATTGAAGGATATCATCCGGAACTGTTGGATAAAATTACAGAACAAGTTTGTCTCAGAGACGATTATTCGATTGCGATTGCGTATGACTTTGAAAAACACAGGGTGAGCCAGTTGGATTTTCTACAGGAAAAAACGGTTGACCGGAGCAGAAAAGCGGATGAAGCAATGTTTTATCTGTTTTATCAGGTAGAACCTGCAATTCACTGGCTTACGCAGCCACAGAGATTATCGAAGGACAGGTATAATTGTACATTTGAACGACAATATGTAGGGAAAAATGGTTTTCAGGCAATTAACAGTTATCTTTACAGGGCAACACACGAACAGAAATTCCAGGAAGAAATGAATAGCTCTATAGGAGTAGAAATAGAAATTGGACTGAAAAGTAGCGGAATAAAGTCTTTGGATGTGGAAAATGTTATAAATGAAAGAACATCAGCGCAGCATACATGGATGCTGGAGAAAACTTTATA
>QWCN01033664.1_pt1 | contig 10477 bp, 9 predicted proteins | sample 1972711 | NCBI WGS metagenome assembly QWCN01 (sample SAMN09866707, study PRJNA288562) | Human gut metagenome isolate term1_stool, whole genome shotgun sequencing... | isolation source: gut | host: Homo sapiens | place: USA: California | reverse complement strand
AAGCACTTGGAGGCGGTCATGGACGACGCCTCTATTGCCGGCTGACTTCACTCAGCCGAGCCTGCAAATAATTTTGCGCATAAATCTTGACGGGACCGAATTACCCTTGGGGTGAACGAATGAAATGAGTGAACCCAAAAAATAAGAGACACGCTTTCGCGTGTCTCTTATTTTTTGGTGGACCTGAAGGGATTCGAACCCACGACCTTACGGATGCGAACCGTACGCTCTCCCAACTGAGCTACAGGCCCAAATAGCAATGCCGGTCTCCCAGCGCGAATTATCATAACACACTTTTTTAAATTTGTGAAGCCCCTTTTTCATTTTTCTGTTGATATTTTTTCTGAAATAGCAATGGGTACCTGCGAACCATGTCAGGCGGGGAACCGAGCAGCATTAAGCGGGACCATCCATGTGCCGCAAGGACGCCGGTTCCGCAGCTGTATACGGGGGAGTATTTCTATTGTAAGGGAGGGCTGCGGATGTATCAGGCGCTTTACCGCAAGTGGCGTCCCAAAACATTTGCCGACGTGGTTGGTCAGGAGCACATCACCGAGACCTTGCAGCGCCAGGTGGCGGAGGGGCGGCTGTCGCACGCCTATCTTTTCACCGGCACGCGCGGCACGGGCAAGACGACCTGCGCCAAAATACTTGCGCGCGCGGTCAACTGCGAGCATCCGGAAAACGGAAACCCCTGCAACCGCTGCCCGAGCTGCCTTGGCATCGAGAGCGGGCGGCTGCTCGACGTGGTCGAGCTGGACGCGGCGTCGAACAACGGCGTGGACAGCGTGCGCGCGCTGCGTGACGAGGCCATCTATTCGCCCGCGCAGGTAAAAAAACGCGTGTATATCGTCGACGAAGTCCACATGCTTTCAACGCCCGCGTTCAACGCACTGCTCAAGATCTTGGAGGAGCCGCCCGAGCATCTGATGTTCATTCTGGCGACAACGGAGCTGCACAAGGTGCCCGCGACGATTTTGTCGCGCTGCCAGCGCTTTTCATTCCGCCGCATCCAGCCGAAGGACATCGTGGGCAGGCTCAACTACATCGCGGGGCAGGAGAATATCGACTTAAAGGAGGACGGCGCGGCGCTGCTGGCCCGACTGTCGGACGGCGCGCTGCGAGACGCGCTGAGTCTTCTTGACCAGTGCGCGGCCGCGGGCGGCGCGATCGACGCGAATGCCGTGCTCGACGCGCTGGGTTTGGCCGGAAACGTGCAGACCGCACAGCTCATGTCGCTGATCCTGACGCGCGATGCGCGCGGGGCACTCGAGCTTCTCGGCAAGCTCTACGACGGCGGTAAGGATGTGGGCGCGGTGCTCGGCGAGCTCTCGACCCTCTCGCGCGAGCTGCTCATCAGCGCGACGGCGGGGGAGGGCGGCGAGAGCTTACTCAGCGGCGCTTATGACGCCGCAACGCTCCGAAACCTGCGCGCGCTCTGAAGCTCTGCGACGAAACACTCTCCGGCGACCTGGCGGCGCTCGGCGCGCGCATCGCGCGGCTCGAAGAGCAGATCGCCGCGGGCGTGCAGTTCGCAGCGAAGCATCCCGCATCTGCACCGGCGAGCGCACCTGCTCCCGCGACGGCGCAAAAGCTCGCTCCCGCACCGCAAAAGGCCGCGGAAGCGCCCACAGAGAGCGCAAAGCCCGCCGAGGAAGCGCCGCTTCCGTGGGACGAGCCGCCGCTGCCCGACGATTATGACGCGCCGCCGCCCTACGGTGAGCCGGTCGCGCCCGCACCGAAGGCCGCAGCGCCGAAGAACCGTCTACTGCTCGACCGAGGTGCAGAAGTCCATGCTCGACCAGAAGGTCGTGACAGACGTTTTGAGCGAGGTCACGTCCCGCGCAGTTGGACGGGAGATCCGCGTCCGCTTCCTCGTGGGCGAGCGCCCGGGCGCGAAAAAGCGAGACAAGATGCAGGACCTCCTGCGCATGGGCAGTAAATTCGACAATTTTACAGTAAAATAAAAGGAGACAACAACGATGGCAAAGGGTTACAGCGCACGCCGCGGCTTTTCCAACGGCAGCGGCCAGATGCTCAAGCAGCAGCAGATGCAGCAGCAGATCATGAAGATGCAGGAGGACATGCAGAAGGCGCAGCAGGAGGTCGAGGAGAAGACCTTCTCGGCGAGCGTCGGCGGCGGTGTCGTCAGCGCCGAGGTCAACGGCAAGAAGGAAGTCACGAACATCACCATCAAGCCCGAGGCGGTCGACCCCGAGGACGTGGAAATGCTTCAGGACCTCATCATCTCCGCCGTGAACGAAGCGCTCCGCCAGGCCGAAGAGGCGATGGACGGGAAGATGAACGCGCTGACGAGCGGACTCGGCCTCAGCGGGTTTGGGTTCTGATTTTTCCTTTTCAAGCAAAAACAAAGCCCGCGTCGCGGGCGGGAGTTTTCCGCACTGTGCGGAAACGGGCAATAAAGGGGGTATTCTCTTTCCGAAGAGAATACCCCCTTTAAATCCCCCAGAGAAAGGCGAGGGGAGTTCCCCTCGACCCCCAACATTGGCAGTTTGTAGCTTGAAGAGCTGCACGCGCTGCGCAATCAGGTGCGGTGTACATGGCTTCGCCATGAATCCCTACGTTTCGACACATCCAGCAACCGCGCCTTACTATCGTGAGGCGCGTGTGACGTTACCTCGGCGGCAGACTGCCTGCGGAATGCGGCATTGCTGCGCTCGCCGCATTGTGAAGACTGGCGGTAGAAGGAAATTAGTTTGTACTTCTACAAGATGGGCAGAGCAACAGCGGATGATAGAAGCAGAGGCAAATCGTATAGCAGCTCTAAACGCGGCAACGCCGCGCGCAGGCAGTCACCTTCCGGAGGCACAAAGGCCATTCGGGCCTGAGACTGCCAATCAAAGTCTTTCTCTTGGGGTTCCAAAGGGGCCATTCTCTTTTGCGAAAGAGAATGGCCCCTTTGACTCGCTCCCCTGCACGGTGCAGGGGAAACTCCTCCCGCATTGGTGCGGGAATCATTGCAAATTATTCTACGAAAAATCTTTCAATTTCCCCGCGCGCAGCGGTGACGCTGCCTTGCACAAAATTCGGCTTGCCGCCGCCGCGGCCGTTCAGCTCGGCATTCATCTTTTTCGTGAGCTCACGAAGATCGCCGCCGACATGCCCGATGGCGTACTTGTACGCGCCGTCCGTGCCGGCAAAGACCGCGCAGCGGCCGCCGCAGTGGTTCGTGACCGCGTCGCAGAGCTTGCGCAGGCTGTCGCCGGACATTTCGTCCTCGAAGAGCAGCACGTCGCCCTTGCCTTCGTACTGCGCGGCGGTCTGGGCGAAGACGGACTCTTCGAGCTTTGCGCAGCGCTGCTTGAGCGCGGAAAGCTCAGCGAGCACGCGCTCGACGCCCGCAAAGCTCGCGTTCGGCTTGACGGAGAGCGCCTGTGCGATACGCACGTCCTGCGCCCAGCACTCCGAAAGGTAGCGGTGCGCGCGTTTGCCGGAAAGAAGCTCGATGCGAACGCCGTCGCGGAACTTCTGCACGGAGAGGAACTTGACGAGTCCCACCTGACCGGAACGCACGACGTGCGTGCCGCAGCAGGCGCAGCAGTCCGCGCCGGGGAAGGAGACGATGCGCACGTCGCCCTCGAGCGGCTTTTTGCTGCGGTACTCGACCTTACGCCGTTTTTCTCGTGGACCTCGAGCACGTTCGCCTCGCCCAAAACGCCGGTGTCATACGGCTGGCCGCCGCCCTCGGGGTAGAAGGCCGTCTCCGCGAGGACAACGGCGTAGCCGCCCTTGACAGCGTCGCAGGAGACGACGGTGGTGGCAAAGCCCTTCTGAAAGGGATCTTCATAGTAGAGTTTTCTTGTTTCCATGGGGTTCTCCTTTAGTCGATCAGGCCGAGCGCCTGTTTTTCGTGCAGCACGCGGAAAACGTGCGCGTCAATATCGCTTTCGGCGATCTCGCCGGACTGGACGGCGGCAATCACCTGCGGGATCTGCGTCTGATAGTCGGTGGTCACGATCATGTCGTTGCCCGCCTGAATGGCCAGCACGGCGGCGCTGCCGTCCTGCGCGTAGGCTTTGACGGCATCCATCGCGAGATCGTCCGTCACGATGACGCCGGTGAAGCCGAGCGTGTCGCGCAGCAGCGTGTGGACCTTCGCCGAAAGGGACGCGGGATACGCGCCGTCCATGCACTCGACGATGTTGTGGCTCACGAGCACGAACGGCGCGCCCGCGGCGATGCCGGATTCAAAGGGGACGAGGTCGGACTTTTCAAACGTGGTGTACGGGCGCGCGTCGAGCGCGATGCCCGTGTGCGTGTCGGCGTTGTTGCCGTAGCCGGGGAAGTGCTTTAAGACGCAGGCGACGCCGGACTGCGCATAGACGGGCACGACGCTTGAGATATAGTCCGCGGTCGTCTGCGCGTCCTGCCCGAACGAGCGCGCGTAGATGAAGTTGTCGGGATCTGCGGGGAGGGGAGAGGTTCGGAGAAGAGGTTCGGGTTTTTGCTCGCGCGCGTGACCGTGCCGCCCTCTTCATCGCTGCCGATGAAAAGCGGGATGGCCGCCGCGGCCTGATAGGACGCGAGCGCCGCGGTGAAGTCGTCCTCGGTGAGCCAGTCACCGTTTGCGTCCTTATAGTCCCTGCCGAAGAGCAGCAGGCCGCCGAGGTGATAGGTTTCGACGTCTTCCGCCGCGCCCGTTTCGGGGCAGCGGACGAAGAAGAGTTGGCCGACTTTTTCCTCGATGCTCATATCTGCAATGATGTCGTTGATGCGCTCATCGGGCGTTTTTTCCACCGGCTGCTCGATAGGAGGTTCCGGCGTCGGATCGACGGAGGGCTCGTCGGGGGCGTCTACTTTCGCGCCGCAGGCGGCGAGAAGCAGAACCAGGACGAGGAAAAGTGCGGTGATTTTGAGAGATTTCATGGCGATTCTCCTTTTTACGACTCGGAAATAAAGTGCTGTTCGCGGTAATACTGCGCGCAGAGGTACCTGCGGCAGATCTCGGCGACGTCTGGGGGCACGTCGAGCGTGATGGAACCGTCGACCATGCGGTAGCCGTCCTCGTGCATCAGCGGCGTGACGGCGCGCGTCTCGCGCTGGAGCTGCATGAAGCCGTCGCCCGTCCAGCCGCACTCGAAGAAGAGCTTGTCCATCAGGAAGCACGGGGAAATGTCGCCGCCGTCGCCGCGGAAGTCCTGACCGAGGGATTCCTTGGCGGCCTTGTTGGCATAGATGAGGTAGGGGGTGGAGAAGTAGTTGTAGAAGCCGTCCTGCGTGGACACGTCAAGATTGACGCCCATTTCGGCGTAGACGCTGCTGCCGTTGCCCATCCACGGCTTGTGGTCGCCGAAGAGAACGAGCACGATGGGCTCATCGCGCGCTTCCAGCTCGCGCGTGAGGCGGCGCATCTGCTCGATCGTGCTGCGGATGCCGGCCAGGTAGTTGTTGATGACGCAGCAGCTTTCCATCGACCAGCCGGTCTTGGCGGGCGTGACGTACTCATCCCAGTAGGTCTCGGAGCTGTACGGCCCGTGGTTCTGGTACGAGACGGAGAAGAGGAAGAGAGGGTCATCGTCCTCCGTGCGCGAGTCGATGTCGTTTAAGAGGTAGTCGACGAGCACGGTGTCGGACTTGAAGAGCGCGTCCTCGATGGAGATGAGGTCGCCGAAGCCCGATTCGTTGAAGACGCACTCGTCAAAGCCAAGGTATTCGTTGATGTTGCTGCGGTTGTAGAACCACGAGTAGCCGGGATGACGGTAGAGCGCGTCGTAGCCCTGATCCTTGAAGTAGCGGACGTAGGAATTGATCGGGCCGCGGAACTCCTCGTGCTGGCTGTACCCCGTGAGGAAGCCCCATTCGGTGTTCGTCGTGCCGCCGGCGAAGATATTCGTGAGGAGGTTGCCCGAGACGCTGTGGCTCTCGAGCTCGTGCAGCGGCTCGTAGAGATTCCGCACGGCGGAGATTTCATTTAACTGGGGGAAGTCGGACAGGTCGGAGAATGCCTCGAGCATGATGCCGACGACCGTGATCTTCTGATCGTCGGGAATGTCGGCGTCCGCATACTGCTCAAGGATCTGCTTGGCCTCGCTCTCGCGGTAGCCCTCCGGCGGCTCGGGGAACATGTCCTGCACGCTGTGTAGGAACGGATACGTCGTGCCGCGAGAGATGTAGACCTCGACCGCCGACCACGGGGAAATGAGGTCGTTGTTGGCGGTCTCTTTGTAGATAGATGAACTGGTGTAGAGCTCAAAATAGCACGCGAGCGTGACAGAGAGCATGAGCATGATGCCCGCAAGGCGGGAGCGCGGGCTCATGCGCTCTTTTCGGAGCATCAGGCACGAGAGTACGAGCATCAGCACAAACCCCTCAAGAACGACGATCACGGGCGCGGAAATTTCGAACGTGTAGTTGCCCATGATGCCGCCCGCCGTGCGGATGAGCCGCAGGTCGGTAGCGAGCACGGGGTCGCCGCGCAGCTGCACCTTGTAGTAGCGGAATGTGCCGTGAGGTAGAGCGAGAGAAGGCCAATGCCCGCGCCCAGCACCGTGAGCCAGAAGAAGACCCAGATGCGGTGCACCCAGCGCATCACCGCGCCCGTCGACTCGTCAGGCCGCACCAGAGAAGAGAAAAAACGCATGTTGGGGACGTCCCCTTTCTGAAAGCATAATAACAAAGTATATCATTTCGACAGGAAAAACGCAACCGGACAAGTTTCCCGCTTTGTGGGGTTCTTGCCGGCAGACAGGGGTGTGGTAGAATAGTCCCATTGAATGAAATAGATCGGGCAGGAGAAAAATTGATGGCGGAGCACATGCAGTTACGCGATATGCCAAAATTTTGCGCGGAGATAGAAGCGTGGCTGAACGCGCGATACGGAGAAGCGGAGGGGAAAAAGCTCTGGGAGGCGACCGGCCGCCAGTATGGCGAATATCTCAAAGAGCTCCCTGACTACGGTGGAAAAAAGACCAGCCATACCCTCGCAATCTACGGCAGCATCGTGATCTTCTCCCTGTACCCTCTGCTGCCGGACCATCCGCCGGCAGAGGAATTGCAGGAGCTTGTCACGAGCCTTTTTATGTCGGGATTTGTAAAGCCGGGAAAGATTTTTGACTTGAACCGCAGCTTTGACATGTGGCTGATCGACAAGGTCTTCCAAGGAGTGGGGAAAAGGGACCGCAAGCTGTACGCGCAGCATCCGGTGTGCTTCTGCAATGTATCCGAGCCGTACGACAAGAAAAAACGTGCCGCGCGATACCATTTTACGCAGTGCCCAAATGCGGAATTTGCGAAAAAGCACGATCTGATGCAGGTGCTGCCGCTTTTCTGCAATTCCGACTACTGGGGAATGAGCCAACTTCACGGTACCTTGCTCCGCCGCGGCACCTGCGGGAACGCCGACAGATGCGACTACTGCGTGGTCGGGTCTGAAAATTCGATGGCTAAGGAATATGAGATCATAAAGGATGAAGCCGGATTTTATGCCGTTGGCCTCGTCGCCGACGGTGTCGAAGTCGAACGTGATGCAGTACGGCGTGCCGATCTCGTCCTCGCGGCGGTAGCGCTTGCCGATCGAGCCGGTCTCGTCGTAGTCGACCATGAATTCCTTGGAAAGCTCGTTGTAGAGCTCCATCGCGGGACCGGCGAGCACGTCCTTCTTGGAAAGCGGCAGGATCGCGGCCTTGAAGGGGGCGAGTGCGGGGTGGAAGTGCAGCACGACGCGCACGTCGTCGTTGCCCTTCTTGTCCTGGCCGACGACCTCTTCATCGTAGGCGTCGCACAGGACCGCGAGCACGCTGCGCTCCACGCCGAGCGACGGCTCGATGACGTAGGGGACGTATTCGACCATGTCCTTGCCCTCGCCCTCGCGATAGACCATCTTCACGCCGCTGGTGTTCTGATGCTGCGTGAGGTCGTAGTCCGTGCGGTCGGCAACGCCCCAGAGCTCGCCCCAGCCGAACGGGAAGAGGAACTCGAAGTCCGTCGTTGCCTTGGAGTAGAAGCACAGCTCCTCGGGATCGTGGTCGCGCAGGCGCAGGTTCTCGTCCTTCAGGCCGATGGAGAGCAGCCAGTTGTGGCAGAACGTGCGCCAGTAGTTGAACCACTCAAGGTCGGTGCCCGGCTTGCAGAAGAACTCGAGCTCCATCTGCTCGAACTCGCGCACGCGGAAGATGAAGTTGCCCGGCGTGATCTCGTTGCGGAAGGACTTGCCGATCTGGCCGATGCCGAACGGGAGCTTTTTGCGCGTGGTGCGCTGGACGTTATTGAAGTTGACGAAGATGCCCTGCGCGGTCTCGGGGCGGAGGTAGACGGTGTTCTTTGCGTCCTCGGTCACGCCCTGGAACGTCTTGAACATGAGGTTAAACTGACGGATATCGGTGAAGTTGTGCTTGCCGCAGGTGGGGCAGGGGATGTTGTGCTCTTCGACAAAGTCCTTCATCTCCTGCTGGGAGAAGGCGTCGATGGGCTTGGGAAGCTCGAAGCCGGTCTCGGCGCACCAGTCCTCGATGACCTTGTCGGCGCGGAAGCGCTCGTGGCACTCGCGGCAGTCCATCAGAGGATCGGAGAAGCCGCCGAGATGGCCGCTTGCTACCCAGGTCTGCGGGGGCAAGGCCGCCGTAGATCTCGCTGCCGGGGAAGACAAAGCCGCGGTTTTTGCACAGCGCGACGATCTTGTCCATCGTCTTTTCGGTGTTTTTCATGGTGAATTTCTCCTTTCGGTACTTGGCTCAGGAGATAAAAAACGCCCTGAGCCTATTAAAGTAGGCTCAGGGCGAACAAATCATTGTCCGTGGTTCCACCTGAATTCCCCGCTGGATGCGGGGCACTTCGTTCCCTTGTAACGGAGGGACCGGCGCGGCATTTCCGCCGCGCGGCTCAAAAGCGCCGCCTTTTCCGTTCCGCAGGGACTTGCACCGGCCGTCCCCTCTCTTGAGCGGGTGAAAAGAAAAGGCTTCTTTCTCAATGCCTTTTGTTGTGGTCAGCATACCATGACTGATATTGTTTGTCAAGACAAACTGAAAATCCCCGCGTACCCGCAGGGAGGCGGGCAAAGGGGGCTATTCTCTTTCACAAAAGAGAATAGCCCCCTTTTGATCCCCCAAGAGAAAGGTTTTTCCATTGCAAACGAGCAGCTCGAAGAGCTGCGGCGCTTGCCGATTGCGCTGCCTGCGCGCGGCGTTGCCGCGTTTAGAACTGCGATACGATTTGCCTCTGCTCCTATTATCCGCTGCCGCTCTGCCTGTCTCGTAGTAGTGCAGCCTAATTTCCGTCTACCGAGGCACTACTCAATGCGGCGAGCGCAGCAATGCCACATTCGGCACGCAGTCCGCCGCCAAGCAAACGTCACTCGCGCCTCACGATAGTAAGGCGCGGTTGAGAGCAGTAACGAAATGCAGGGATTCATGGCGAAGCCATGTACACCGCACCCGATTCCGCAGGCTGAGCAGCTCTTCAAGATCGAGACTGCCAATGTGCGGGGGCGAGGGGGAAGGCCCCTCGTCCCTTTCTCTTGGGGGGTGTAAGGGGGGCTATTCTCTTTCCGAGGAAAGAGAATAGCCCCCCTTTTGCCGTTCCCCTGCGCGGTGCAGGGAAACCATTGCACCCTCACGCAGTGAGAGCTGAATTATTCTTCCTCGTGCGCCGTGACGGCAATATGCAGCTCATCGAGCTGCTTCTGCGTCACCTCGCTGGGCGCGCCCATCATGATATCCTGGGCGTTCTTGTTCATCGGGAAGGGAATGATCTCGCGGATGGAATCTTCACCGGCGAGCAGCATGACCATGCGGTCGACGCCCGGGGCGATACCGGCGTGCGGGGGCGCGCCGTAGCAGAAGGCGTTGTACATGGCGGGGAACTTGGCCTTCACGTCCTCTTCGCCGAGGCGGACGAGCTCGAAGGCCTTGATCATGATCTCAGGGTCGTGGTTACGAACCGCGCCTACATCGGGAAGTCGACGATCCAGCAGAACTCGTAGCGCTCCTTGTCCATGTGACCCTCGCACGCGGGGCCGAACGTCTTGATCATCACGCCGACGAGCTTGGTGGCCAGCTCGCCGCCCGCGACGAGCACGAGCGTGTTAGGCTCGAGCGGCAGGAGCTTGGAAGCAGCTTCCTTGTCGACAAACTTCGCGATGCCGCCGGCGAGGTCGCCCTTTTCGTCGACCTTGAACCAGTAGCCCTTCGCGCCTGCCTGCACCTCGCAGTCGGTCAGGAGCTTGTCGATCTGCTTGCGCGTGAGCGAGCAGTTGGAGATCGCGACAGCCTTGACGGTCTTGTCCGCAAGGACCTCAAAGCTGCTTCCCTCGAAGAGGGAAGAGACGTTCGTCGCGGTCAGGTCGATGCGCAGGTCCGGCTTATCACTGCCGTAAATCTCGAGTGCGTCGAGGTACTTGATGCGGCGGAACGGGGGCTGGGAGGCGATGTCATACGTGCCGAACTTCGCGAAGATCGGGGGCAGGACATCCTCGCAGACGGCGAAGACGTCTTCCTGAGAGGCGAACGCCATCTCCATATCG
>QWCN01012385.1_pt1 | contig 10482 bp, 9 predicted proteins | sample 1972711 | NCBI WGS metagenome assembly QWCN01 (sample SAMN09866707, study PRJNA288562) | Human gut metagenome isolate term1_stool, whole genome shotgun sequencing... | isolation source: gut | host: Homo sapiens | place: USA: California | reverse complement strand
CAGGTTCTGGCTATCTCCATCTGGCTTGCCTTCTCGTAATTCATCTTTGCGAATATCCGCAAAGCCTTTTCCAATACTTCATCCCTGTTGGTAAACATATTTCTATATCCATTGGTTTTCTTCTGCGAAGATAGTGATTTAGGGGGGATTTCCCTTCACTGTACCGGTTATTTTCATCCCCCCCCGGATTTCTGCATACCCAGACCCTGCTGTCAGGACTGCCCGCTATGGACACCCGCAGCCTCTATTCTTCCCATTCCATTTCCAGCTTCCCGTTGATGTCATAGCGTTTCCACCGTCCCGTGCGGTGACCGTTGCGGTATGTCCCGGTTTCCCTTACCCTGTCGTTCTTCACGTAGCGCGACTCAAAGGGACCGGTCTGTCGTCCGTTGACGTAGGTGCTGGTTTCCCAATAGTCGAACCGATTGTCGCGCACCAGTGACTTCGCCTTGCCGTTGAGCCGTCCAAACTCGTAGGTTGTCTCATGGACAAGTTCTCCGGTTGACGGGTCGTATTCCCTGTAAAGACCGTCATACCGGTTGTTCTTTTTGTAATATTCCTTGAGCCGTGAACCGGTCTCTCTGTCAAAACGGACCTGAAGCCCTTCTTCATTCCCTTCACGATAGGTTGTGATGTGCAGGGTGTCGCCGCTCTCCGCTATCTGCACCCAGGTTCCATCCTTCTGCCCGTTTTTGTAATGGCCGGTTGTGCGGGGCTGGCCGAACAGGTAAAGCTGTTCAAAGTCGCCGTCAAGCAGCCCCTGCTCGTTGTAGTAAGAGGTCTCTTTCAGCTCGAATGTGCCCTTGATGTAGGAATACTGCTTGCCGGTCTGTTTCCCGTCCTTATAGTTGTGTTCCCTGCGCAGCGTACCGTCAAACTCGTAGTACACGTCCTTTCCGTCTTGCTTTCCTCCTTTGTAGAAGCGTTCCATTTCCAGTTTCCCGTTTGTGTAGAACGTGCGGTGGGCACCGTCCAGTTTTCCGGATTTGTAGGATTTCTCTTCCGTCACCCTGCCTTCGTCGTCATATTTCCTGAAGGTTCCGTCCTTCCAACCCTCCTTGTAGGATCCCTTGGCTTTCAGCTTGTTGTAGATGTATTCTTCGTAATCGCCATTGTAAAGACCGTCCTTGAAACGGGCAAGGATATAGGCGGAATGGTAGCCGTCGATGATGCGGTGCTCTCCGTCAAGAGGCTTGTCGCCCGAAATTTCCCGGTGGAGGATACGGCCGTCTCCCAGATTTATGGCTGTGATACGGTCTATCGGGTATTCTTTCTGTGCATGGAGCGGTAAAACGCACAGCGAGGCTGCCAACAGCAGAAAATAACAGTTCATTCGTTTCATACTTCAATTGTCTTTAGGGTTATTTCTATTCTTTGAATCTAATTCTTTCTTCAATGTCCATATTCCCGGTCAGGATGCCGTCCGGTCGCAAATATACACAAAGAAACGGAAAAACCAACAGGTCGGTCTGTTTTTTGTTTTGTCATAGTTTCCTCCCGTATTTCTCCGTTTTCCACCACCTTCGGAACACGTGCGTGCAGTAGGTGTTCAGCCGGAAGACGATGGGAATGATGATTTCAAGGGCATACACATCGGCATGCAGACCGTTTTCAAGCCGCATGTAGCGGCATACCTCATAGTCGTTCAGCACGTCCGACTTGCGGACGGCTTTGATGGCGGCGTTCACTGCCGGAACGCCTGCATGGAACAGCCCGGCGATTTCGGTGGCGGTCATCCACACCTCGTTACCGGTTACGCTGACCGTCTTGTTCTCTATGATAATGATTCCTCGTTTCATGGCTTTCTGTCCTTTTTAAATGTTGCATCCTGCAAATTCCTCAATCGTGTTCAGTTTTTCGGTAAGGTTCTCCATGTCTTGGTTGAGCTTCTCCTTGGTTATCTTCGCATAGATCTGGGTGGTCTTAATGCTCTTGTGCCCCAGCATGGAACTCACCGTTTCAATGGGCACGCCGTTGGAGAGGAACACCGTCGTGGTTGCCGTGTGACGGCTCTGGTGCCACGTGATATGCTTCGTGATGCCGCAACGTTTGGCAACGGCACGTATTTCGTACAGACAGGTCATGTAGTGGGGAACGGGAAATATCCTTCCGTCCTCACACAATCCCCAGTACTTGTCGATAATCCGTTTGGCGATGTCAAGCAGACGGATATTGGAAACCACGCCCGTTTTCTGACTGATCCACTCGTGGTCATCGAAATAGGTGCGGATATTGTCTTCCGATAGGTTTCGCATGTCGGCGAAGGACAGGCCCGTAAAGGCGCAGAACAGGTAGAGGTCGCGGTAAAGCTCTTGCTTGGCGTTTTTCAGTTTTCCATCCATCAGCAGACGGATTTCATCTTTCGTCAGGAAACTGCGGGCCGTTTCCTCCTTCTTGATTTCGTACTCCCGGAACGGGGCGCGCGTGAGCCACTCGTTGTTGATGGCGATGAATACCATCGTCCGCAGCGGGCATACGTACAGCCACACGGTATTGGTACAGCAATGCTTGTCCGTGCGGAGGAACATCTCGAAGTCGGAGATGAACGCAGGAGTAAGCTCCTTCAAGGCGATGTCCCTCACATGGTACCGGATATTGAGAAACTCTTGCAGGTGCTTGTACACTGTCTTGTACTTGGAAAGCGTGGCTTTGGCTTTCATGCCTGCCTCCACCTGCTTCTCGTAGTCCTCGTTGTGTCTGCTGAACACCTGCATCAAGGTATAGTAGCGGTGTTCAAGTCCGAGAAAAGCGTTCTTGACCTTTTCTGCCGTGACATAGTTGTCACGTTCCATGATTTCCTGATAATGCTTGTTGATGCGCACGCGCATCTTGTCGAGCAGGCGGTTCGTTTCGAGTGCCGCCGTGCTTCTGCCCGTGACACGCCCGCCTTTGGTGTCCCACAACTTCGGATCGACAGACAACTTGCAACTGAATTGTGTCTGGCTTCCGTCCACCGTGATACGTCCCATGACGGGCACTGTACCGTCCTTTTTCACTACCTGCCGTTTGAGGTAGAAGATAACTGAAAATGTACTCTTCATCTTTCTGAACTTTTTTGGTTTCAAAATTACTTGGTGAAGAGTCCTTCGTCGATACGCAAATCGCAGAGGAACGGCGCAACTGTCATCCGTTACTGGAATTGTTGCGTGAGTTGTCAGTAACTCACTATATAATAGCGTATTTCTCTATTCTTCCTAAGCTCCGATACCACCAATTATGCAGGGTAACGAATCGGTAACGTAGCGAAGTCCTAACTTGGTTCAGACTTGGCTTTTTCTGTCATTCAGTTGCAGAAGCTATTTTCTTAAAAAGCCTATTTCTCAATAACTTTGCTCTACTTTTCCATATCTCACCGATTATTGCTACCTTTGCAGTAATAAAATCGTTCTTTGACTAATGCAAAAGAAAACTGGTATATGTTTGATAATAAAACAGTAGGTTATCTTTTTTTACGATTATCCAGTTCAATGAACTCTTTTCGGATGAATAAGTTTCTTATGTTTTTCAATATGGCAGATTTTTCAACTTCGATAGTCTCGGTGTCACAGCCTTTCAATCCTTTGTAACATTTTACTTTCATATAGGTATCGTTTTGATCGATATTTCCTTTTCAGATCACCGGAGTGTTTCAATTCGTTCTGCTGTTGGTCAGCGCAAGGTTCACCACCTGCTCCTCTCCGCCACGCAGCTCGGTCAGTCCGTCAGGGATGGCATAGGTGATTATTTGACCGCTCACGGTGATTTCTATCCACGGGGTGTCGCTGACGACGGGCTGAGGGAAGAGGATGGCGCGGAAGCGGTTGCCGCCACCGTCAGTGGATTTCAGAGGGGTGAAGTCGGAGAGTGTCCTGTGGGTAGTCACCTTGCCGTCATAGCCTATAGTACCCGTGGAACGCATATTCTTTATCACGATCGTGGCGTTATTCACATCCTCCTGCGTCAACGTGCCGGGCGTGGCGGAAAGGCTGAGGCTGACCGTGAGGCGGTACATTACGTGGCGGAAGTCGAGGGGAACGGCACCGTCGCTTTCCACACGGTGGAGGGAGGAGGCATGAAGCAGGTCGGTGGCGGCGTATTGCTCCTCGGTGCTCTGGTCGGTGGGCAGGGTGAGTTCTTGGATTGTTTCCATGTAGGTGCGTGCCGGGAAAAAGGCAAAGAAATTGAGCTCGGCGCTGTTGCCGAATCCTTCCCACGTCAGGTTGTCGGCTTCCCATGTGCCGTTGCGGAAGATAGCGGGATATATCATAGCGGATTCGGGGCGGTCCTCATGGGCGATGAATATCTCCGTTTTGTCACCGTTGTTGAAGCTGCCCGTGCCGTTGTCGTTGATGGTGGCTCGTGTGCCGGGGTCGGCGGTGGCATCACTGCCTGTGAAACCGGCGATAGCAGTGGTGAAGCGGATGGTGTTGCCGTTGTCCGTGCCGCCATCGGGAGTAGGTGCATCATCCTGCGAGCAGGCCGATAATCCGACCACACCCGACAGGATGGCGATAAGGCATATATTCCCGAAGCTGAACTTCGATCGACTCGAAGTTCAGCTTCGGGAAAGGTGCGGATTATGGCTGCTGCGCAAAGGTGATGCTCTTCCATTGTATGAGGTAGCCGCTGCCTCCCTTCCCAGCCCATTCGTTGCCGTTGTGGACTTTGGGGAGGGCCGTGCCATCGGGCTTCTTGTCGGCGTTCAGCACGAGGTCGCAATTGGCGGGGTCGAATGCGTTCGCTCCGGAATGAGCGGCTCTGTTCTGAAAAACGCTGGTGTTCCCTATATTGCTGGTATCATCATCTATATCAACGAAATTTCCGGCTACTGCGGTTTCTATCCGGGTGAGAGCTTTACAGCCCGTTACGATATAATTGCCGAACCGGGTACATGCCGGCAGTTTGAGCGTTTCGAGGCTCGTGCATCCGTAGAAAGCAGCCAAATCTATCGCTTCCACATTATCCAGCGTGAGTTCCGCCAATGAAGTGCATACCTGAAATGCGTATTGATCAATCCGGGTGACCTGCGGAAGATTCACCGTAGTCAGCGCAGTGCAATTGAAAAAAGCATATTCTCCGATTACCTGCACATCACCGGGCAACACCACCTCCTGCAAAGCAGTGCAACCTGCAAAGGCGCTGCCGGGCAGTGTTGCCGATGTTCCCCAGCCCGTCACTCCGCTGAGGTCGCATTTCGTGATTTTCGTATTATAGGCAAATGCACCCAACTGACCATCGCCCATTCCTGTCTTGGAAAGTTCGCCCGTCAGCTTGATTTCGGTGTAGCCTGCGGCGAGGGCGGCCCGGATAGTTAGCTGTGCTTCGTCGGCGGTCATGGAGGTCATGTCGATGTCGCCGGAGGTGGGGGGTGGGAAACCTTTCGGGCACAGCTTGATTTGATGATCCGCCGGGTCGAGGTAAAGCTTGAAGTTGCCGTCGTATTCCATCGACTGCCCTCCATAGAGGCTGACCATTGACTCTGGATTCACTATCAAATAATCGCAGTCCGCCTGCGTCAGTTGGTAACCGCCGGTTCCCCCGGCGATGGAGATTATGTCGACCAAGTAGAGCTTGAGGTGCACATCATCCGTGAGGGCTTTCGGAACGGAGATAAGGGGGGTGGAAACGGGCAGAATGCAGTTTAGATTTATGTAAGCCCCGTCGGCGGTCTTTCCCCCGTTCAGCACGAGGGTGGCGCCCTCCACGACTTTTGCACAGCCCGAACTGCCTGCCGCGTAAGACAATTCGCAGCCGTCACCCAGTTCCAATGCTGCTTTCTCGTCGGAAACCACAATCACAGGCATATTACCGTTGCCGTCCAATATCACGTTCCCGCCTAGCGTAATCCTGCCGTTCCAAACACCTACCACGGCAGAATATAAGTTCGGAGCTTGAACCAGCTTGATATTGGTGAGTTCGATATAGACGGCATCAGCGTCGGTATTGGCATTTCCGAGGAAGTAATAGCTGCCCGCTTCCCAAGCGAGGGTGTGGCCGCCGCCGTCTATCTTGAAGTAGCCGCTGCCGTTTATGTATGTGCGGCTGCTATTACTACCTCCTGCGGGTATCGTGATGTCGCTGCCCAGCGTAATGAGCGTAGGGGCGTCGGCCGAGCCGCCGCCCGTCTGCAGGGCTTCGTGCAGGGCTTCGTAGGTGGTGATGCCGGAAGTACCGCCGCCTATCACCACTTCATCCGTAATCTCCGGCTGCGTGTCCCAGCCGGAGATGTTGCTGCCGGTGAGTTCCACTTCAGTGTCGCCCGTGCCGGAGTTTTTCTTCAGCTTGAGGTTGAGGGTGAGCTGCTTGCCGCTTTCGAGGCGGGTTTGGTTGCCGGGTTCGGCAGTGTTCAGGTCGGCAGGTACATGATAGTACCACACATCCTCGCCTACGGTTATTCTGAGCCATTCCGCACCTGCGGTGAGGTCTTGCGGTGCTACTTTCCAGTCGGCATTGGTGCCACCTTCGTTACTGAGGATTACACTGCCATCTACCCGGTCGTAGTTCACCACGCCGGTCAGCAGGTTCACCTCCACGCTGGCAAACATCGTTGGCGCGCCATTCTTTGCCACGGAGTTTATTAGGGCGGAAGACAAGTTCGTGCCGGTCATGCCATCGCCCGCTGCTAGGTTGATGACGAGCCGGTGCATCAGATGCTTGAATGTCAGTGCCACCGTTTTGCCCTTGCTTGCGGTGGCGGTGGCGTGGAGCAGGTCGTCCGTGTGGTTCCACGCTTGGGGCATATATAGGTATGCCGCCGGATCGTCAATGTCTGGCATGGTGTTCGTGATGCGTGGGTAGTGGGCGGAGAAAGTGACCGCTTCCGTTTCACTCAGGTCTTTCCAATAGAGCGGATTGCTGTTGCCGGCCCGGTAAGCGATGTTTTGGTTACTGTATGTCGGGGATGTGGCATCTCCGGTAAAAGTGTACATGCCCCATTCATCGGCAGGCTCGAATGAGCCTGCGCCGTCGGCATCGAGCTGCGGCGCGCGTGTCTGCACTCCCTCGATGTCGGCGGTGATGTGTACCGCGCCTTCGGGCAGGGTGTTGCCGCCCGGCAGGTCGTCGTTGTGGCAAGCCGTCAGTGCCAGCGTGGCCAGCACCAAAAAGGTGAATAAGTATCTTGTTGCTTTCATATCATGAGTTTTTGTTGTTTGTCAAAATCAGATTTCCAAATCACCCGACACTGTGCCTTGCGTGTCCCACGGTTGGATCGTGGCATTCACTTCCACTTCCGTACCTACAGGTGTGCGTTTCAGCGTAATGGTGAAAACAGTTTTCTTACCTTGCTCGAAGGTACGCTCGGCTTCCACCGGCCATGTCAATACAGTGCCGCCCGTCAGGGTTAGTTTCAAATTCCTTCCGTTTGCACCCTCTTGCCGCAGGATGATGGCGGAGGCGGTCTTGCCATCGGCGGCTGTGTTCAGCGTAAGAGAGGTTAGGCCTTGTTCGGCAGTCAGCGTGTTCTGCAACACGTTGAAGTCCGCCTTCACGGGCTGTTGACCTAGCGTGATGCCCATGCCTGCCAGTTCCGTATCACTCACGCCTTCACCGGCAGTCAACTCTACTTCCACACGGCTCAGGCGGTGGAAGAACTTCAAATCGACTGTATTGGTACTTTTGTCCTTTCCCGTGGCGTTGTCGCTCCGCAGCAGGTCGATGTCGGCAGGGGCCTTTTGGTCGCTCACATCCACCTTATATATATCGTCCGTCAGGTCGGTTTGCGGGTAGTAAGCAATGAAGTCCACCTTCTCATCCGCATTCAAAGGAAAGTAAATGGTCTGTTCTGTTCCGGCAGGTGTAAACTTTCCATCTCCGGCGGTGGTCACATACTTGCGGTTGGTGGCGCCGTCCGTCACTGTCTTCATTCCGTGTTCCAGCATATAGATACCGATACCGTCGTTTGCCTCCCATGTGTCGGTCGTGGCGCGGGGAAGCGTGATTTCTCCGGCAAAGGAAACGGCTATACGTCCGTCATCCACTTGCGGTTCATTTTCATTATTGCTACATGCGGCTATCATCAGGGCTGCCATGCCGATAAACAGATAATTTGTTTTCATCATACTATTTGTCATTTTAAATTTGTTACTTGATGGTTGTATTCACCACTTCCTGTACCTGCCAATCGGTGATGGTTGCTGTACCTGCCGGAGTGTTGTTGCGGGCATCTGCTGTCACGCAGTTTCCGTCACGGGTAAATGCAGGTGCGGTGGTCATCGGTTTCCCCACCCGGCGGCTGTGTATTGGCTTGGATGTCTTTTCTTGGGACGCGGCTGCTGTTTCGGACTGCTTTTGAAGGTCGGTTAGGGTCAGTTCGTCCTGTTTTGCGTTTTCTGCCGTTTTCACCTTGAACATATTATTTTCCTCCACAAAACGGAATACCATTTGCGGAGCTTTGTTTGTTGCCGGCGCAAACATCGGTGCGGCAACCATAGCCAGTAGTGTGTATACAAGCATAGTTTTCCATGCATTCATATCAGTATGGTATATTAGTGTTTTTTATATAGGATGCCTTGCGGCTGTTTTTCGTGCAGAAAGAGGAAAAAACGGGTTGCTGAAGAACCTTTTGTGTTGCACAAAAATATAACATGTAAGTAAATGATTGCAAATAAAATCAATTGTCTTTCGTTCAAGTCAATGAAAGACAATTCTTTATATGCTGAAAAGCAGGAAAACTAACGAAAGACAATGTTTAATTAGCGAAAGACAATTTTATCCAAGTACGAAAAACAGTGTGGCAGTTGAGGACATTCAGAAAAAACAGGCACATCATTCACCGGTAATCTGATGCGCTGGATGTGGGAAAGATGATTTGGAAGGCAAAGATGTCAGGAGGATGTTTCGATTTCCGCATCAGTGTTCTTTAAGTAGATTTGTTTACAGTAACTTTTGGGAGTCATTTCCATCATTTTTTTGAAATCTCTGTTGAAATTACCGCTATTGTTGTATCCTACCATTTCACATACTTCTTCTATCGTATATCCGGGATTTTCGGCAAACAGACGGGCTGCCTCGCGCAAACGAAGCTCCTTGCGCCACGGACGGAAATCCATTCCGTAATGGTCTTTCATATATTGCCGGAAGAATGATTGGGACACTCCGAAAGAATCTACCACGATACCGGAAGGGATATCCTTCTCACAGTATGCTTTCTCATCTACATATTTTTGTAATCTTTCTTTTAATAGCCGCTCTTTTTCTTGAAAAACAGTTTTTGACTTTTCCTTGTTCTCTTTTACGGACTTGTCTGTTTCGCCCATGTCTGTTTCCATCGGATGTGCATAAATCTTTGTTTCGGGTGGAACAGCCGCAATGACCGGAATCGCAAATTTCATCCTGCGATAGTAGTTGACGAACCACATCACCATGAAGCTGTAATAAAGCACATACAGTGGAACAAAGAATTTGTACCAGTCGGTAAAAAATAAAATGGGTATAGCCATGATCCCAATAGCCAGTGCACTATAAAAGCCGGTCTTTACCCATGCCAGACGATTCTCTTCGTCCTCATCATAATAGTCCTCTACCTCTTGTACCGTCTTGCGGTAAGCTTGCGTGAATTTTCGGGTATAGATAGTTAACTGGATAATATAAGCGGCGATGCCCGTATAAAAGAACCACAAATAATAGTCTATAAAACAAAACAAGGCGACAAACAGGATAATGCCTGCCGCTGCAATGCCTCCGGCCTGTCGGAACACTATGCTCCATCTGACTTCACCCGGACGTATGAAAACCAACATGGACATGGTAAAAAGAAAAGCCTGAAACGATGCAACGAAAAGTGTACTGGCAGGTTCAATACGATGGTCATAACCCGTAAAGCAGCATACCAGACTGAGAAGGGCGAGTACGAAATAAGAGGGCACAAGGATATTACGGGCCTTCCGTAACTTTTCTAATCCGCATTCCGGCGGTATCGTTGTAGTTGCTAGCATGCTTCCCAGCATCGCTACTATGAAAGCTGAAGTTCCCATCAAAATTTTATATGTCGTTTCATCCATGTGTTCAAATCGTTAGGGTTACAAAAGTAGTCTTTTTTGTATTGCGTGCCAAATAATTGGTTTTCAAAGAATAAGAAAAAATAATGATGCCCGTTGTCTCCTTTTCCGCCGAATAAGAATAGATTGGAGAAATTCTTATGATTAAAAATGGAGTTAATAAAAAATATACCAGTCTACACAGACTGTTCTGAATCTTGCCGTATTTCAGTTTTCTTTTTCTTATACAAAAATGAAAAAAGGAAGTAGAGATGGCTGATTAAACTGTTTTATGAGCTTATTGCCGTTTTTTAGCTATTGGAAACATATTGGTTAAGGAAATATTCAAAATATTGCAGATAGAGGGCTATAGTTAACGAAAAAAGGGGTGCATGATGAACACCCCTTTTGCTCAGTAAAGATAAGGCCTTATCTTTACTGGTTGTTTGTAACATTCTAGTTGCGGAATTTTAATCCGTCACCCGCTGTTTCTACGATAATCGGTTTGCTTCGGTCCACTTCCTGT
>QWCN01008297.1_pt1 | contig 10485 bp, 7 predicted proteins | sample 1972711 | NCBI WGS metagenome assembly QWCN01 (sample SAMN09866707, study PRJNA288562) | Human gut metagenome isolate term1_stool, whole genome shotgun sequencing... | isolation source: gut | host: Homo sapiens | place: USA: California | reverse complement strand
TCCTCCTCCGTGACCTTGTTGCGGAGCAGCCTCGTCTCCTTGCTGCTTTGCGCCAGTTTTTCCTCCTGCTCCAGCTGCTTTTTCGCTTCGGGCAGATCGCCGTACTTCAGCTTCGCGGCCTTTTCGAGATCGTAACTCTGTTCGGCCGATTCAATATCGCGGTTGATCTGCTCGATGCGTTCGCGCAGCTGCTGCACGCGGCCGATTGCGTTCTTCTCGTTTTCCCATTTGGCTTTCATGGAGTTGAACGTTTCGCGCTGTTCGGCCAGTTCCTTTTGCAGTTCCGTCAGACGCGCCTTGGAAAGCTCGTCGTCCTCGTTTTTGAGCGCTGCTTCCTCAATCTGCATCTGGATGATCTTGCGGTTGATGACGTCCAGCTCGGTCGGCATGGAGTCCATTTCCGTGCGGATCATGGCGCAGGCCTCGTCAATGAGGTCAATGGCCTTGTCGGGCAGGAAGCGGTCGGTAATATAGCGGTTACTGAGCGTCGCGGCGGCGATGATCGCGTTGTCCGTGATCTTGACGCCGTGGAAGACCTCGTACCGGGACTCCAGACCACGCAGGATGGCAATGGTATCCTCCACCGTCGGCTCCTGCACCAGAACGGTCTGGAACCGGCGCTCAAGCGCGGGGTCCTTTTCGATATACTGGCGGTATTCGTCCAGCGTCGTCGCGCCGATGCAGTGCAGCTCGCCGCGCGCAAGCATCGGCTTTAACAGATTGCCTGCGTCCATCGAGCCTTCGGTCTTGCCCGCGCCGACAATGGTGTGCAGCTCGTCGATAAACAGGATGATGCGGCCCTCGGACTTCTTGACCTCGGCCAGCACGGCCTTCAGACGCTCTTCAAATTCACCGCGGTACTTTGCGCCTGCAATCAATGCGCCCATATCGAGCGAGAAGATCGTTTTGTCCTGCAAAGACTTGGGCACCTCGTTCGCGACGATCCGCTGTGCAAGCCCCTCGACGATGGCCGTCTTGCCGACGCCCGGTTCGCCGATCAGCACAGGGTTGTTCTTCGTCTTGCGGGACAGGATGCGGATGACATTCCGGATCTCGTCGTCACGGCCGATGACCGGGTCCATCTTCTGCTCCCGTGCACGCTTGACCAGATCCGTGCCGTATTTGGCAAGCGCCTCATACGTATCCTCCGGCGTGTCGGACGTCACGCGCTGGCTGCCGCGCACCGACTGCAGCGCCTGCAGGCAGGCCTCCTTCGTGATCTGGTACGGACGGAACAGGCTTTTCAGCACCGCGTCCGCGTTTTCGATCAGGGACAAAAACAGATGCTCGACGGAGACATATTCGTCTTTCATCTGCTTCGCGATGTCCTCCGCGCTGTTCAGCGCCGTGTCGACGGCGCGCGCAACATAATATTTATCCGCCTCGCGGCCCGAGCCGGTCACGCGCGGCAGCTTCGCCAGCTCCGCGTCCACCGCAGCCTCAAAGCTTTCAAGCGTCACGCCCATCTTTTTCAGCAGCTGCGGCACAAGGCCGTTTTCCTGCTTCAAAAGCGCGGCCAGCAGATGGATCTGCTCGATCTGCTGGTTCTGGTTTTCAATGGTCAGCTTCTGGGCGGCCTGAATGGCCTCCAGAGATTTCTGCGTATAGTTCTGTGCGTTCATAGTTCACACCTCTTCTTCCAGCGTTAGCACTCCATATTCATGAGTGCTAATTCATTTTGGCTTCATCATAGTCCTGTACCCGGAATTTGTCAAGGGGGAGCAGGGCCGAAAATTGTGATATTTTTGTAAACATTTGATCGAAAAAAGAAATTTCGAATTTAATAGTTATTTAAAAACTTGCCTCTAAGTTTTTTAATAAACCCTTGCTATGATAATCCTGCAAGAAGCGATAAACACTTTTTCATTTTGGTTGAAGCCGCGCGGGTTCTGCTTGTCCACGTGGATGAACCCGGCGGACACGAGCGAGCTCATGTGGTGGGAGATCGTGGCGGGAGACAGGCCGATGCGCTCGGCCAGATCCTGCCCGCAGAGAGATTTGTTTTTGATGAGCTTGATGATATCGAGCCTCCGCTTGTCGGAGATCGCCTTCAGCCTGTCGCAGAGGTATTATGAAACGTTCTGAGATCAACAAAGCGCTCAGGGAGCTGGAGGCCATGTGCGAAAAATACAAGTGCTATCTGCCGCCATTCTGTCACTTCACGCCCGAGGAGTGGAAGACGAAGGGCCATGAATACGATGAAGTGCGCGACTGTATGCTCGGCTGGGATATCACGGATTTCGGCCTCGGCGATTTTGACAAATTCGGCTTCTCCCTCATCACCATCCGCAACGGCTGCCGCACGCAGCCGGAAAAATATCCGAAGGTCTACGCAGAGAAGCTGCTGTATCTGAAGGAGGGCCAGATGGCCGCGAACCATTTTCACTGGTACAAGACCGAGGACATTATCAACCGCGGCGGCGGTAACTGCCTCATCCGCGTGTACAACAGCCTGCCGAATGAAGAAATTGATTATGAGTCCGACGTGACCGTCCACTGCGACGGCCTGAAGCGCACGGTTCCCGCGGGCACGCAGATCCGTCTGCGTCCGGGCGAAAGCCTCTGGGTCACGCAAGGAATGTACCACGACTTCGCGGTCGAGGCGGGCACCGACCCCGTTCTGCTCGGCAAGGTCAGCCAGTGCAGCGACGACAACACCGACAACCGCTTCAACCCGCCTGTCGGCCGCTTCCCGAAGATCGAAGAAGACGAACCGCCGTACCGTCTGCTGTGCAATGAGTATTTCTGACTGACAACCGAATAAAAGCAGGAGGCAGCCCAAAGTTATGGGCCGCCTCCTGCTTTTATTCGGCTGGTTGGTATTAAGGCTGGCAAGAAACGTCACTTGTTCAGCTTGCACAGGCGATTCCGCTCTGCCAGCTGCGCTGCTGCGCGTTTGATCAGCACCCTCGCACTTTCGGTGTCATTGTCGAGAACAGCCCGCTCCAGCTCGTCCATGCAGGCGGACAGCTCGTGCTCGATGTCCTTCGTTGCGGCATTTGTCACGGGGTCGCTGTATCGGAACGCGTCGGAAAGCTTCTGCGCGTCTGCCTTCAACGCTGCATCCTCACAGCGAGAAGTCAGCGCTGCCGCACGGGACTGAAGTGCGCGCATGGCAGCCACATCGGTTTTGAGCTGTCTGTCCTGCCGCTCGACTTCGTCGCGCATCGCGTCTGCCGCAACAACACCAACGGCCGCAGCAGCCAGCAGAAGCACGAAAACGACCGCGGCGATCCAAGCCGGGCAGAATGCGGCGAGCGCCATGAACAGAAAGCTCAGCACGATCTGTATGATCAAGTACACAGAGGCGACGCGCGCAATCGGGAAGCCATAGAACTTGCTGCGCGCATCCAGCCCTTTTTCAAACGACAGCTTCAGCACATAAAGCTGCAAACCAAACGCTGCCAGCGTGAACACCAGCGCCAGCCAGAACACAGCGGTCTTTGTGAACGGAATCACGAATGCCAGCAACAGATATGCGGCCAGCACAATGGCAAGAATCAGAATCGCCTGAAATTTCCCTTTGCTTAGTTTCATCGTCTATCCCTCCAATCAGCAGGACTCATCCTTCTTCCGTCCGCAGTTCGGGCAGAAGTTCGTCATAATATCCTTTGTACCGCACTCGGGGCAGATCCATCCGTGTTTTTCTTCCGGTTTCCGTGCGCCGCAGTTGGGGCAGAACTTGCTCAGAATATCTTTTGTGCCGCATTCCGGGCAGATCCAGCCGTTGGATCCCTCCGGCTTCTTTGCGCCGCAATTCGGGCAGAATCTGCTCTGGATGTTCTTCGTGCCGCACTGCGCGCAGTCCCAGCCAGTCTTCGCTTCAGGCTTTTTGCCGCCGCAGTCGGGGCAGAAATTCGTAGTGATGTTCTTGTGACCGCACACTGGGCAGTCCCAGCCGACCGCAACGGCTGCGCCGACTGCCGCGCCCATCTGCGCAGCGTCCTGCGTCATGGGATTCAGCGCGTCCTTCGTCATGCCGATGACGCTGCCCATCGCGCCAAGGCTCACGCCAAGCCCCGCGAGGTCGCCCAGCGCACCGGCGGCGTTCGCGCCGCCGCCAAGTCCGTTTTTCATCGCTTCCAGGCCGACCTGCCGGGACGTTTCCTGCTGATAGGTGTAGCCCTTCATGCGCATTTCGGCGGCTTCCGCCTCCGCCTGCATCCGGTAGGCCTCCGCTTCGGCCTGCTTCTGAATTTTGAGCGCTTCCGCCTCGCCCTGTGCGCCGATGATCTTCATTCGCGCCGCCGTCTGTGCCTCGACCGCCTTGCGGTCTGCGGCAGCTTCCGCCTCAGCCTTGCGGATGTTCTCCTGCCGGACGAGCAGATACTGCTCGGCGTACTGCTCCTTCATGCGGCGGAAATTGGGGTCGTCGTCCGGCGTTACGATGCGGCTGACGTAAAATTCCGGCATTGTGAGACCATACTCATCCAGCGCTGCGTTGATCCGCTCGCGCAGCGCACCAGAGAGTGCCATGAGGTGCTCGTCGATCTCCAGAATGTCGATGGAATTTTCTTTGATCGTCTGCGCAAGGAAGCTCTTGACCTGCGCCATAATCATTGAGCGGAACAATCCCCTGTTCGCTTTCACCGACGTGGTTTCCTTTTGGCTGACGCTCTCGCCATTCTGGCCGCTATATTCCGTCCGCTCGCTGGTATGCGTGTAGGAAACCGTCTGTCCGCCGAGCAGATCCGACTGCCCAAGGCCGCCCGTTGTGCCGACGATTTTGAGCAGCAGCTTGCGCGAGTCAGTTACGCGAATGCTGAACTCGCCCGATGCACCGATCTCAATATGTATGCGGGATTTGGGATCAAACAGCCGGACTTTGCTGTCCGTGCCCCATTTAATGCCCATCTGGGTGGCAAGATTGACAAAGTAGACCTCGGAATGGAACGTGCCCTCAGTGTCGGTTGGAAGCTTATAAATTTTCTCCAGCAGCGGCAGCTGCTGTGTTTGCAGCGTATAGCGGCCCGCGCCAAAGAGGTCGAGCGCCTGTCCATCGCGGAAGAAAATGGCCTCCTGGCTCTCATGGACGATCAGCTGCGAGCCGAAGTTGAAGTCCTCGATCGGGTGCTTCCAGACGAGCGTTTCGTTGTCGCCCTCGTATTTGATGATGCTGGCAAGGCCGTCCTTTTTGATCTTCTCGGTCACGGCCCGCTGCTCAACGTTGTTTTCGCAGCCGCAGACCGGGCAGACGCAGACGGGGTCCGCCTTGCTCGCGTGCAGCTGGATGCCGCACTGCGCGCAGGAGAACTCCACGGTCTTGAGCTGCAGCGCTGTCGTGTTGATCGGCTCGTGGCAGACCGGGCAGAGCGCCTTTTCGCCCTTGGACTGGTCATAGATGACCGTGTTGCCGCATTTCGGGCATTTGCGGGTCGCCAGTTTTTCTGTGCGCACGTCGATCGTGTTGCCGCATGCGCATTGGATCTTCCTTTTTGCAAACAGGCCGGTGCTGGCCTCAGCGTAATTCCTACATTTTGGGCATTCAATGACAAATTTGCTCATTTTCCGTTCTCCTTATTGGCCTGCCGTTCCAGCGCACGGTTGTAAAGCGAGGTTTTGCTGCAAAGTGTCTTGACAAGTGCCTGTCCATCCAGCGCAACGGCAGACAGGTCTTCGGTGTGCAGATCCTGCTTCATCAGCGCATGGATGATTTTATTTCGAGCACCTTTCCAAACGTCAATGCGGTCCGTCAGCTCCGGCAGAAAATATTTATGTGCAAGACTTTTCTTTTCTTCGGCCAGTTTTGCGACGTTTTTCCGCTTTGCATCCAATGACACAAAGTTCTTTGCATCCGGATTCCATTTTCCGCTGTGGCGCAGGATGGATTCCAGCCGGTCTTCCAGAATCGCATACTCGATAAAGATCGCTTCCAGAAAAAAGCCCTGTGTGAGCGCCTTGCTCAGCCGCCCCATCTGCTCCTTGTAGTTGGCATATTTCTGCATATTATCGGTGATCTGTTCCATATGCTTGCATCTCCTGTCTTTCCTTTATCTGTCCGACGGCAGCTTGATGCCTGTCCAATCGCCGACATCACATTGGCCATACTCGTTATTCCCCACAGCGACCACAGTGCCGTCGCGCTTCAGCCCAACAGTGTGCCAGAATCCTGTGCTGACCGCTACGATGTCCGTCCAGCCACTGACATTGCAGTCTCCATCCCTATTATCTCCCACGGCAACCACCGTGCCATCGCGTTTTAGTCCCACAGTGTATCCGACTCCTGCGCTGGCCGCCACGATGTCCGTCCAGCCGCCGACATCACATTCGCCATCAATATCCGATCCTTTGGCGACCACAGTACCGTCACTTTTCAATCTTACGGTGTGAAAGTTTCCTGCGCTGACGGACACGATGTCTGTCCAGCGGTCGAGGCCTTGTATCTTATTTCCAGCTCCCACGGCGACCACTGTGCCGTCGGTTTTCACTCCAACGGTGCAGTCGTCTCCTGCACTGATTGCCACAATGTCCGTCCATCTGCTGACATTGCATTCGCCATATTTGTTTCTCCCCACAGAGACCACCGTGCCGTCTACTTTCAGTCCTACGGTGTGATAGTCTCCTGCGCTGACCGCTACAATGTCCGTCCAGCTGCTGACATCACATTCACCATCCTCATTATCTCCCACAGCGACCACAGTACCGTCACTTTTCAGTCCAACAGTGAAATTGTCTCCTGCGCTGACGGCAACGATGTCCGTCCAGCCACTGACATTGCATTCTCCAGCCCTATTATCTCCCACGGCAACCACCGTGCCATCGCGTTTTAGCCCCACAGTGTATCCGGTTCCTGCGCTGATCGTGTCCCGAACCGCAAGGGTGTCCCATAGCGCCAGGCTGCGGGACCGTGCATCCCGATAGTCTCCAAGCTTTCCAAAAGCCATGGCAGCCTCTACGGCTTTATCCGCAGCTTCCAACGCCTCAGCATCTGCATACGCCTGCGCGTTTCGAGCTTCTTCCTCGGCAGCTTCTGCGGCAAGGCGCGCATTTTCAATTTCCTGCTTTTTTGCCTTGGCATCTTTCAAACGGTCTGCTGCGTCTGAGTACGTCCCCAGCGCACTGAAAGCTGTGATTGCAGCATCATACTCTCCGTTTTCCAGCATCGTCTCGGCATCTGCATACGCCTGCGCGTTTCGAGCTTCTTCCTCGGCAGTTTCTGCGGCAAGACGCGCTTCTTCTTTTTCCGTTTCCGCCTGCTCTAATTTTTCAGCGCTGTCCTTGTAACCGCCCAACGCCGCAAATGCCGCAATCGCACCGTCATAATCCCCGGCCGCAAGCAGCTTTTCAGCCTTGGAATAGTTTGCAGCTGGCATAATAACCTTCGTGACAAGCAGAATCGCCGCGACCACTGCGACAAACGCGCCAGAAAAGATTATAATTTTCTTTTTCTGCGCAGCCGCCTCGCGCTGCGCCCGGATGCGCCGCCGCTCTTCTTCCGCCCGCTGGCGTTCTTCCTCCATACGCTGCTGCGCAGCCGCCTGCTCGTCTGCTTTCTTTTTGCAAGCGCGGCTTTCTGCCGTTCGGCCAGTCTGGGCTCTGTTTTCTGCAAAAATGCATGATAAGCGTCGATCACACGCTGCTTTTCGGCCTGCGCCTCCTGCGCTGCCGTCTGCTCCTGCTGGCGCAGTGCATCCGCAAGCGCGCTGCGCAGCGCGCCGCATTGCACCTTTGTCTCGCCGGAAGCATATTTTTCTGCACGCGCAAAATTCCGGTCGGTATCGAGCAGCTGCTCCGCACGCTTCTGGGAATTACGGAAATATGCGGCGCGGTCGGCGCAATACCGCCGGTCGAATTGCAGCGCCTTACGGATTTCTTGCGCAGGGTAATAATCCGCGACCTGATATTTTTGAATGCACGCCTCAATAAACGCTTTGTCCTCTGCGCAGGCTTCTGCGTTTTTCCTTGTCGGTGCAGCGCTTTTCACCTGTTCAATGTAGGAAGCTGCATATTTTTGCGCGGACGGTGACTTCACTTTCGCCAGGAACTTCCCCAGATACGCCGCGCCGCATTCGGCATCCTGATTGAGTACCTGCTCGAAGAACTCGTCAGCCTTTCCCCAATCGCCGTCCTCCAGCGCCATGCTGCCGCGCTTGAGCAGCGCCTGTACGTTGCTGCCGCCCTCGTTATGTACCACAACGGTTTCTTTGACTGTTTCCTTTGCCGTCTCCTGCGGCTTTCCGGCATCCACGACCTTTTTGACGCCCCGGATGAGATCCTGAATGAAGCCGATCTTGCCCATATCCTGACTTTGCAGCATGCTGAGTTCCTCGGGCATATCATACGGATCCATATCGCGGTAGCAGGGGATGAGCAGACGGCTGCGGTCGGTGCGCATGAGCGCAAGGTAGCGGCTCCATTCATTTTTGACCCAGACGGCGTTAAAATGCTCCGGCTTCGTGCCGATCACGACCATGACCTTCGCGGAGTTCAGCGCCGCAAAGATATACGGCTCATATTCCGTGCCCGCCTTATCTTCCAATGTGATGCGCGCGAAGAATACGCGGTAGCCCTGCTCTGTCAGCTCATAATAGACCTCCTGCGCCATCAGGCTGTCGCGCGTGCGCTGACCGTCCTCGCCGGTTTCCTTGTAGCAGAGGAAGATGTCGAACGGCTGCTCATTCTGCGAGGTGGCGAGAATGCCGCGCTGCACCTCGGCGATTTTGGCTGCGTCCTTCTGATACTGGCGGCGGGTGATGCCGTCGGAATGCTCGACTGCGGCCAGATAGTCCACGTCCTCCAGAAAGCTGTCGAAGCTCGCACGGTGGCACGTCGGCAGCCATTCATACGTTGCCGGGTCCTCCACATATTCAATACCGAACCGGCACAGCGCACAGCACCAGTGCGCCTCAGCGTCGTTGTCGTCCTCGGCAACGATCCGCTCATACACGGCCAGCGCCTTGTCAAACTCGCCGCTGCGCCTAAAGTGATTGCCGCGGTTGAAAGCCGCTGCCCGCTGCTCGTCGTCCACTTTGGGCAGCGTCATCGTGCTGCCGCAGTATTCGCACGTTCCAAAGGTCTTGTCCGCAGAGATCTCGATATCCCCGCCGCACATCTTACATTTGATGATTGCCATGGCTTTTCCACTCTCTTTCTATCCGCTTCAATCGCCCATACCTTTTCGGAAAAGCTTGCAGAGGCAGCCGATGCCGCTGCAGATCGCGCCCAGCAGCGCTGTCCCAAAGATCATGCCGATGACCTCCCCGAAACTGGGCGACTCACCCGGCATCAGCAGATTGACGATGATCACAAGAATGGCGTATATTACGCCGCCGACCGCCGGAAGATTCGCGAACGCCTCGGGTGTTTTGTGGCTGCGCATGATGATGCCCTGCAGGATCGTGAAAATAAGATAGATACCCAGCACACACAGATACGTTCCGCCGCTGTCCGCGGCGAGGATCGCGCGGAATACAGAGCTGAACGCCACAAACGCGGCCAGCGCGGCGCACAGCCCGATATGCAGTGCCACGCCGCGGCTCCTGCGCCGCTGTTTTTCCTCTTCGCGGCTGCGCCGTTCCGCTTCGTCACGCTCGGCGCGCTGGCGTGCCTGCTCCTCACGATCTGCCTGCTCCTGCTGCTTGCGCGCGGCGGCCTCTTCCTGCCGCCGCTGTTCTTCCTGCTGCTTCTTCTTACGTTCCTCCCGCAGCGAGCTTACCTTCAGCATCAATGCGCTGCTGCGGGACTTGGAATCGACATAGTCACCCAGCGCGTCGAACCGCGCCGCGAGTGCGATCATATCGTTCTCCGACTCGGCCATCGGCTGATCGGAGACTGCGCGTGTGTACAGCAGCTTTTTCTGCTTCATCCGCAGCTCGTCGAGCGTCTGTTTGTAGCTGCCTGCCGCAAAGCGGCATGCCTTGCAGTAATCGGGATATGTTTCGAGTGGCCTTGGTGCGCTGACCAGCGCCTCTTCGTTGACCGTTCTGATCTTCAGCTCTGCCAGCAGCAGATACATATACGCGTGCGGCTCTTCCGGGTCGAGATCGAGCACACGGTTGGCATACTGCCTTGCGCTGGCAAAATCGCCGTCCGCCAGATACATACCCGCGCGCTTTAAAAGCGGTGCCTTCGGATCGGCTGTCTGCGGCTGCGGCGCGGGTGCGGGCGCAGCGGTTCTGCCCAGCAGTTTGTCGATCCCGCGCAGCAGATCCTGCGTCGCACCGATCTTGCCGAGATCCTGTGCCTGCAGCTTTGCGAATTCCTTCGGCATGTCATGGGCGTCGATGTTCTTATAGCACGGAATGAGCGACTTCTTCTGTCCGGCAGCAATCAGCTGCAAATACCGGCTCCACTCATTCTTGACCCACGGGGCGTTATAATACTCGTAGTCCGTGCCGACAGCCAGCATGACGCGCGCGGAATTGAGGGCTGCAAAGATATACGGCTCGTATTCCTGCCCGAGCTTATCCTCCAGCGTGATGCGGGAGAAGAACACGCGATAGCCCTTTTCCGTCAGTGCATCATATAAGTCCTGTGCCAAAACGG
>QWCN01007198.1_pt1 | contig 10490 bp, 15 predicted proteins | sample 1972711 | NCBI WGS metagenome assembly QWCN01 (sample SAMN09866707, study PRJNA288562) | Human gut metagenome isolate term1_stool, whole genome shotgun sequencing... | isolation source: gut | host: Homo sapiens | place: USA: California | reverse complement strand
CAAGCCCACCAAGCCCGTGGCGCCCGCACCGCACACGCCCGCGTCCCACACACCCGCGTACATGCAGGTCCCGCCCTTCAAGCGGCCCACGCCCAAGATCGGCGCGCAGCCGCTCTTTCCCGCCAAGCCGCAGCCCACCGGCAAGCGCCCGCCCCTCTCCGCGGGAGGCGACGCGTCCCGCCAAATGCCGCTATCGATGGTGGAGAACTACCCGCCCATGGGCGGTGCCTGCGACAGCAACGGCATGATGTCCATGATGTCCGGCGTGCCGCCCATGGGTGGCGTGGGCGCGGCGGGCGGCGCGGCGGGCGGCGCGGCGTTCGGGCAGGGAGCGATGATGCGGCCGCGGCCCATGGGCATGATGCAGGGCTTCGGCGGCATGAGCAACCAGCCGAACACGCCGAGCATGACGGGAATGGCCCCGATTTCGGGCGTGCCGAACATGCCGGGCATGGAGGGCCAGCCCGTGCCGATGAACTACCCCTACCCCAACGGGCTCTCCAACGGATGTGCCAATGGGTACCCCAATGGCTATCCCAATGGGTATGCGAATGGCTATCCCAACGGGATGATGAATGGGATGATGAATGGGATGATGAATGGGATGATGAATGGCTATCCCAATGGGATGATGAACGGGTATCCCGGCGGGATGATGAACGGCGCGCCGTACTACCCGCCGATGCAGCCGATGATGGGAGATGGGAAGATGAGCGGGAGCAACGCCGGCAAGATGCGGATGACGCCGATGCAGCAACCGCAGCAGGGGATGATGCCGCCTTTTTTTGTCCCGGGAATGTCGGGGGAGATGGACGGGAGCATGATGACGGGGACTCAGTAGCTGAATAGTATGGATTTCTGTTAGACTGGCAGTCTTTTTGTTTGAACAATGTCGACTTGCTCGTGCTCTATGGGTTCGAAGGCCGGAAAGTGGGGGGTGGTTCCTCTGCCGTCAGCACTAGGATTGTCCTCTTCCTCGGCGGTTGCGGCGCCCTGTTTGTGGCTGGACGCTGGGTGTATAAGAGATGTAGGAGACTGTGTTTGGGAGTGTAAGGAGTAGATTTCAAGAAGGAGGAGGTGAAGGCGGTGGAAGACAAGAAGGAAGCCCCCGCTGCGGACGAGGAGAAGCCTCAGGTGATTTTCCTCCTCGGTGGACCTGGCTCTGGTATTTCTGTGTCGCTTTCCCCCTCATTTCGCAGGAAAGGGAACCGTGTCGGCTACGCTGAAGAAGGAGCTGGGATGGATCCCCATCAGTGCCGGCGACTGCCTCCGTGAGGAAAAGGAGAGGTTTGGAGTGGAGTGGCATGGCAACGCGTAGCGGCAGCAAGGACGCCGAGCTGATCAACGACTACATCAAGAAGGGACTGATCGTGCCCGGAGAGATCACCATCAACCTCCTCCTGAAGAAGATCCGCGTAGAGCTCTTGGATCGTTGTGAGCGCGTAGTACTACGAGCAGCAGGGCAACAAGAAGATCATCATCGATGGCTTCCCCAGAAGCATGGAGAATCTGGAGGGATGGAACAAGCTCGTCGGCGACAAGGTGAATGTGACTGTTACGGACGCACCTGATCCATAGCTCCGCTTCATTCTGCTGCTGGAGTGCTCGGAAGAGGTGATGACGGAGCGTTGCCTGCAGCGCGGCAAGACTTCTGGCCGTGTGGATGACAACCCCGAGTCTCTGGTGAAGCGCTTCAAGACGCACATGGAGACGAGCATGCCGGTCATTCAGCTCTTCGACGAGAAGGGTATGGTGAGAAGGTAGGCGTGTAGAAGGGGTGTGAGGCGCAGAATCAATGGCAACCGCACGCGCGAGGAGGTGGCTCAGGACGCCATGAATCTGCTCAAGGAGCTGTAAGCCGTGTCTTTGTTCAACAAGCAGCGCACTATAATCAGCTTAAACACGAATTTCCAGTCCGAATCCCATTCTATGAGTACCGCCCAACACGTTGTTGAAATCGACGGAGCCAGTGACGGAGGCGGTGATGAAGTCCGTAACGGCCTGCTTGTAGAACATGCCGAGCTTGCCCTCCGCGTCCACCTTCACGCGCACCTCGTTGGAGAGCGAGGGCTTTATGCACACACCGAAGGCAATCGCCGGCTTCACGGCGTCCTTGAGAGACAGCTTGCAGGTGGCGCCGAACAGCACGTTCTTGTACGGAGCGGCGAACAGCGCGGTGTTGAGGACGGTGTGCTTCTCGCAGCACGAGGCAGACACGACGCAGCTCTTGTAGCGGTAGGCAGCCGCCTCCTGCACCTCGTAGGCGCCCTCGTCGTTTCCGCTCACCTTGCCTCCCACCATGAAGTTGCCCATCTACGCCTAAGGAAGGGCTGCTGCGATTACGGAGACCACGGCGCACGTGGTGTACTTCTTAGCGATGGCGTCGAAGTTCACATCCGAGGCGAATCTTTCGGAGAGATACTTGAGGCCCACAGTCGCCTTCGCCACGGAATAGTCCAGAGCGCTTCCCTGAGAGCTAGGCACTAACGGAATCGTGCGACCCTTACCGGAGCATCAGCGTGGTGCCCTTCAGCAAATTGGGAACGTCGAGGTCGCACACGAAGGCGCCATTGCTGTCGACAGAGAGCTTCTTGGCCACGAAGTACTTGGAGGGCTTGAAGTCCACGGAGAATTTGCCTCCAAAAGCGGAGGTGAAGTTCTTTCCCTCAAGACTCATGTTCTACCCCGTGAGAGCATACCGCCAGCCACTCACGCAGCCCATGCGGGAGGTCTTCATCGTGGCCTTCTGGTCGAAGGAATAGCCGTCCTTCAGCACATCTGGGAATCACTGGCCGGACCAAGTCCTACCGAATGCAGACTTGTTGATGTCGTCAAAGAGAACCGAGTTGAACATGACCGGAACGAATACGCTTCAAATGTGGTGAAAGAGGAGACAAGAAAGGGGCCATTGTGGACACAAACGCCCCTAATATGCTTTATCTGCTCAGAGCGCTCCCAGCCACGTCCGGCACCTCATACACAACGTATAGAACAAACAACGATAACCGATCGCCGTTGAAAACAAATTACTCCTTGATAGTCTTCCAGTCCATCACCTTCTCCGTATCCATAGCAGACACGACGGTGACGAGGACGGTCTCAGTGCCCTTATCGAGAGCCTCGCGGATGCCGTTCTTCATCGCCTCCTCCTCGACCTTGCAGTCAAACTTCTCCTCGCAAGCCTCGTTCATCAGAGTCAGGAAACCCTCCTCATCCATATCGGTGACCTGCCACTCCTCTCTCTTGATGACGGGAGCCTCGACGGAGTGAGAGGTGGGGCAAATGGTCTCGTACTTTCTGCCAGTGAAAATATCCAGACCGACAATGGTGGCCTTAGCATGGCCGTGCTTACCGGTCTTAGAGGTGGAAACCTCAGCGACCTTGCAGGGCTTGCCATTGATGACGATGAAATCACCCTTTCGGATCTTTCCGGCCTTCAGAGCCTCAGTGTTGGAAGCACCAGCATCGACGTCAGAGAATTCCTCGATATCAGACATTATTCTAAGCAATTAGACGATCGCAACGCGCTGCCTACCAAGCGGGGTCGTAAGAATTATTTGTTCTTATGGCGCTTCAAAGGCGAAACAACCCTCCCGTGAGCCCGTCTCTGAGCCGCATCCGCCAATCAGTTCTCACTTTCCTATCCCAAGCTCGGATTATCCCGATTGCTTCTAAAACGGTTTTGACTGCAGCTACACCTCCAATTCCCCAGGGATTTCGGCTGAGCAGCGCAATCAGATTGCCAAGGCTTGATCCACCTTGTACCATTTGAATATTGGCTTCTCCAATGAAGTACTGTTGAATTCGATAGGAATACACGTGAAGCATGAATGAGTGAGAGATTCAGCTTGAGAATGCGTTCATTTCACTTATCCCGTGCTGTATTTGCGTTTTCTTAGGGAATGGACGATTCCATCGATGCGTGCTTGATTTGCCAGCCTTTCTTCCGTCACACAGTGAGTAGGGGCGATGAAATGAGATACTCCCATCTCGGTTTGCTGTCTTTCCCCCTCCATCCAAAATCGTCCCTATTTCGGGCAATCACAATGCAAGCGAATTCTCATTCACTATTCCCAATCTGGAGGAAATGAGGTTTTGTGGTGCATTCGTTTTGCTGCTCCTCGCTTTTGCCAACTGCGCACTCAACGACATTCGAGATGAAGCGTCTGCCATGGACTACTTGGAGAATGTGGAAAAGGGAAAAGAAATGCTGGACAGCCAGTTCATAACGAAGGTTTGAGCGTATTGGATGCATGACGAGTAGTGTGTCGAGAATTCGTGGTGGAAGGCCGGCGAAAAGACCATCGACATTGCTTACAAGAACAACATGGACATTTCGAAGGTTTTTTCGAAGGCGGTTAGCAGTCAGCGGTGGAATTGTCCTGCCTCCTTGATGTTTAGCTCACACATTCAGAAGCTGCAGAATCTGATTAACAAAAACAAGGAGGATTACTCCGTCATTGCTCCTTCATTCCAATGGGCTCAGGGAAAGACGGAGGTCGGTTTCAATGCAGCAGATGATACGTAGCTTAAGATGAACGTCAAGCTGGCGCACAAGTGGGACACTCCTGCCACACTTGGCTGCTCGATCGATTCTGTCGAGTTCAAGCCCACGACCGTTCATTTCGAAGCGAAATGGAATGCTTAGAGGCGTGTTATGATGTGTAGTCCTTCGACGAAGAAGAAGTTCGTTCTCAACCTGAATCTGATGGGCAAGATCAACCCTGAGGTGAATTCATGGATGGTAGTTGATTCGTAGTTGTGCGAGTGGAACGAAGCCGCTGTGGGTCGTGTGATCCTGAGTATGAAGAAGTACGAGGCGGGTCTTTGGGACAACATCATCATCGTGAGTTCCTTCTTCGCGCGTGATGCATAGAAGATGAAGAACACCCCCAAGAACATCCACAAGTGGTGGAGCATGCAGGAGCAGCTCGACCAGGCGGACAAGGAGGCGGAGGAGGCGGAGCAGAAGAAGCTGGATCAGCAACGCATGGAGGCCGAGAAGATTTACTGGGAGGAGAAGAAGAAGAAGGAAGAGCAGGCGGCGGCCCAGAACGCTGCTGCTGCGGAGTCTCAAGAGAATGCTGCTGCTGCGGAGACTCCAGAGACTGCGGAGACTCCAGAGACTGCGGAGACTCCAGAGACTGCGGAGACTCCGAAGACCGAGCACACGGAGGAAGAACTGTAAATTGACAAACGCTGGGTTTGTTGCCTCAACACAATCGCACATTCCCTTTCCATCCGTACCTCCATTTGAACCGATCAAAGAATCGGATTCCAGGAATGTCCCTAAATCTATTCGCCTATGGAAGCAGCAGCAGTAGTGAAGATGAGGAAGACAACGAGAAGCAGGAAGTGTAGCACATGGAATGCCATTCTCATCATCCTAGAGAAACAACTGTGAAGGAAAAGGAAGAAGAGAAGCCGGAGGAGAAGGAACCCGAAACGAAGCTCGTACCGAGTTTGGTACCGTGACTGCTTGTTCATGGCGTAGAGAAGATCATCCTTCCTGCGTTCAATCTGGATGATGCCAAAGTGGATAAGCCAACACGTTCATTCGACTATCACCTCGTGTGACATATAGAAAGCAAACGGCCAATTCAGAAGCCCGGTTCTATTCCTGTGAAGACCGTCACAAAGCACCCCAGGAAGCTCGTTCCCTCCCAGCTCCACCGGAAGATCTATTCCACTGAAGACGTATCCAACATGTAGATTGTGTCTTGCTCCTGTTTGTTTCTTCACCCTTCCGTTATGCAGCGTGGACCTATTGCTCTACCCCGGAATGGAGGGAAGGCGAAGCCGAGTTGGCGGGAAACACTCTTTCTTTGGATATGGAGGCATTGGACCTCTTCGCTTCGCTTGAATGCTACATATCCGAAGAAGCAGACAAGGGGACGTACGAGGGCGTTCGCGGCTCCCTCTCCCAACTCATTTCGCAACGCGGCGGAATTGTTCACTCTCTCCTCGTGCAGGATGTTGATGTTGTCATTGCCCTCCCTTCAGAGTACTCCGTTTTGAAAGCGACGCGGCAGAGAGATGATGTGATTCCCTTTGTTTCTCCCTTATGGGTTGTGGAGTCCGTTCGAAGTGGCACCGTCTATCCATTCGTAGCTGCACTGATTCTGGATTACCCCTAGGAAACGTACAGCATCACTCCCTTTTCCCTTTTTTCGCTCTGTTCGTTCACAATCCTCACGGAGAGCCAGGAACGGTTTGCCCTTCTTGAGGATGTGATTACTCATTTTGGAGGCATTGTGCTTTACGATTCGAGCTGTGTACCTATGTACATCGTGATCGCCAAGGATGTGGCCGATTCCTTGCCCATCAGAGGGTAATGGTTGAGAGTGCTTTGAACCGCAGGAAGACTGCACGAGGGACGGTCGTGTTGTCAGAAGAGGATATGTGGCGCACCGTATCGAAGAAGGAGCGTCTCTCTCCCACTTCTGCGATTGGCATTCCTTCTTGTGGATCCTCCACTTCGCTTCCACTCCCACATGTATTATCAAACTCCTTATTTTCCTTTAAGGTGGGCTTCGTGGAATGGGATCATGGTTAGAACTGGCTGTTTTTCGTGTGTCTCTCGCACCCGTACTTTTCCGCCGTGTGAATGAACCCTAGTCACGAACGGTCTCTCCTCACAGAGTTCATTCAATCGCACGACGGTGAAGTGTGCCCTGTAACGCACTCTGTGGATACGATGATTCCCTACAAGATCCAGTCCTCCGAGAAGCAGTGCTGCATCGTCGCTTCCTTCCTCTCCCCGTTCATTCGGCGCATCATCTCGTTCTCCCCCGATATCACTCTTGTGACGCCGCAGTGGGTTGTTGATTCCGTTGCTGCTGGATGCCAGCAGCCGGACGGCTTCTTTACCAAACCGCATCCCCGCATCTGCTTTGAGGGTCTTATCGTTGCATTATTCACACAACAACACTGGAACGAATACAAGCAGCTATTGGAACAGAACGATGCTTATGTGATGAAGGACATCAGCGTGGCGGAAGGCTACGTTGTTGTCGCCGATAGCATGGACTCCATTCCCAAGGCCGTGCTCCAGAGCTATAAGGGAGAGCTCGTTTCTCTTCGGTGGGTTGATTGCTGCTTTCAGCAAGGCAAACGTCTTCCTTTTTCCACTTTTGTATTATCCCCTGTTTGTGCAACAAGAAGCAGTGCTAGTAGTTCTTGAAACAATAGACCTTCGCTAATGCTCAATCCCCGCTCCCTTCCCTACGAAAGCGATAATCTGCATACACTAGCGACGCGCGACTCTTAAACAGGTTCGGCAAAAAGGGCACATTCCAATTCACATCTCCATCCTTCAAATGCTCTCGCTTCACCCGGTGCACATACCCGTCCCTCCCCAGGTGGATTCCCAGCACTAGTCCTAACCGCCTCTCCTCTCCCCCACCGAAGTTCGTCGTATCGATCAGTCCGCCACTCTTCACGAATTGCGTCGTCTCGTCATACGCGGGATTGGCGTGCGGCAACGACAGCAGATAGTTGTCGATCTTGATGCGCCCCAGCACCGCCGGCTGCATCCCCGTGAAGTTGTACGCGTGCGGGAAGATGAAGTAATCCTACGCCTCACCGTCGCCCGTTGCCCGCACGGCCGAGTGCTGGTTGCGCAGCGGACGCATCACGCGCGACGCTGCCTTCAGGTCCTTCATGTAGGCCGCCACTGACGAGTCGTTCACCAGGTTGTACTTCGCTACTTCGTGCACGCGCCCCGCCATCTCGTGCTACGCATCACGCCCACGTCGGAATATCACGTCCGGTCCGAGTGCGCCAATGAAGGTGTTGTACTGAAGGATGCGAATCACCTCGAAGATTTGAACCGTCATAAGCACGTCGCTGTTCACATAGCCATAGTAGCTGCCGTCGAAGGTGCGACGTGCGGCGGAGAAAAGCGCGCCGATGAGGGGCATCTTGTAACGGTTGGTCCTCACGGTAAGTGGTGCGCACGAGATTGTACGTGTAGTTGGAAATGACGTGAATGTCGGAGCGCTGGGCGTAGCTGCGAATCGCGGGAGAGTTGGTGAACACAATTCCCTTGGCGGAGAAGGACTGTTGGAAGAGGCGCATCATGCGAATCACGTTCTTGATCTTGAACAACCCGTAGTTCTGCTGCTCATTTCAAAGAGCCGAACTCACCTTGGAAGCCTCCGCTGTCGTGAACAGAACCAGGTCAAACGGGTGCTTGCGAGGAACCCACACGTCCTTCGGTATGTCCAATGTCATATTGATGCGTGGACTCTGCTTCTGCTTGGGCCCCTTGATGCCTGGGCGTTGTTGGAAGCGCTTCTTCGGAGATGAGGAACGCTCTTCCTGAATTGCCTCCTGAGCATCCTCTTCTGCTGCCTCGTTCTCTCTATCATCGCTGTAATCGCTCACCGAGGATGTATCAACGCCTTCCGTTGCATTGGCAGACTCGGGGACACTCACAAAAGTACTCTCAGTAATTGGGCCTTTCGCTTTGGTGACGCTGGATGGAGCTACAGGCCTCAGGAAAGCAAGTAAAAGACTACATAGGAAATAGAATCTCAGCCTCTCTCCCTTTGGAGTCGTCACTTCCATTGCTCTCTTTCTGTCACTCCCTTTCATGACAAACATACCGTCGTGAGCCGCGTCCCTCGGTATTTCTCCACACGATCTGTCTGTGACAACGCGCTATTGCTACTCAGTGCCTATATATCAGAAATACCCCGATTTCCTACGGCAAACAGGAAAACAGACAACAGGAGGAAGAAACGGCAAAGCGTGCAATTGAATGAATTCATATGATTCTAGTTGTACGTGTCTTCCACCAGCAAACACAAGAAGGGGATATCGGTGTTGGGAAACGGTTAATGGAATCAGAAAACGCTTCCTTCTTCTTCGCAATTCTATGAACGGCGTTGCTTGCACCGTTACGTATCGATTCCATTGCTATTTCATCCTAGTGGCTCATGTGAAAAGCGTCACTACGATGTGCTTCGTAAAGCGAGTGCCGTGATCGACGGAGATCCCTTAACCTATTGGTATGCAGATACTGTGGGAATGAGACATGGAGTTGATTGTAGCCCTGTCCGCAGAAACTGAAGTTTCACTTCACTCCAGCGCTCCCATTTAGTACAATCCACATCACCTTCCAGGGCGGTTTTGCCGCTTCGGTGTCTCCTCCATGTTTTGCTCATCCATAGCAGCTGCGAGTAATGGTGAGCAGTGATGGAAAGAAGTATTCCCAGTTTGGCGAGCCTGTGTATATGGATGACGTCAGCACAGAACAGGTGGGCTTCATTTCTTGGTTTCATTTCTGTAGAGTGTTCACGTTGGGGACTGCACGAGTGAGTATGTCATGATTCAATTCCTCAGCAACTTTGACTATCTGAATCGTCTGATTGTCTACCATGTACGGTTTGACAAGGAGTAGCGTGATCGTTCCTGTTGTCCCTTTTCCATTTCCTGGGTTGTTTGTTGTCAGCATGGGTACCAACGTGGTTGCTACCATGGTCACTAACCTCCTTCCTACCATACTTACCACCGTGAATGCTGTACTGAGCGATTTGAGGAGGAATTGAAGAGCAGCACAAGCCCTGTGGGCCCAAGAATTGAAGAGGACGCGGGGACGGAATCTGTGGCTCTGTCTTGTTCATCAAATAGTTGTGCTATACAATGGCTATTGGTACGTTTTTATTCGAATCGGTGTTGTCTTCTCACCACCCCATGTTGAAACTCATTCTCACCTTTGTATAGGCAAGTCTCAGAAGAAGGTCAACAAGAAGGGAAAGGGAAAGAAGGTGGTGGATACCATGGCTAGAAAGGAGTGGTACGACGATGGCTAGAAAGGAGTGGTACGACGTGCGTGCCCCGAACCAGTTCAAGGAGCGCAATGTGTGCAAGACGCTGGTGAACCGCACTGCTGGTCTGAGAATCGCTTCCGACAGCCTGAAGGGCCGCGTCTTCGAGGCCAATCTGGGTGACCTGAACAAGAACGAGGATCAGGGCTTCCGCAAGATGAAGCTGCGCGTGGAGGACGTGCAGGGCGACAAGTGCATCACCCTGTTCTACGGCATGGACATCACCCGCGACAAGCTGTGCTCGATGATCAAGAAGTGGAAGACGCTGATCGAGGCGAACGTGGAGGTGACGACGACGGACGGCTACAAGCTGCGCGTGTTCTGCATCGCGTTCACCCGCAAGCAGGAGAACCAGAACAAGAAGACGTGCTACGCGCAGTCCTCTCAGATCCACGCCATCCGCGCGAAGATGGTGGAGATCATCACGGAGGAGGTGTCCAAGTCGGACCTGGCTTCCCTGGTGAACAAGTTCTGCGCTGAGCTGATCGGCGCCAGAATCCAGAAGGAGTGCACTCGCATCTACCCCATCGAGAACACCATGATCCGCAAGGTGAAGATGCTGAAGGCCCCCAAGGTGGAGCTGGCGAAGCTGATGGAGCAGCACACGGAGGTGGTGAAGAAGGAGGAGGAGGGCGCCAAGGTCGAGGAGCCCGTCGC
>QWCN01006992.1_pt1 | contig 10490 bp, 16 predicted proteins | sample 1972711 | NCBI WGS metagenome assembly QWCN01 (sample SAMN09866707, study PRJNA288562) | Human gut metagenome isolate term1_stool, whole genome shotgun sequencing... | isolation source: gut | host: Homo sapiens | place: USA: California | reverse complement strand
AGCTGAAGGAGGTGGCGACCCCCGAGTTCAAGCAGTACTGCGTGCAGATCAAGAAGAACGCGAAGGCGCTGGCGCAGGCGCTGATGGACAAGGGCTACACGATCTGCACTGGTGGTACGGACAACCACCTGATTCTGTGGGATGTGCGTCCTCTGGGTCTGACGGGCTCGAAGATCGAGAAGGTGTGCGATCTGATCAACATCTCGCTGAACAAGAACACGGTGCACGGCGACAAGTCGGCTCAGTCTCCCGGTGGTGTGCGCATTGGCACGCCCGCTCTGACGACCCGTGGTCTGAAGGAGGCGGACTTCCAGAAGGTGGCTGGTTTCCTGGACAGAGCTGTGAAGATTTCTCTGGACGTGCAGAAGACGTCCGGCAAGAAGCTGAAGGACTTCGTGGCTGCTCTGCCCGCGAACAAGGACATTCCAAGGACATTCCTGTGCTGGCTCACGATGTTGCGACGTTCGCGACCTCGTTCCCTATGCCTGGTTTTGACACGGAGACGATGAAGTACAAGAACTTTTAAACACACCCCATTGTGTTCTGTTTGTTGAAGAAACAAGGGAGCAGCAGATGCTTTTGCTGGGGTAGATGCGCCTAGTGTCCCTTTTCTTCTTGAGTAGTTTGTCCACGGCATAGAAGAGGTTTGGCTTTGGAATGATCTAGATAAGAGGGATTCTGCATTCGTACCGTTTTTGCAAATCGCTCTGCGTCTTCTCGGGTTCCCTCCTACGCATCACTATTCGTTCGTGTAGGTACGAGGATGTAATCCACAGTGTAGTGGTAGTACTTCTTCTTCTGAGGATTGTTGTCCTTGTTGGAAAAGAGATGATTCCCTGTGTATCGCATTAAGGAAGGGAGGATATAGAAGATGAGGATATGTTTAGGTAGACTATGGGTCTCCCCTTCCAGATCGTCCATACGTCATAGTTGATATATGCATTGTGATGATACACGAGTGAGAAGAAGGACAGCATGTTTAGCTTGTCTCCTTTTCGCATGGTTTGCGAGTCTCCCGAATAGTCAACGAGTTCAATGTAGGACCACTTGGATGAGTGTGTGTCTTGCTTTTCGTTCGATAGGTCCACCCCATGGTAGATGATAGTGTCAACATCCGCCGTCCTCTTGTACTTCATCCTATTAAAGGTCATGTAGAAGAAGGACAGGAATCGGTTCGGTTTCTCCGAAAAGTAGCGGGAGTAGGCTGATTCGCCCTACGTCTCAAATCCCTCCTTGCCATACTTTGAAAATGTAGTGAAACTCGAACGTACGCAGCCGTGCATCGTAGTGGTAGAACAGTGCCACTAATCCGAATCCCTCATTGATGTCCTGCTCAGACTGCACCAGCAGCGGCATGTTATGAAAGACCCATGACTCGAGTGAGGATGAATAGTTCATTGTGGGCCAGAGCGAGCAACACGCCAATTCCCTCGTGTTTCCTCAACAAACACTTCCTCTCACCTACATCGCGTCTCTGATGTTGGGCTCTCTGCAGTACTTCTCCAGATCCTCCTTGCTCACAGATGGCTTCACCACCTGCAATGCGCTCTCAAAGTTGGCTTGCGTCACCACCGACGGCGCAGGCTGTCCCGACAGCAGCGACGGCCGAATCGCCGTCAGCGTCGCCTCGCGCACCAGATTGCTCAGATCCGCACCACTGAACCGCTATTCCTCATCCTTCCTTCTCACACTCACCTCACACCGCTTGTCTCTCGCAATGCGCTCCAAGTCCACGTCCGCCGCCAGAGGCGTGTGCTTCGTGATGGTTCGCAGGATGTCGAGGCGGTCGTCTTCCGACGGCAGCGGCACCAGCAGAAGGGTGTCTAACCGACCGGGTCGCAGCATGGCAGGGTCGATGATATCGGGTCTGTTTGTGGCAGCAATCACGAACACTTGCTTGCGGTCCTCCAGACCGTCCATCTCCGTCAGCAGCATGTTCACCATTCGCTCGGACACGCCGCTGCTCCCTCCGTCCATGCCTCTACACATGAGGGGGCCCCAACAATTCGACCTCTTGGGGCACAGCGCGTCGATCTCGTCGAAGAAGATCACGCACGGCGAGCTGGCGCGCGCGCGCTCGAACACCTGCCTCACGCCACGCTCGCTCTCGCCCACGTACTTGTTCAGCAGCTCGGGGCCCTTGATGGAGATGAAGTTCGCTCGACTCTCGTTCGACACAGCCTTCGCTAGCAGGGTCTTGCCGCAGCCCGGCGGGCCATACAGCAGCACACCTGCGGGCATGGCAAGGCCCATGGCGCGGAACAGCTGCGGGTTGCGAATGGGTTCGACGACGCTGATGCGAAGCTTCTCGCGCACGTGGGTCAGTGCGCCGATGTCGTCCCAAGTAGTGTTGGGCACGGTGACGAAGCCCTCGCGCTTGGAGGAGGGCTGCACTTTCTTGAGGGCCTGCTCGAAGTCCGCCATCTCCACCGCCAGCTGGCTCAGCTGCGTCGCGGGAATGGTCGCCTGCTCCTTGATCTGCTCCGCCACCTCCATGCGGCTCGCGATGTCCCTCGCCGTGCTGTGTGGAGTTGTAGTGGGTAGCACATCCATAGTGGTGGTGTCAGTCGCAACATCATTAGATGCTTCACTCGTGGTGGTGGTGGCACTTGTGACAGCAGTGGGTGTGGGTGTGGTGGTGATAGTGTCATTGACAGTGTCGGTAGGTGTGGTGGTGTCATTGGTGGTGTCACCAGCGGCAGGTTTAGAGAAGAGAGTGTGGAAGATGCGATTAACGGCAATGATGGCGGCTTCCTTCCTGCCGGTCAAGGCAACATGCGTGAAGCATGCAAGGATATGTCAACGCACTCAAATCCGCTCCCACATAACCCGGGGTTTTTGCCGCTAACACCTCGTAGTCAATACTCCCGCTGATCTGCATTTGCCGCGTGAGGAGTTTCAGAATCGCACAGCGCGCCGCCTCGTCTGGGATGCCCAGGCAGATCTCGCGGTCGAAACGCCCGGCACGGCGTAACGCACTATCCAGTGCATCAGGACGATTGGTCGCACCAATTATCATCACCGGTTTTTCGCGCATTTCCTTGCTGTTCAGAGAGTCCATGCAGGTCTGCAGCTGCGCCACGATGCGACGCTCCATGCCGCGATTGCTGTTGTCTCGCTTGCCGGTGATCGCGTCGATCTCGTCGATGAAGATGATGGAGGGCGCAATGGCAATTGCGTCGTCGAACAGCTTGCGGAGCTACGGTCGACTCCGTGGAACGGACGTACCTTCTCCTCACTCTCGCCACTCATGCCGCTGACAATCTCCGGCGCGCTAATGCTGATCAACGGAATGCCCAGTTCGCCGCCAATAGCACGCGCCAGCAGCGTCTTGCCACAGCCGGGAGGTCCGTGGAGCAGGATGCCACGAGGAGGGTCGATTCCGATGTGCGTGTAGATCTCGGGGTGGGTGAGCGGGTACTCGATGAGCTCGCGGATGTCCTGCAGAACTCCGTCGATTCCGGCCAGATCCGAGTGGAGATGAAGGACACAACGACATGACGAAATAGGATATGAATCGCTCTTCCGGACGCTTCCAGGTTTTGTACGCATCTAGAATGAAAGGATAAAAGGAGAATTACCGTCAGAATCGCGCTCTTCAGCGACCTTCGCCTTTTTTGACTTCAATTCATCGTCCTTCTCTTTATCGACTGTTGTATATCTAGTGAGTGAATGCAGGCAATGGACACAACGTGGCATGCAGATTATCGTTTAAACTCAGCACGGAAGAAGACGGTTTTTGTCTTCTCCGCTTCTGCTTCGAGTCCGAATCCGAAACCTGGGACATTGGAGAGATTTCACCACTACAATCACAACATCCACGCAGAACAAACGCGGACTCTTCTTCCGGCAACGGAGATGTTGGTTGCGACTTGCTTTCCAAGCTCTTTTTCGCAATCACATAGGCAGCGTTGACTTTCTTTGCAAAGATCGCTTTATTCTTTCGGTTATATCTACAGTTCAAGCCATATTCCAATGAGCAACTCGGGAAAGCGGCTTGTGAGGTAATCAATCGTACTGCTCACAGTCACCAACGACCCCACGGACTGTTCCAAATACTCCCTGATTTGAGAAACAAGACGCTTGTCCAATATTCCCCCCTGACTCATCGTTCCTTTCCTTTTGGGGAGGAGTGGCAATAATTGGCGTGATTTCGGTTGTTGGGGCTGCCCCCAAAGTCCACTTCCTTCGTCCTCTCTGAATTGGGGGGTGCGTGGGATATCCAAAAGAAGTGCCACTTCAGTGCTCCGTTTTCCTTGTATTGTTTTGTCAAAGATCGCATACGAGTAGAGCTATGGGTGAAGTGTAAAGTGCAGTTGCGAATGATTCCTTCCCTACCCAGCGATATTGCCAAAATATCCGCGCCTCTAGTTGTCTTTTCTGGAGATTCAAGTCTTGGCGTGTATCTTGCAGATCGTTTCTTCCGCGACGGTTCTGAGCACTACAACATTGAGTTTCTGGACTCCAAGAATGGGAGTACTGCGATCAGCCTGAAAGCGGAAGAGAAGGACGAGTCGCAGCGGATTATGAAGGGAGCGTGGTACAAGAAGCACTCGCACTATCAGCCCGCGATATGTATCTTTTGTGTGAGCGTGGACGCCAACAAATTGGCCACAGATCGCGAGAATTGGCTTTCCTCAGTGACGCGTCGGTTGCAGAGCGTGGAAGCGTGCTACGCCGCGAATACAACTCAGTTCCTCTCCGTGTTTGTGTGCTCTGGAAGCCGCAGTGCCCCGAATCTGGAGGTGCTTCGCGAAGATTCTCTGACACGGGAGTGGCTGCTCTCCTCATGCTTTACAAGTAGTTTGAATAGCATACTGGACAACAATAGCCTGTCCTACCTGTTTTACGAAGAGGAGCTGATCGGCTCCTCGTTCAGTGGCATAAAGGAAATGAAGAAGGAAGTGCACCGTGCCTGCCACGAGTACTACAGCCGACGACTCGAGATGCTGGATTCGGACATGAGGATGTTCCAGACCGAAATCCCTCCTGGTACTGTCATGTGAGTCACCTAATGGAATAGAAAAGGTGATCCGCATGCTGCTGAAGATGAGTTTCTACAATGAATGTCTATCGAGTCTGACTCTGCAAGAATCGAACCCCACCTACACCTACACACGCTGCCTCGAGTACTATTCTCGCGTGCAGGACTTCTGCCTCACTCTCTTCAGCCAAGTCGCCGTTTTCCCGTCTTTTCATCTTCAGATCGCACACCCCAACAACGAAGAAATCAGGCAGATTCTGTCCATCGTAAACTACAAAATCGTTCTGTATAACCTGCTCATTCACGGAGCGAAGGGTCTAGAGTCCATCTTTCGCAAGATCACAGGCTGTCTTCACGCATTGTCCTCTCTTCTGTACGAGGATGACGTGAGTGCCAAGCGATGCGGTCATGCTTAGACCGCGCTGTTCGATCTGTGGAAGGCATTGCAATATCAGTTCATCATCGACGAGTACCAACAAATCCTTCAATCCACCGAGTCCAGCGAAACGCCCGCGACGATCGTGAGTTGTCGAGCCCTCCACACACACTATCTGAGAGAAGCCTATATCAAACACTTGGAGGTGGAGTTGGCGGAGACGCTGCAGTCGGCGCCACAACCCGCGGGATTCCTCCAGTTTGCCGCCTTCTCCACAGCGGAGGACTATTGTAGCGTGCTGGAGAGTCAGGTGTGGTTTGGGGCGAGGGAGTGTTCGATAGACGGATTTCCGATCACTGTATTTGGAGTCGCTCCAAAACAGCTCGCGATTTGCCATTCCAGAAAGCATGACTTCTTCTCTTCTGCAGTGCATTGATCGGGTTTTGGCTCTAACAGACACGGAAGTACTCTCTTCTCCTTCCTTCCATTCATAGAACCTTCTCCCACTCAAATCGCTCATGTACTCCTCCTTCTCTGCCGGATTCTTCACTCTCTCCTTCTCCTCCGCTCTGGTCCTCGCCACGGCAGCCAAGCAATTCCACGAAGAGTCTCTGCTTCTCGAAGCTCTTCTCTTCCTCTACGCAAAGCCCCTGCCCACGCACGCCGCGCTGAAGGATCATGCATTCGAAATGGTGGGGTCGTTGTGGGAGCGAGTGGAGACATCAGAGGTGGCGAAAGGAAGAGAGAGTGATGGATAGATGAAACTCCCGCTGAGCTGGTGTCTGATGACGAGCGAACTGCGCGCGTGGGTGAAGGACACGGTGGAGTGCAAGCTGGTAGTCGAAAAGTTGGGGCCGTTGGGGGTGTTGAAGAATAGTCCTTTTCCGCAGTTCATCACCGTGTCGCAAATCACCGTCGATTCTTGGAGCGAAAAGCGAATCGCGGTTCTTCCGCCAAACCAGCCCGTTACGTTTTCCCTCCAACTCCCAGCTTCTCTTCTCACCACTCTTCCTCCGATCTCCCTCACCATTGTCGAATTCCCGCGGGTGCCGGTTGTTCTCTCTTCCACCTTCGCCTCTTTGCAATGCCCGCGCACCTGTGTGAACTACTTCTCCTTCTCGCAATTCCGTGTGACGCGAGAAGAGCGTGGGTCGGAGCTGATCACTCCGTTGGAGGAGGAGTGCTTTGTGGGTTGTGTGAATACGATGGAGTATGAGGTGAAGAAGAAGGAGGAGGAGGAGGTGAGCGTGGAGGTGGAGGAGGCTTTGAGGAAGTGCTGTGAGGTGAAGAGTGAGAACTGCGTGTGTGTGCAGATCGATTTGAGAGACTCGAAATGGCTTCAGGAGACGAGAGAAGCGTTTGATCTGGTGATGGAGCTGAGAAGACAAGAGGACGTGATTCAGCATCGCACAGTGCGTCTGCGGATCGTACAGCCCCTTTCCATCACAGCGTTCATCCAGTCAAACGACCTGTCCTTCCTCTCAGAGCACATCACCGTCTTCGCCGACTACTCCTTCGGTGTGGACTGTCGTGTCACTTCCCTCGTGTCTTCCCTCACCCTTCACTCCATCACACTCCACAGCAGTCTCACGCCCCTGTCGTACCAACAGACGCCTCTGCAGGACGCGGCAAACCTCCCTCCAGAGATAGTGGTTTCCACTCACTTCGATCTGTCTCTCCCACCCAACTGGCGCGGTCGTCTGAGTGTGGAGGTGGAGTTCAGTCTGTGGGCGTTCTCGCCTCTTCTGACCTATAGAAGAGACCTGCCGCATGGCCGCGCAACGGTCGATCTCCCCGTGGTGAGCGTGCGGCCCCCGCCCGTGACGGCCACCGTGCGGTGGCCCTCGCCGGTGGTGAAGGGCGTGGCGCAGGAGGTGACGCTATCGATCGTGAATCAGTCCACGACGGCGCGACGGGTGTCGGTCCAGGTGCAGCGAGGCGCGGGCAAGTGGGTGGTGGGAGGCGTGCTGAAGAGCGAGGAGGTGCTGCTGGCGCGGGAGGTGCTGGAGAAGAGGCTTGTGGTCGTGCCGCTGCAGGGCGGGCAGATGCGGTTTGAGGGGGTTACCGTTCGACTACCTGAGTTGGAGTGCGAGGTGCCGTTGCGAGAGGAGGAGATGGAGGTGTTTGTTCAGGACTGCTTGTGTTGTTGTGTTTGTTGGAAGTAGTGAAGGGATTGCCTTTGCTCGGAGAAAGAGGGAAGGGATAACACTCACAGGAAGAAAGAGCAGTTGAAACCCACCACACAAATCACTGAAACAAACACACAAATGAAACAAGTGATCAAAGTCAGGGTAGAGCGCCTTCAGCGTATGGACGCAGTTCATGAAGCTGGTCTGGTCAGAGCCACTGCCAGTCAAAAGCACGGGCAGTGCATCCTTGAGCGGGATACAGTTGTATCCCGTGATGGCGAGGTAGATGCAGGCTGCGGCAATCGTCTTCTCGGTGTACATGATGGCGACAGGCGTGACGGTGCTAATCGTGAGATGCGAGAGAGATGATCACGAGTCATTCGCAAATCGCCATGCGGCCTGCAGTGCCTTCTCGTTGACTATGAATAAGCGGAAGGAGGAGCGAGAACGCTGAAGCTGTTGCGAAAGAACCATCATGGTACTGTACGGCTGTTCCACGATGAGGTCGAAGGACAGCACATTTAGGATGATCCGCTCTGCAAGGAGCACTTTCATTTTTATGTCCTGAAGGTCAATGCGTTCATGAAGCGCCCACGGGGATGGAGCTCACCTCATTGTTCGGGTGAATCACAAAGAACTGGTTGGCAATATCGTCGGGCTTGCGGAAGCTCTCTTCCACCTTGGCCGCCAGAAAGCAGCAGCCAGCGGCTATGATCTGCATATTATGTTCAGAAAAAAGATGTACAAAACGGTCGTGTGATTTGTAGGACTGAATACTATAGAAGCGCTGAAGGAACACGCAGGCGGTATATACAACATAGGACTTGGTTCAACGTAAAGGAACACCAAAAAGACATCGAAATGAGCAAGGATATAGGTCAAGGGACTTGCAGAGAGTGCGAATGAAGGTGCACGTCGATACGCGCAAGTCATTCTCTTCTTTCGGTGAGATTCCGTCCCTCGAAGAAGGAGACGCGGACAGTTTGTCTTGTGACAACAATTCAAAACGGGACATCGCGATTGCTGCAACGGACTGAATGTGTGCTTATCGAACCACGGGAATCACAGGAAGCGTTGCCTCTGCTGTAGTTCGCGTTTTTTGATGGAGTGGCAACGAATTGAAAATTGTGGGACCACCCACTGCTGCCATTTTCAGGAATGAAGTGGAGTTTGTTGTTCTCTCTGATCGTTATTCTCCTCTGCATACACGGAGGACGAGCGCAGACAGCGAAATCTTCCCGTTGGCGGTGGATCGGGTATTGAGCGGCGTAGAGAATGACAAGAAGTACACGGTTGCAATCAAAAAGGCAGTGGCCATTCTGAAGAACAAGGATGCCAAGTCCAAGGACGACGCAGTCAAGTTTTTGAAGAGGGCCACTCAGTTGCAGCTGCCGCGATGTGTAATCCGTAGACTCAAGCCGGAGGCGGCAAAGGCGTGGTGCATTCTGGGAAAGCACTACCAGTCCCAGAGGGAGTTTGAAAAGAGCCTGCACCCCCTTCGAAAGTGCTTCTCGATCGAAAACACGGAGGACAACAAGCTGAACTACGGCATTGCTCTGTTCGATTACGGCAGCATCAAGGAGGCGAAGGAAGTGTATGAAATAATGTGAGATTTGAGGAATAGATTTGCACAGGTGTACAACGCGAATCCGTCCAATGAGAAAGCCACCTACTACTACGGATTGACCTTGTCCTGGGTATGCGTTTATTCAATCGATTTCAATTAGACGGACGAGTGCGACCGTGCGGAAACGCTGCTCAGCTCGGTCTCCCCGTCGCAGATTTCCAAGGACTGCCTCTACAACAGTCTCTGTGCGGTTTTCACATTGTTGTTACGATTAGTCACGTGCTACGAAGCGATCGGAGACACAAAACGCATGAACCGAATGAACGCCCATCGCCACCGTTCCCTTCCTCCCAAGGAGGGCCTTCTGTATCTCCTTTCCTTCTGCGTTTCAACCTAGCTTCAACAACGCCGTATCGGACTTCAACCAGAATCAATTCGCATCGGCGCTCTCTTCCTTCCAGCAAATCCTCACCTCGTTCCCCTCCATGACGGAGTGCTACTACATGATGGGACGCGTGTACGAAAAGATGGGGGATTCCCCCACGGCCATCCGCCTGCTGGAGAAGGGCGCGAGCCTCATGAAACGCGGGAATCGGCTCGAAGTCAGCGTGGTGGATTTGTTCACCGCTCTCTACGACAACTACGTGAACTTGTCGTCGCCCGACCACAATGGCGGAATGCGCGCATTAGAGCAGCTCCTCGCACTTTACCCTCGGGACCTGAAACAACTGTTCAACTACTATCATTTGAAGCAGTACATCTCCTCGCTGAAGCGTCTGGTGCCGCTGAAACGCGAAGCGCTTCGCGCGTTTGACAACCAGTTTGACAAGTACGCGAAGATCGCCGAGGGAGGTGGCGTGCCGCCCCTGCAGCCTATCCGCGCCAGCGTGTTCGCGTCGATGGAGGAGCAGTCGAAGGTGAACGCGCTGTACGCGAAGTACGTGAAGGGCAAGGACGCCTTCGAGTACAAGCACTCGCCCGTGCGGGGTAGGAATAAGGGAGGGTTGTGATGAGTAGACCGCACCCACCGCGATGTGCTGCGCGTGGGGCTGGTATCGGGCGACGTGTTCTACAACCATCCGATGATGCACCTGATGCGCGGCGCCTTCCGCTTCCTCCGCGTATGCACGTCTGATTCCTCTGATGACTAGGGCTGTGAAGTGATCCTCGTGAACACGGCCACGACCAACACGGCGAACGTCACGGCCATTCTACAGGAGCTTCGCATTCCCGAGAGCGAGGTGATTGACGCCGCGAACTATAAGAGGAAACGCGGCGTGTTCGATCTCAAGCGCTCCGTTCACAACGCCGACGCGCCCCTGCGCCTTCTCAACATCTTCCAGCAAACAGAGGCGGAAAAGGCGGCGGAAGAAGGCATAAAGCTGGTTTGTCCGGATTGTGAAGTCATTCGTTTTCCGATAGCCGACGGAGGTG